>JAEEGL010800750.1_pt1 | contig 11021 bp, 7 predicted proteins | sample 9134231 | NCBI WGS metagenome assembly JAEEGL01 (sample SAMN16246548, study PRJNA631951) | gut metagenome | biome: gut microbiome; feature: rumen; material: fiber-attached | host: Bos | place: Iran: Karaj | collected 2018-10
ACGCTGATAAGAATATCACAACCGATAAACCTGAAATAAATTTCAGAGGCACTTCAAGCCCGCTCTACGACCTTCTATGCGACGGAAAAGAAGTGGAGAGAACAGAAAACGGCGACTTCACTATCGACTGCAAACTTGCAGGCGGTGCGAATACAATCACCTTCTCTCATAAGGGAAAAGATTATAAATACAACGTTAACTACAAAGTGACACTTCTGAAAAGTGTCTCTCCGCAGGACTCTATAAATGTTCCTTCGGGAATGACGGTTGATTTTTATGCGGTTGCGCTTGAAAATTCAAATGTTACACTGCTCTTCAACGGCAATTCATACACAATGAAAGCCGTTATTGAAGAGAGCGACGACGATTTTGAAAGCCCATCCGGTTTCTCAACATATAAGACAACGCTTAAAATGCCCGCCGGCGGTTCCGCCGCGAAGAATATGGGTGTTTATAAAGTAACGGCAGCCAGCAACGGCCTGACCGAAACGAAAAGCGGAGCATCGATAACAGTAAACCCCGCTCCGAGAGTGACCATAGAAAAAGTCCGTACCACCGCTCCGAGGAGGAGCTCGATGACCTCGACGAGTGCGACCTCCGCTGCGCCTGCAACTCAGATTACAACGACAGCCGAAGCGGCATCTACAGAGTCGATGCCGTCAACCAGAGTAAAAAGAGGTAACAGAACCACAACATCGAGAGCATCTGCAACCTCCTCGCAGAGTGATACTCAATCCGCTTCAACACAAGCCAATCAGCGCCTGCAGAAATACTCATATTCAAGCGATTACGGACTCGGAAAAGCGAAGATAGTTGAAGTAATCGATGATTACTGCGAGGTTTATCCCGGCAGCAATCTCTCGACAAATTCCATTCCGGACTGTTCCCCCTTCCTCAAGGGCACAGCCGACTACATGACCGGCACGGCGGCAATCGATTCCGATACATATTATTATCTCAATTCGGGCTATAAGATTCCTTACTCCAGGAAGGATAACAGCGCCTCAGGCAAGGTAACCGTTACTCATATCAAAGTTTCCGACGGCTATATCATGCCTTCAAACAGCGTTAACATTGTGTCCTGCGAAACGGTAAACGGAAACACGAAGATCAAACTCGATATGAACAGAAAAGTGCCGTTCAATGCTCGCCTTACGGGCCAGACATATTCCGACAACGGCTTCGGCAGAAAATATAAGGTGAACGCCGTAGATTTTACGGGCATTGAATTCACTTTCTTTGATACTGTCAGCATTACCGGTTCGCTTGATTTCGGCTCTTCTATGCTCTCAAAGGGCAAAGCTTCCGTTTCGGGCGATCAGGCAAAGCTCACTGTCTCGTTCACGAATAAGGGCAGATTCTACGGCTGGCACTGCGAATATGATTCACAGGGTTATCTTATCATAACAATAAAGAAAAAGCCCGCTTCGATTTCGGAATATACGATTATGATTGACGCAGGTCACGGCGGTGTGGATTCCGGAGCCGCCTGCGCAGTCTCATCGGGCGCCTGGAATGAAAAGAAGCTCAACCTTTCAATCGCCTCAAAAATCAAAAACGTACTTGAAAACGAGGGCGCAAGAGTAATAATGACCAGGAGCAGCGACAGTTATCTGAGTCTTGCTTCGAGAACGGCAATGATAAGGAAATATCATCCCGATTTATTCATTTCCGTTCACTGCGATGCGGCAGGTACCTCGAGCGCATACGGCACGACTGCCTACTATTACAGGGCGTTTTCACAGCCGCTCGCAAAATATGTTCACGAATCAATCGTTTCGGCATATAATAATTCGATTTATGCCGGAATGAACCGAAAAGGAACTGACCGCGGTGCGCTCTACGGCTGCTACCGGGTTACCAGAGTCGAGGAATGCCCGTCAATACTTGTGGAATACGGCTTTGTAACCGAAGCAGTCGAATGCCGCGCAATGCAGAATTCGACCAACAGAGACATCCTCGCAAAAGCGACCGTAAACGGAATAAAGAAATATATTGCTAATTCATAAACAAAGGGGGAATCCCGATGCCGATCAAAATACCGAATGAATTACCGGCAACCAAAATTCTGACCAGAGAGAATATCTTCGTAATGACGGAGACCAGGGCTATGACTCAGGATATCCGTCCGCTTCAGATACTGGTACTCAACCTGATGCCGACAAAAATAGATACCGAAACCCAGCTTTCACGCCTTCTCGGCAATACGCCGCTTCAGGTGGAGCTGACTCTTATGCACACAGAAACACATAAATCCAAGAATACAAGTGAGGAGCATCTGCTCGCGTTCTATCAGGTCTTTGACGACATAAAGGACAAATACTTTGACGGAATGATTATCACCGGAGCGCCGGTTGAGCATCTGGAATTTGAAGAGGTCGAATACTGGGAAGAACTCTGTGAAATTATGGACTGGAGCAAGAGCCATGTCCATTCCACATTCCATATCTGCTGGGGCGCTCAAGCAGCGCTCTACCATCACTTCGGCATACCGAAAATCCGGCTTGACGAGAAGCTTTTCGGTGTATTTCCGCATACGGTTGAACACAAAAAAAGCATACTTGCCCGCGGATTCGATGATATATTCTATCTTCCTCATTCAAGGCATACATCAATCAGCAGAGAAGATATTGAAAACGAACCGAAGCTGAAAATAATCGCTTCATCTCCCGTCGCAGGAGTTTCGCTGATGATGACAAAAAACGGCAGGCAGGTCTTCATAACCGGCCACGCCGAATACGATCAATATACACTTGATAAGGAATACAGACGCGATCTTATGGCGGGAAAGCCGATTCACTGCCCCGTGAATTATTATCCTCATGATGATATGACTCAGCCGCCGACGGTCTGCTGGAGAGCTCACGCGAACCTGCTGTATTCAAACTGGCTCAACTATTTTGTCTATCAGTCAACGCCGTATGAACTCAACAATATCAGCACCGAGACAGGCGAAGAAATAAATGAATAATGTATATTATATAAAAATTTTAATAAAAAATTAAAATAATTGTTTACTTTTTGATTTTTTTATTATATAATACATTTGAGGGAATATATTTTGAAAGGAGAAACACCATGCCTGCTTTTACTTATGAAATAGTAGAAACCGTAGCAGTTCTTTCCGAAAACGCCAGAGGATGGCGCAAAGAACTTAACCTCGTCAGCTGGGGCGGCAGAGATCCGAAATATGATATCCGCGAATGGTCACCCGAGCATGACAGAATGGGCAAGGGCGTTACGCTCAGCGATGAAGAGATGAAAGCTCTCGTTGCCGCGCTCAAAAAGATGTAATTAAATATTTACAAAACACTGTGCCGCAGTTCTGCGGCACTTTTGTTTTATGCAGTTATCAATAAAAAGAATCCACTGCATTGTTTAAACGCAAGGTTCAAAATGCTTAGCAGTCACAAACGACCGTACTGCTTCATGGCAAATATATGGGATTCCGAATAAAAAGTCAGCTTATATAAAAAATACTGTTACCGGTTAAAAATGCCCCCTCCTGTCGGAGAGGGCGCTGTTTATTATTTCAGGTCTTCATTCATTACTCTGGTCAGGCGGGCTGTTATGCGCTGCCTGCCGCTGTAAGTGCAGGTAAAGAGAGTCATATCCCAGCCAGTATTTTCCTTCATTCTCTCCGTATCATAGCCGTCAAGCTGCTCGATGGCGGAAATCTCATATGAATAGGTCAAGCCCGCTACATCAGTGAAATAGACTTTGTCGCCCGGTTTTGCGTATTTCAGATTACCGAAATGGCTCTGATAATTGTGGGCGCAGATTACAGCCGTTCCCTCGGGTACGCTGCCGTAATACCTGCAGGGCGAGTTTTTCAGCTTCGCGAGAGAATAATCCGACTGAACGGGAAGCTCAATACTGAGCGAAGGAATTGAAATAACGCCAATATATTTATCGCCGTCTATCGCCGCGAAAACTTCACCGTTTTCCTCCTCCTCATAGGAGGTTTCCTCCCCTGCCTGCTCGACTGCTTCAATGATTCTGTCAGCGGTTTCGCCGGCTTTTTTGTCATTCATTGCATTAAAAGCAAATAAGCCCCCGGCCGCTGCTATAAGCAGCAGGCCGAAAGCCATTAAAGCAATTCCGATTTTAGTTTTCTTTCTTTTTGCCTTCTCCATAAACTGCAAATCCTATGGCAAACATCATAATTCCGGCAAATCCGAGTATCGGAATGGGATACTGAATCATACCCGTCTGCGGGAGCTTTTCGCCTGAGTTATTCGAAGAGTTATCACTGTCTGTTCCGGGGGTACCGTCCGGCGCGGTTGTGTGAGTTCTTGTTGGATGTTCGCCCGGAATATAGGGAACAACAGGAACAACAGGCACTACTGGAACGGGCGGGACAACCGGTGTAACCGAATCGCTGCTCTTGGTGGTGTTTTCCGATGGTTTTGTCGGCTGAGTCGGAGTTGTCGGCGATGTCGGTGAAGTAGGTGAAGTAGGTGAAGTCGGATCTGTCACGGGAACATCAATTTTCGGCTCCGCGGTGACATCGAAGATAAGCTCCTCAGCTGTCTCATAGGGAACGAAGACTACAAACGGATTAAAGAGCTTATCGGGTGAATAGACAAGATATGCGCCGAGTTCACAAGGCAGCGATGCCTTTCCTTCGGTATCGGATTTGATTGCCGTACCCTTTATTCCCTTGCCGACAGCGGTATCATAGAGATGCATCGCGGCTCCCGTATCACTCAGATCGATATGAGAATCGGCAAAATCACCGGTAAGGGTGAAAGAGGCGGTACGATTGGAATAGAGGCAGTCCGCAACCTTGACTATATTGACAGTTTTATCCTGAAGGGGGCTCTTATCGGCTCTGTTTATCATAACTACGGTTATTTTTCCGCTCGGTGAAGCAGCGCCTGCGAGAACGCCGAAAGGCATCAAGCAAACGATAACTGCAATTATTATCATAAACAGCTTTTTCAAGAGTCTTCCCTCCTTCTTTTTTTCTTTATAATGAGAATAATGATTAAGAACAATACAAAGCACGGAGCCGCGATTATAACTGCGAGCTGATCGGCCGGCAGTTTCGGCTTTTCGGCCGTATCGGTCTGAACTTCGCGGACTGTTTCGTCATAACTTACCCTGTGGCCTCTGACGAGCAGGCGGTGGGTGTTGATGCCGTAGGGAGTGCAGGTAACGAGAGTTACATAATCCTTGCCGGGAACTATCTGCAGATCCTTCGTATCAGTCGGCAGAACCGTCTTTATCTGATCGACCTCGTAAGCGAGGATGTCGTCAAGAACATAGAGATAGAATCTGTCGCCGATTTTAACTTTATCGAGATCAGTGAATAATCTCGCCGAAGGCAGACCTCTGTGACCCGTGAGCACCGCGTGGGTGCTGAGGCCTCCTACCGGAAGAGAGGTGGTCGGAACATGGCCGACGCCCGATTGGAGAATCGCTTCCTTCGTCGTGTGATAGATTGCCATTCTGACATCGATGGAATCTATCTTGAGATAGCCGATCATGCCGTTACCCGAGGGATTAATCGCGGCGCGGTATTCGTCGTTTCCTTCGAGGTCGCGCTCGTCTCTGGGGAATTCATTGGTCGTGATGGTCTTATTGTAGCTTCGCGCATCGTTGAGAATCTTGCGAAAATCTTCCTTTGAGAGCTTTGCGACCTGCTTATCGTAGGAATTGATTGCCACGGACTGATGCGCCTTATTGACCAGATCGCTCAGGGTCGGATACAGCATCAAGCCAAGCCCGGCAACGAATACTACTATAAGAATTATTGTAGATAAACGCTTTTTCATAAAAACTCCGTGTTTGGTTTGAGGCTGTTTCCGCTTATCCTCCCCGCCCGGTTTCCCGGGCAGGGAAGAAATATCAATCAGTCAGTTTACGAAAAATTATTTAACTTTGGCCTTCTGCTTTCTGGTGATAAGAACGAAAGCTGCTGCGAGCATGAGTGATGCGCCGCCGAAGATGAAGAGCCAGGTGCCGATTCCGCCGGTTGAGGGAAGGATGCCGCCGGCCTTGTTGATAACGGTAACCGTGTTGCCGGTGAGAGTGGCAACATCGCCGTCTGAATCATAGGTTGCGTAAATGTTGACATCAACATCCTCTTTGAGGAGGTTGTAGTTCGCGGGAGCTACTGTTTCGGTAAGGGTGTAATGGCCGGCTGCGAGACCGTCAATAAGAATCTTGCCGCTGGCGTTGGAAACTACGGTTGCGTTGGCCTCGGTTGCCTCAAGAGTATCGGAAACTTTATATCTGCCTTCGGTAAGAGCAACGGGGATGGGAGTGCCTGCACCGTCTCTGAGAACGAACTCTGCGCCCTGGAGAGATTCCTGCTTGGAGTTGACCTTGGTGATTTCAAGAGTGAAGCGGTAAACCTTAACGGTTGAGGTGGGAGTCTTCTCGGTGATTGTCTCATTGTTTACATTGTTGCTGTATTCAAGCTCAGCCTGGTTGCCTGTGCCGTCCGCAGCGGGATAAACATTGGCGTTTGCGTTGACTTTCGCCGAGTAAGTGATGACGATGGGATCATCCTTATCATATTCTTTGAGGAGTTCAAAATCAATAGTTACGGTCATAACCTGGCCGTCATAAGTGATATGGCACTTTTCGTTATTTGTAACATCAGCGCCTTTAATAGTAACTTTTGCGTTATTATCGGGGGTAAGACCTGCATCCATAGTATCTTTTACTTTATAGATGTAGTTTGAATAACCGGTAAGGTCGGGAACTATTGAATCAATCTGGAAGCCGACATGCTGGCCGAGATTTGCGCTCACGCCGTCTGAACCGTTGTCAGTGGTTGCCGCGTTGGTAGCGCTGTCGGAAACAGCTGTGATTTTCTTATCGATGGTGGGAACTGATGCCTTGAGATCGATAGTTGCGTCGGGAGCAGCTGTGGTAAGAGCTATATTCGCGATAGCTTTTTCGGCAGCGGGTGCGTCGCTGTTATTGGTGCCCTCATCGTAAACAAGATAGTAACCGGGGCCGAGTTCACCGATAACCGCGGTATTCGCGCTTGCCGCAGTAACGGAACCTGCTGCATAGTTTTCGGGATGATCGCCTAAAGAAGCGTAAATTTCTCTTGCGAATGCCTGAAGCTCATCTGCGCCGGTCTTGCCCGCTACAAAAGCGTATGCTCTCGCGTCTTTATCAGCGCCGGAGTTTTCGGGAAGATTCTTGGAATCAAAATATGTGCCGAACGGAGTTGCTATAGTGTAATCATAGTTGCCGCTTGTCGCGTCATATTCAACATCAAAGATTTTATATGCTCTGTAGGTATGGCCTTTCATCGAAACGGCCTCGTTGGTGTTGTTGATGGTGATTGAGCCGCCGTCAACTGCGAATGAGGGAACGCTCATTGAGAAGAGAATGAACAGCGTAAGAACTGCTGCTATAATTCTGACTTTGTTTTTCATAATCTTTCTGCCTTTCGTAAAATTCTATGATTGATTGATATAATTACTTAATTAAGGGATTTGCGCCGTTTTTTATAAACCGGAAGATACATCCGGAATAAGAATAACGCCATTGACAGGAAAGCGATCGAGAATCCGACGATTCTGATAGTCTGCGGGCTGCTCCTGCCTCCCGTCTCGGGAAGCGGCCCGATAGCCGTGGTTGAACGGTTTGTGACCGTGATTATGCCGCCGTCAATACCGGCTGTATTGTTATCGCTGTAGATTGCTTCGAATCCGGGAACCTCGATTTCCTCTACAAAGTATTTGTAGGAGTAAACAACTCCGTTTTCTCCGTTTTCAGTGAGCGGAACATTGTCAAATATATTCTGCCACTGATTATTGTTACTGAGAGTTACAGTCTGGTAAAGCTCATCTTCTCCCGTTGACTCAGTAACATTCGGATTTTGCGGCTGGGTAACATCCCATTCTCTTACCATGTAGGGATACACATATTGATAGTTATCAGCGTTGCCGGTCCGACCCACATATTGATTGCTGTTTACCCCTCGGCCGTTGACAACATAGTTAAGTGTTAAATCCTCTTCACCGACTGTAAATGTCTGTGCAACTTCCTTATACTGCTGGGTGCCACCTAAGGTAATAGCAGAGTTTGCATAACTGATTCCCGATGAAGAACTGTAAGGATAATCTCTTCCGGTTGAGTTGCGTTCTGTATTCGTCAACTCGGTATTATTCAAAAATATCCTTGCATTATTCGCATTGTTGCTTGCGGATGTGTTACCTGTTCTCACGAAGTAAACTCTTAATGTAAAAGAAATCACGGAGCCTTCAGGCACTTCAACGCTTCTTGTCGCTCCCGACGGAAAACTTGTATTCTGATTATCGGAAAGTGAAATTGTAACCGTATGTGTTACCGGCGTTAAGATTTTTACATGCCGTTTCAGTTTGATCTCAACCGGCGGAAGCGAAGACATATCGGTAATCGCGCCTCCGAGCTTATTCTGCCATTGTTTACGCACAACTACTGTGCCCTCATCGGGCAGCGCTCTGTTGGTGACGCTGAGCGTTCCGTCCTGAGCGCGCAGAGAATCTGAAATATCAGCTATAAAGTAGCCGTCGGGACAATTCTCTCTTATATAATAGGTATAGCGTTTATTATCCGGATCCCTTATGGGAACGGTATATGTCTGCGTGTAATCATTCGCATTGCTCAGCTGAGCGACCTGCGCCGTTTCCTCGACATTGCTGTCATCGGCCATACGGTAAAGAGTTACGGTAACGGCAGGTAAACCGCTTGTGTCGGTTACAGTCGTCCCGTTTTTATCCTTCCATATCTTCTCAACCGTGATTTCAATATTCTCTTTACGGGAAAGGAAGGTTACTTTACCGTTATTACCCAGAAGTCCGTTGACGGTTGCGCTCGAATCAGCGGTTCCGTCATTTACCGCAGTATATGCGTAGGAATGGGAATCGGGAGCGGTTGAGGTTACATTATCTGTCTTTTGCGTGTAACCGTCGAGTCCGGTCTTCATTGTGCTGCTGACGAAATTATGAAGCTCATCTTTGACTACATTGAAATAATAATCATTGTCGCCGGGAATTTCATAAGTAACCGTCGTCAGCGGGACCATATTTGAATCGAAGGCATTGGTGTAAGCCGGGCCTTCTTCAATTTCATTGGTAAAATCAACGCCGTAGGTCAGGGTTGTCGGGTCTGCGGCTACATATTCACCGTTTGTGATATTTTCTCTGTCCTTGAAGGTGAACATAGCCACTTCTCTGGCAGGCAGACTCCATACAAGCGTCTGCTGACCGTTTGCGTCTTCGTTTTTCGTAACGGTGGTGGCGTAACCGTTGAAGGCATATACACCGTCGCCGTCGGAATCATCGCCGTAAATCGGTGGCTTACCGTTTTGTTTCAGGATTATATCGGTAACATACATTCCTTCGCCTATGACATCGGTGAATACAACGTCGCTGGTTGTTTCGCCCGAGCCCTCGTGGTTGACTATCGGAATCGTATAATTCTGCGAACCTAAGCTGATTATATTGGCGAGTGTTACGAACGCATCGTTAAGCACTTCGTAAGTATCGGCGAAAGTTACATAACCGTTGCCTCTGTTAGGATAAACATAGTTCTCGTTGGCAGCGTAATCTTTTGCGGTATAATTTGCCGCTTTTTCTTCAAGATCATATTTGATCTGCTCTGCCGGGGTACCGTTCCTGTTTGCAGTCACTTCGGTAAGATATGCCGGATTTACGAGACATCCGGTCGGGTTCATTCCCTCTGAAACACCGAGGCCGATATTGAACCATTCAACACCTAACGATTTACCGTTATACGCGTCGTATGCCGCTTCAAGGTTATCGCGCCACAGCGCGGCGGTAAGAATAATCGGAGCGATGAACGGAATAAAATCTTCAGGAGCCGCGTTATCCGGATTGCCGGAAATGGTCTTGTCGTTGCCCTTCAGATTGCCCGGGCTGTCATACCAGTCATAGTCCACCGTGCTCGGGCCGCCGTCCGTCATCAGGATGACATAAGGCTTTCTGGCGATACTGTTATCGGTTTCGTTGTTTATATTGGTTATAAGACCGTTGATACCGTTTGCGATGCCGTATTGGGTATCGGTTCCGTTATTGCACTGCTGATTGAAGCTGAATGACTCACCGTCTTTGAGAAGGCCGGTGGATGAATCGCATCTGTAGCCGTTATATGCCCTGGTAACATGAACATATTTATCCAGCGGATCTTCCGAATCGGAAGTGCTTGTATAATGCCCGAGAGGCATAATGTTTATACAGTTGAATGTGCTGTTTGTGCCGCCGCCGGAAAACGCATAAACCGAGATGCGGTTGTTATCATTTGTATTTGTTATGATATCAACAGCCTGATTAAACGCGTCAATAAGAGCCTGGAATCGCGTAACCATTGTTGTTGTTCCGTCCGGGTTTTCTTTCGGAATCTTGTTGGTGTTCTGAAGCATTGAAGTAGTGAAGTCAAGCACCATGACAACATCGGCGGCAATGGAAGATGTAACTGAGGTTCCGTAAGTTGAAATATACTCCTGAGCGAGAACCTTGAGGTTCACGTCAAAGTGATCGTCATTGACTGCGACGCTCTTGTCGGTCCAGATTCTGCCGTTATTCGCAATCGTGCCGAATTCGGGGGGATATGTTCCCGTATCCGGATCGGATGACAGAGTGTAAGTGAATTCGCCTTTTTCCGCTATGCCCGTTTCGGCTCTTGCGAACAGAGGTATCATACCGACAACGAACGCTGCGACAAGCATCAGGGAAATAAGTTTTTTCCTCACGGTCCCGCTCCTTTCTTAAAAATTTAAAATTACTTTAAAAGATATATCACACAAAGGGTGACAAAAAGGATACAAATTTCCCTTTTGCCATAAAAATTATTCCAAAAACAAATAATATTATATTCCATTTTGAAATTATTTCAATACTTTCATGTAACAAATGTGACGAAATTGTAGCGTCGTATTTGTCGATATTGCATAAAAAGAGTATACAAATTATATAAAAACGACCTCTCCGTTGAAGGAGAGGCCGGAAGAAAAAATTTTTTTAAAAAATTTAAAATTTTTCCGCGCGGGG
>JAEEGL012269759.1_pt1 | contig 11021 bp, 4 predicted proteins | sample 9134231 | NCBI WGS metagenome assembly JAEEGL01 (sample SAMN16246548, study PRJNA631951) | gut metagenome | biome: gut microbiome; feature: rumen; material: fiber-attached | host: Bos | place: Iran: Karaj | collected 2018-10
ATGGCTGTCCCCATCCCCAACTTTGATACTTCTATTATAACAAAAAAAGTGCCTCAATCCTAGATAAACACTGGATTTGTGGCACTTTTACACAAGAAAAATCCGTGGCATCGCCGCGGACTTTGTCTACAGTCTGACATCTTGAATCTTTCATTCAAGATGTCATACAAATTTTACTAATGAATTTTGGTTATTTTATGAATGGCGCAAAATATAATCGCGCGCTATCATATATATGGTCATATTATTTGACCAGAGAATACAATAATGAGTCGCCAGACAGAAGAACCTTTGGCAGACGACTCAAATAAACAAAAATTTTGAAAGGAGATTTTTATGGGAAAGTATGATGTGTTGGGGAGCCCTTACAAGATCGGCAGCGTCGAGATCAGGAACAGATTTGCAGTGATCCCGATGACTATGGGCGGACTCTCATATGATGAGGAAGGGGGCTTTAGTGATAATCTCATCAACTATTTTGAGCTGAGAGCCAAGGGAGGTTTCGGACTGATAATACCCGGAGCTGTTACAACCGATTATCATGTTGACCCCTTCTCAGCGCTTGGGCCGAACCTCATTACCAACAAGCACTGGCAGGAGAGGGCCAGGATTCTTGTAGACAGGGTTCATAAACATGGGACCAAGATATTCTGCCAGCTTACAATGGGACTTGGACGCAATTATCCGAATCTTCCGGGACCTTCTGAGAATCCTGTATGGAGGAATCCTGATATCAAGAGCCCCGAGCTTACAACTGAGCAGATCAAACAGAAGATTGCAGATATGATTGAGGGCGCTGTTGTTGCAAAAGAGTGCGGATACGACGGTGTAGAGATGCATGCTATGCACTGGGGATATCTGCTCGATCAGATCGGTATGGCTTTCTTTAACAGAAGAACTGATGAATACGGCGGATCACTTGAGAACAGACTTCGTTGCGCCAAAGAGCTCGTAGAGGGCATACATGAGAAGTGCGGCAGAGACTTCCCTGTTGGAATGCGACTTGGACTTAAGACATATATAAAGGACTACGATAAGGCAACGCTGAGCGGAGATGAGGAAGTAGGAAGGACGCTTGAAGAGGGTGTTGAGATCTCTAAACTCCTTGAGCAGTACGGCTACGATTATCTCAATGTAGACACCGGTACCTATGATTCTTTCTACTATGCATGTCCTCCTATGTACAATCCTCAGGGATTTATGATTCCTCTTGCAGCTAAGGCCAAGAAGGCTGTTAATATTCCGATCCTTGCCGGTGGAAGGATGCAGGATTATAACCTGGCAAAAGAAGCGGTTGAAAAGGGTGAGATAGATGCAGTTGGCCTTGGAAGAGCATCACTGGCTGACCCTGATTATCCTAACAAGGTAATAGCTGATGAGACCGAGAAGATAAGACCTTGCATAGGATGTAACATGGGATGTTTCCGCAGATGTGTTGAGACAGGAGAACCTGTATCCTGTGCGGTCAATCCACAGGCCTGCAGAGAGCTTGTCATTGGACTTAAGGAAGGCGATGGTGACAAGAAGGTAGTTGTTGTAGGCGGCGGTGTTGCCGGAATGGAAGCGGCAAGGACATCGGCACTTCGCGGATATAAGGTTACTCTTTTTGAAAAGAGTGATCACCTCGGCGGACATATTATTGAAGCCGGAGCACACAGCTTTAAGAGCGAGATTGCAAAGTTATGTGCATGGTACAAGAGAGAGCTTGAGGATCTTGGCATTGATATAAGGCTTAACAGTGAACCTGATGTAGAAGCATTAAGGAGCGAGAATGCTGATGCAATAGTTCTTGCAACCGGAACTGACCCGTCAGCACCACCCATTCCGGGACTTGATAAGGCACTTGTCTCACTTGATGCCATCAACTACCCTGACAGGATTGGTGAAAAGGTAGTAGTAGTCGGAGGCGGACTTGTCGGCTGTGAGATAGCACTTGATGAAGTAAATCATGGAAAGGATGTCACTGTAGTAGAAGCGCTTGATGATATCATGGCTGCAGGAGGAGCCGGTGCACCTTATCCTAACAAGCAGATGATCACAGATCTGTTCGAGGACAAAAAGGTCAAGGTCCTCACTGGCACCAAGCTTTTGGAGGTAACTGATGAGGGAGCAGTTGTCGAGAAGCAGGATGGTACAAAAGAAACTCTTGCAGCTGACACAGTTATTTCTGCTCTTGGATTTAGGCCTACACCTAACATCAAAGCAGAACTTGAAGGCCTTGGAGCTTCGGTCCACGAAGTGGGAGATGCAACCGGCGCAGGAACTATCCTGAAAGCCATCTGGGATGCATACGATATAGCTAATAGTATCTGATTTAAGATAGTGTAGCCAATATTATGTCATAAGAAAAAGAAGCGTCAAGGACAAGCTTAAGTTTCTAAAGCAGCAAATCCTTGACGCTTTCTTTTTCCGCTACAAAAAGCAGACTTAGGAGATGGTTTTGTCCATTCTCTTACGTAAAAACTGGTGACATCCGTCTAAACATCAACTTTATCTGCGTTTAAATGCATATAAATATAATTATATGCATAGATGATCCAAATCTTATAGATTATTGAATGATATTTCAGAAACCCGCACCAGCTGCGGGGTTCGTTAGAATATGAAACAAAGATCACATATGTCTATATAGTAATGCCTCATATTAATAAAATTGCCCCAGCTTATGAAATTTGTACAAACAGGTCATATTTGGCTTTAGAATGCAGCTCTATATCAAAGCAATAGTTACCCCAATTGACGATTTTTGTTTGCCTAGGTCATATATTGGGGTGAAATTCAATGAGGTTATAAATAAAAAATTACCCTAAATACTGATTTCTGCTTGTCTAGGTCATATATGGGATTTGAAAGCACCTAATAATACCAAAATTATTTACCCTAAGTGACGGGTTTTATTATTATAGGTCATATTCGTGTTGGCATCGGGTGATAATCACCAAATATCATCGGGATAAATTAGCCAATAAGTATCGGAATAAAATAGCCATACGAAATCAGCCGATTTTGACCAATGCGATAGCATTAGATGCTATTGACCTCTTAGGTGCTCATTATTCCTTACCAGATGCATGTCAAGACCTTTAGAGCTTGCGTGCCTTGACATGCATCTGGTAAGGAATACACTCCGGAAAAGAGGTCATTAAGCAGATTGGCTGAAATGCCCCGATGGTAATTGGCTAATTTATCCCGATGCTGAATGGTGATTATTCCCCGATGCTAACATTCGTATTGATTTCTCTATTTATCCTCACTCTGATAAGCCTAAGAGGATATTATCAGACATATTTTACTATATTCTGATAAAATAATGTTGGGGTATAACATCGTTATTGAATATACAATAAGACGCTCGACAAAATGACGTCTGTCAAGTGATTCATAATATTATGATGTAAGGGTCAAAAGGTATAAAATGAAAAACAGCGGCAAAGCAAAGACCAATACAGAAAAATTAAACAGCGTCACAGATACGCTCCCTGATTTTGTTCAGCAGTACTTCTATGCAGGTAATACGCCCAAGTCTGTTCTCACCAAGCTAAACTACGCTTTGGACATCAGACATTTTTTGGAATACGCAAAAGACAACTTTGATTATCTGGAAGGAAAGAGTATTAAGGATATTTCAATAAATGATCTTAAGCAGGTAAGAACTTCAGATATTGACAGATATCTTAACTGGATGGATAAGGAATGCCATTTCAGTGCAAGGACCAGGGCAAGACGAAGATCCTCAATCTCCGTTTTATTTGAATATCTGATAAACAATCAGAAAAAACTCGAGCATAATCCCGTATCAGGATCGGCAAGGATCGATATACCTTTTAAAGATAATGTCACCTATCTAAGTCTCAAGGATCAGGACAAGCTTCTTGACTGCATAAAAAACGGAACAGGACTTAGCTCAAGACAGCTTTCTTTTCATGAGCGCTATAAGGCCCGTGACCTTGCGATAGTATTTCTTTTCCTTGACACCGGACTTAAGGTGTCAGAGTTACAAGGCCTTAATGTCAGTGATGTGATCATATTTGATGATCTGTATGACAGTGATCAGAGCGACTGCTATATCATGATAAACAGAAAAGACAACTCAAAGACTAATGCAACGGTAAAAATCTATTTTTCCGATGAGTCAAAAGAATATATTCAGAATTATCTCGAATACCGAAATTCAAATGGACAAACTGTCCTTCCGGAAAGCCCTCTTTTTATTACTTCTGAAGGTGAGAGGCTGTCAGTCAGAGAGATTCAGCAGATGATACGCAAGTACGTGGGTGCATCTCTTGGTCGCAGCGATATCACGGTCAATAGTCTTCGCTCCAGTTTTGCCATGGAGTTCTACAAGCATGAAAAAGACCTCCTTCTTCTTAAAAAGCGCATGGGACATACCTCAATGAACTCCACAAACGTCTACGTCCGCGCTGCGCAAAAGGAGGAAAGTGAAAAAGCTTCGAGAAACTGGAGATCCTCAAAGTAAATTTCTTTTCCCACAAACAGCAATAATTGATTAAAACATGGCAATCAGTGTGATGAGCTTTTGTCCCCCAAATATATAAAATACAAATGTAACCGGCAAATCATGTCCGGAACTATAGACAGGACAACTTTGAAATACAGAAGGGATACAGGGGAAATGGGGACAGAAAAGGTTATTGTTAATACCGCAAGTCGCGTAAGATTCAACAATAATATTGATGCATGCGTTGGCACGGGGCGCCTGGGACTTGCACTGACAGATGAGTACTTAAAAGAACTGGAATTTGTCCAGGATAAGATCGGCTTCTCATACATAAGAGGTCATGGACTTTTCTGCGATGATGTGGCAATTTACCATGAATATGAAGAAGACGGACAGACAAAAACAGAATACAACTACACCTATATAGACAGGATTTTTGATGGCTATCTGAAGCTGGGAATCAGACCCTATCTCGAGCTTGGATTTATGCCTGATAAGATGGCAAGCGGCGATCAGACAGTCTTTTACTGGAAGGGAAACACAACGCCTCCCAGGGATTATAAGCTCTGGACTGATATGGTGATAGCTCTTCTTGCTCACTTAAAAGACCGATACGGACAAGAGGTTTCATCCTGGCCGATAGAAGTATGGAATGAGCCGAATCTTCCCGGCTTCTGGCTTAATGCGGATATGGACGAATACTTCAGGCTATTTAAGGAAACCTTCACAGCGATCAAAAAATATGACAGCACCTTTAAGGTTGGCGGTCCCGCGATCTGCGGAGTAGAAGACGCAAAATGGATACGGGCATTTCTTGAGTTCTGCAAAAAGGAAGAAATAAAGCCTGATTACATAACAAGGCATCACTATACCGTTGAGTTTCCGGAGAGAGCAGGTCACTACGATTACTCGCTTTTGATGGATCCGGAGGCGGGATTTGAGAATCTGCAGTCTACAAGGGACATTGTGGATTCTTTTGATGAATTTAAGGATCTTTCGATCCATATAACTGAGTTTAACACCTCATACACTCCAAAGGGTGTGATCCATGACACCAACATAAATGCGGCATACCTTGCACTGCAGTTATCAAGGCTCGGTGATATAAACGAGCTTTATTCCTACTGGACATTCGGGGATGTATTTGAGGAGCAGGGAGTTCCGAGATCTCTTTTCCATGGCGGATTCGGACTGGTTGCGGCAGGCAATATTCCAAAGCCAACCTTTTGGACTTTCTTTTTTTACAAGCAGCTTAAACTCTTTGGAACAGACTGTGTTTACAGAGATGATAAGACTGTTATCGTTAAGGGAAAAGACGGCTTTAGCGGAATCTTGTGGAATTTGAGTGATGAAGAAGAAAGTCGGGAGTTCAAATTCGGACATGTTGATGGAAATGAGTATTCTCTTATAACCAAAACAGTTGACGAGACGACTTGTAATCCGCTAAAGCTTTGGCACGATATTGGTGAGCCTTCATATCCGTCAGAAGATGAGATGCAGCTTATCAGGGATGCGGCTTATCCTCTGACAGAGAGTTCGGTCATAAAAACTGACAATGGTTATGTGAGCGCGTCTTTTGATATAGAAAGGCACGGCGTTATATATTTTACTCTGACCAAGAGAAAGCCTGCCTCTGACAGAGGCTATGATTATGAAAGAGTTACCGGGAAAATCCTTAAAGTAAACACCATCAGATTGCCTAAACTAATATCAGACGGAATGGTTATCCAGAGGAGAAAAAGCATTCATATATGGGGATGGGATAAGGCAGGCTGCACGGTTTCTGCAACCATCTGTGAAGTCACAGCGTCGGCGACAGCTGATGAAAACGGGCGCTTTGACATTTATCTTCCTGCAAGAGAGAGTGGCGGTCCTTATGAACTTGTGATAAAGAATGACCATGGCAACGAAAAGATCGTAAGGGACGTATATATCGGGCTTGTGTGGTTCTGCTCCGGTCAGTCCAACATGGAACTCCCTATAGAAATGGTTATTGAGAGGTATCCATATTTAAAAGACATCCCAAAGAATTCCGGGATCAGATCCTTCAAGATAGTCGAAGACACAGATTTTAGTAATCCTCAGAAAGAGATAAAAAGCGGAAACTGGGAGCCTGTCAGTGCTGATACAATAAGAAGTTTTTCTGCGACAGGATATTTTTTTGCAGAGCAGCTTCAGAAGATTACAGGACTTACGGTTGGAATCATAGACGCTACTTTGGGAGGTTCAAGAATATCGGCCTGGATGAGCAGGGAGATGCTTGAAGGATATGATGAGCTCTTATCAGAGGCTGACAGATATGCCGATGATGAGTTCCGAAATAGTGTCGCTCACAACAACGCTACTCTTCCTCAGCAGTGGAGAGATGCACTTGATAAAAACGATACAGGTCTGTCTTTAAATTATAGTGATCCCGAATTTGATGACAGCGACTGGAGGAGCATGGACATTCCTGTAATGTTCGATGATACTGAGCTGAAAGGATTTATCGGATCTGTATGGTTTAGGAAATCTTTTGACCTTCCGGAAGAACTTGCCGGTACTACCGCGAGGCTGTTTCTCGGAACGCTGGTCGACAGGGATGAGGTATATGTAAACGGCGTTAAGATTGGAGGAAAAGAGCACCAGTACCTGCCAAGGTTTTATGACGTCCCTGAGGGCATTACCAGAAAGATGCGCAATACTGTAGTTATAAGGCTGTGCGTCGAGAACGGCCACGGAAGGTTCACACCTGACAAGGACTACATGATCTTTAATGAAAAGACCTGTGTAAGGCTTGAAGGTTCATGGAAATATCAGATCGGATCAAAAGCCGACAGCTGTATCCCGCCGACAGATTTCATCAACTGGAAGTCGGTCGGACTGTATAACGCGGTTACAGCTCCCTGCCACAATTTCCCGATAGACGGAATACTCTGGTATCAGGGCGAGTCCAATACAGGCGACTACTATGACTATGATGACCTGTGCAGAAGAATGGTAAACGGATACAGAAAAGAGTGGGGAGAAGAGAACCTGCCGTTCCTTTTTGTGCAGCTTCCGAATTTTGTGATCGATGTTGAGGGCGTTTCAGACCCATGGCCTCAAATGAGACTTGAGCAGAAAAAATTGCTCGATGATCCCAATGTAGGAATGGCGGTTTCGATGGATGTCGGAGAAGACAATGACCTTCACCCTACTGAGAAACAGCCTATAGGACGCAGACTCGCATTATGCGCGGCAAGGATGAAATACGGCTATACAGGCGAGTACACAGGCCCTGAAGCCGAGAGTTTACGTTTGCTTGACAGCTCAGAAATACCTGAACCTCTTGACAAGGATCTAACAACGATCGAACTTGTGCTTACACACAGCCAGGGGCTTCATGCTAAAGATCTTGGTAAGGGCGATGTCATAAGCGATTTTGAAGTTGTCAAAGACGATGGGGCAGCACGAGAGGTATCAGCAACTGTCATTTCTGAAAAGATTCTTTTGCAGACAGATGTAAAAGCAGATGCCATAAAGGAGATAAGGTATCTGTACACTTACACATACCACGGGGCAATGATCTATAACGAAGCTGATATTCCAATGGGACCCTTTGTAATGAAAGTAAGCTTCTGATTTGTGCAATTCGATAAGCATCGCAAGGATTAAGAGATGTTAAGCAATATATGAGAGGATGTATTGCACAATCACAGATAGAATATAGTTAAGAATTTGTGCATATTTTATGCATTATCAATTAAGAGTGTATGATGAGGGTATGGCGATGAACAGAGAAGAAGCAAGAAAAAGAGCGGTAGAACTTGTTTCGAAAATGACGGTCGATGAAAAGGCATCTCAGCTGAAATTCGATTCGCCGGCAATTGAGAGACTTGGGATACCGGCTTATAACTGGTGGAATGAAGCCCTGCACGGAGTGGCAAGAGCCGGTACGGCTACTATGTTCCCGCAGGCGATCGGTATGGCTGCGGCTTTTGACAAAGAGCTCATGATGGAAATTGGTGAGGTCATAGCAACTGAGGGAAGAGCCAAGTACAACGAGCAGGCAAAGAGAGGAGACAGAGACATTTACAAGGGACTTACATTCTGGTCTCCCAATGTAAATATCTTCAGAGATCCCAGATGGGGCAGAGGTCACGAGACTTACGGAGAAGACCCGTATCTTACAGGAGCGCTTGCAGTTCCTTTTATCAAGGGAATGCAGGGCGATGGAGAGTATCTTAAGGCTGCTGCATGTGCCAAGCACTTTGCTGTACACTCAGGACCTGAGGGAGAAAGACATTTCTTTGATGCCAAGGCTTCCAAAAAAGACTTGGAGGAAACATATCTGCCTGCATTTGAGACCTGCGTAAAAGACGGTAAGGTTGAGGCAGTGATGGGAGCCTATAACAGAACAAACGGCGAGCCGTGCTGTGCAAATGAGCCGCTTATGAACGGATACCTTAGAGGCAAGTGGGGCTTTGAAGGTCACTATGTATCAGACTGCTGGGCAGTCAGGGATTTCCATGAAAACCACAAGGTTACAAAAACTCCTGAAGAATCAGTAAAGATGGCACTTGAAGCAGGCTGTGATGTCAACTGCGGCTGCACCTACCAGAAGGTAATGAGTGCCTATGAGCAGGGAATGATTGATGAAGAGACTATCACAAGATCCTGCGTAAGACTCTTTACAACCAGATTCCTTCTTGGACTTTTTGATAAGACCGAATATGATGAGATCCCTTACACAAAGGTTGAGTGCCAAGAACACCTTGACGTAGCGCACAGGGCAGCTGCTGAGTCTGTAGTTCTTTTGAAAAACGACGGTATACTTCCGCTGAAAAAAGAAAATATCAAAACTATTGGTGTTATAGGACCGAATGCCGATTCAAGACTTGCCCTTATCGGCAACTATTACGGAACAAGTTCACAGTATATAACAGTGCTTGAGGGTATAAGGGAACAGATCGGTGACAGTGCAAGGATCCTCTATTCAGAAGGATCACATCTGTGGCAGACCAACCTCAGCAATCTCTCTGATCAGACATTCCCTGACAGACAGTCTGAGATTCAGACAGTTGCGGACTATTCTGATGTGATCGTTGTTGTAGTAGGACTCGATGAGAGACTTGAGGGCGAGGAAGGCGACGAGGGCAACCAGTTTGCGTCAGGCGATAAGCTGAGCCTTGAGTTCCCTGAGTCACAGCGCAAGATGCTAAAGACTGCTCTTGACTGCAACAAGCCTACTATCATCATTAATATGACCGGAAGCGCCATGGATCTTCAAATGGCTGACGAGAGAGCAAACGCAGTTGTTCAGGCCTGGTATCCGGGTGCACTTGGTGGCAGGGATGTAGCAGATATCCTCTTTGGAAAGGTATCACCTTCGGGCAAGCTCCCTGTTACGTTCTACCGTTCAACCGATGATCTTCCGGATTTCAAAGATTATTCGATGAAGAACAGAACCTACAGATTCTTTGAGGGAACACCCCTTTATCCTTTTGGATATGGTCTTACCTATGGCAAATGCTCCGCAAAAAAAATGGACATAGAAACCGTACAAAAAGACGGAGAATTTGACGGCGTGGCAGTCACTGTCACTGTAAAGAATGAAGGCGATGTAGCTACAGATGATGTAGTTCAGATCTATGTAAAAGATGAGGGATATGAACTTGCAATACCTAATCCCTGTCTTGCCGGATTTGAGAGAGTAAGCCTTGCACCGGGAGAAGAGAGAAACGTCACGATCAAATTGGAGAGAAGAGCCTTCACTTCAGTTGATGAAGACGGAAACAGGAAACTGTTCTCTGACAAGTTCACGATCTATGCAGGCACAAGTCAGCCTGATCCAAGGTCTGAAGCTCTTACCGGAACGAAATGTATTGAAAAAGAATTCAGCATATAAGAAGGAGAGAAAACTATGATCAATTTACCTGAGGTAAAAATCGGACTGGTTGCTGTGAGCAGAGACTGTTTCCCTGCATCACTTGCAGTAAACAGAAGAAAGGCTCTTGCAGAGGCCTACAAGAAGAATTTCAACGACAAGGACGTATATGAGTGCCCTGTATGTATCATCGAGAGCGAGACTCAGATGGTTGAGGCACTTGAGGACATCAAGAAGAATGGCTGCAACGCTCTTTGCGTTTATCTTGGAAACTTTGGACCTGAGATCTCAGAGTCACTTCTTGCCAAGCACTTTGACGGACCTATCATGTTCTGCGCAGCTGCAGAGGAGTCACAGGGTGACCTCATCGACGGCAGAGGAGATGCATACTGCGGTATGCTCAACGCAAGCTACAACCTCGCTATCAGAAATACCAAGGCCTACATCCCTGAGTATCCTGTAGGAACAGCAGAGGGCTGTGCCAGGATGATCAATGAGTTCGTGCCTATCGCAAGAGCTATCATCGGCGTAAGAGACCTCAAGATCATAAGCTTTGGTCCGAGACCCATGAACTTCCTTGCCTGCAACGCTCCAATCAAGCAGATCTTCAATCTCGGTGCTGAGATCGAGGAGAACTCAGAGCTTGATCTGTTCGAGGCATTCCACAAGCATGCTGATGATCCGAGGATTCCTGATGTTATCAAGGATATGGAG
>JAEEGL012613705.1_pt1 | contig 11021 bp, 8 predicted proteins | sample 9134231 | NCBI WGS metagenome assembly JAEEGL01 (sample SAMN16246548, study PRJNA631951) | gut metagenome | biome: gut microbiome; feature: rumen; material: fiber-attached | host: Bos | place: Iran: Karaj | collected 2018-10
ACCGAGTAGCCGAACTGAAGACACATCTCGTCGTTCTGCTTCTGAAGAGACTGTATCATCGCCTGGTCGCTGTGGAACTTCTTTCCGTCGACGAAGCTGACCGAGTTGATGACGAAGTGCGAGTGTATGTGATCCGCGTCGGAGTGAGTCGCCACCACCACCTCGTAGTCGTTCCATCTCCGGCGGGCATACTCCATCGCGTACTCGTGACACTGCTTCGGTGTGATCTTCTCGCCCGGAGGAAAGGCAACGGTGTAATGGAAGTACATGACTCCGCTGTCCTTGCCGAACATCTGCTTGGTGTGGATGAACTCTTTCGCGGCTGTGTCGGCCGTGCAGTTGAGAGTGCCTACCAGTTTCTCTCCCTCCCAGACCGTCTTCTTGTCCTGGGTGGCGTAGTCTATCGTGCCGGCAATGCCCGAGTGATTCTGTTTGCCGGGAGAGTTTATAGGTGTGATGATCGCCATCAGTCAGGCCTCCTTTCAGTCTTCTTTTTCAGCAGGCCGAGCAGCTGCTCGTACAGTTTGAGCGCTTCGCCTATGTCCGGGCACTGTATCTTTCCGGTGTGAGCGAGGACGGCAAGCTGATTCAGATTCGTTCCGTGTCGCTTCAGTTCCTTCGTGAATGCGGTCAGTTCGTTGAGATTTACGATCTCCTTTCCGAGCGCCGCGTCCGTTAAAAAAGCCGCAAGACTCTCTCCTGCGGCATCCGCTTTTGCGTGTATCTGGTCGGATACCTCCGGTGTTACCCTGAAGGAAACGACCTTGTTTTTGATTCGTTTGCCCATGATTCTCCTTTCTGACTGGGTCTGTTTTTTGGACGGAAAAGGCCGGGTTTAAGCGCGTAGGATCGCCTACAATCGATTTTCTTTTGCCCGGAGGGATAGTTGCCCGCCGGAGTACAAAGCTCCGCAAATCGCCTCACAGCGCGTTATCTTCCGTCCGCGTATTAAAGTGGGTCCGGGCTTCTGCCCGTTCATTTTGTCGAAGGCGCCGCGGTGAGCGGCAAGCCGAAGGCGATGCTCGCTCTCCGCAACAGCGGAGACTCTTTCGTAGTTGTATCCCTCCCTGGAACCCCTCCTTCGTGAAAAGTAAGCTGAAAAGAAATGGTGTGGTCGTCTGCCGAAACTTGACGAATAAAAGGTAACGTCGGCGGTGACCTCACGCTGTCAACTGAAAGAAAAAAAGTGATCCGGCAGAGGTGGTACTTGTGAAATTACAGACACATCAGACACAGCAGACACAAGACCGTACGTTGTGACTATTGTGACCGTTGTGACCGCTTTTCAAAACAGGAGTGGTCAGGAGAATTTCTCAACGATCTCCTGCATTGCCTTCTTCGGCATCTCCATCAGTTTGACCGTCGATCCGTCGCCCAGGCGAACCGTTTTCGTGATCTGTTTGCCGCCGGGGATGACGAGGTGTTCTTCAAGAAGTTGCTTCGTCAAAGCGTTCTCGTTGATCGTGAAAGACTCTCCCTGTTCGTCACACAGTTTGCGTACCGCCTGGTGTGTTTGCGTTTTGAAAAAGTAGTACGATTCCTCGTCTTCGTAACCGAGACACGCGCTGTTCCTTTCAACCTTTCCTCCGGTTCTCGGCGCGACAAAGTTTCTCCCGCTTTCGAGCAGCGAATAGATCTTGCAGACGAATTTGTACACGGGTTTGTCGTGCTCGACGCTTCTGCTTTGCGCTACCGCGACGGAGTACATCACTTCGTCGAAATCGGAAAGATATCTGTCGATCATTTCATCGTCGATCAACTCGCGTGCTTTCAGGAACTGAAGAAAAGATTCGAATCCGATACGCATGACTGCAACGTCTTCCGGTATGCGAGGATGATACGAGATATTGTTTTCGATCAGTCGTTTCGTGATGACGTCGCGTGCAGTGACGTGTCGCCGGTGCAGATCTTCGATCCATTTTTCTTTCAGCCTATAGTCATCGAGGTAGCTCTCACGTAGCCATTCCGTGAACGCGAACATACAGGCATTCAGTTTTCCTTTCGATGCTTCGTCCTGGTAGAGAGTGAGGAAGGTGTTGTTCAGACTGTCCGGAGACATCTCGACCGCGAAATATCTTGCGGTGCCGCTCTCTCCAATGTCCGGAAGGAATTCCGCGGTGATGATCGCGTTTCCCTGAGGATACTTTGTTTCCATCGCTTCGCTCTTTGAATTCAGACGTCCGCGTCCGACTCTGTCGCCGTACGCACGAAGGATCATTTGCATCGTGTTCGTCATGTTCGTTTCATCGTTTCTCCCGGACGGATGGAAGTCGTCGATGCAGGTCAGCACGTCTTTCATAGCGAACGAGTGATGCATGATGCTGTTCGGTGTATCCTTAAACGACAGCGGGAGCGTTGACGCCGTGAATGTTCCGAAGAAGGAAAGCATCAGAGCGGCGAGTGTGCTTTTCTTCGATCCGGTCTTTCCGACGAGCATCAGCACGGTCTTCGGTTCGCATCCGGCTTCGCGCAGGAAACAGTTCAGAGGAGACGTGAACGTGATCGCGATCAGAGGATAGATGATCTCCTTCGGAGCGAGAGTGTTTTCCAGCAGAGAGAATCCTTGGGCAATGTCCGCGTCGGTGTACTTTCGGAGCATCGTGTATCCGGACATCTTGTTCGGAAGAGTGACGGTCTGTTCGGTGTCATCCGGCATGAGGAAATGATACTTTCCGTCGATCACCTTCCATCCAGTGACGGAGTAGACCATCAGACATTTCGCGTATTTCGCGGTTTCCTGAATGGCGAATCTGATGTTGTCGCGTACCGTTGATCCGACCGCCAGGTTGCAGCCGAATCCCCAATATTTCGTCACCCAGCCCATCGTGGCGAATTCGTCGTGCGCGATCTCTACCTCCGGAAGTTCGCGTCCCGTGCATGAGATTCCCGCGACTCTGACTCTGCTCGTCACTGCGGCTCCGTCGTCGTGAGTGATCTGCGACACCATGTACGGAACGAAGTTGCAGAGCCGCTTGACGTCCGGAACCATCTTGTTTTTGTTCGGAATCTTCATGCAGAGGCAGTTGTCTTCCACGCAGTACGGTTCCGGATACAGATTGTCGAAGTCAATTTTCTTTTCAGTTTTCAATGTGTGTTTTCTCCTTTCGTGGATTGGTTTTTGGAATAAAAAAAGCCGCAGGGATTTCTCTCTGCGGCGGGTTGGTGTATTGAGTTGTGATTCAGAAGTGTATGCCCTCGCCGGGCCTGTCACCTCCTTCTCCGATGAATTCATCGGCCGGGTGATCGTCTATCTCCGTCGGAGGCGCGTTCTCGAAGGGATTGGCGTCGCCTTGCGCGGGATTGATGAAGACCGGAGCGTTGCTGTTCGGCTCGGCGCTGTCTTCCGTTTCTTTTTCGGTAGGCATCGGAGTCGTTTCCTCTGCGATCGGAGTCTGCGGTATCACTTTCGGTTCTTTTTCTACGGTCGGTTCTGTCGAAATGTCTGTCTGTTCTCCTGCGACGGGTTCTTCCTCTGTAAGCTGAGAAGATGTATCGGTGTCCGTTATCGGTTCATCTGTCGCTTCAATCGGCGGCTCGGTCGTATCCTCGGTCGCTTCAGGTCCGGAAGGTGCGATGTCTTCCGGTTGATCCGCTTCGGCTTCGGCGGTCGCGTCAAGCTTTTCTTTTTCAGTTGACAGCTCCGTCACGGATTCCGTTTCAATATCCTGGGATTCAACCCCCGGCGCTACTGTTTCAGAACATGACTCGAAAACATCCTCATCCTGATCGTCCTGGGATTCGAACCCCGCGGTTATGCTTTCCGTTGCGTCCTGCGGCTCGTAGGCTGGCTGAACACCTCCGAAGAGCAGTGTGAGTATGGCTATAAGTAATGCGATAAGTCTTTTCATCTCAAAGACCTCCTTCGTTTGATTTCAACAACAGAATAATCAGAAATCGGAGAAAGTCCAGAGAGAATCCGAAAAATAGTTTACCGCAGGGATTTCTCTCTGCGGTAATCAATCATATTGATCTTAAAATGGAATCACGAAGTACTTTTGCAACAGCATTGCTAAGAAGTGGGGGAACCGCATTACCGATTTGCATATATTGTTCTCTCATGTTACCTACGAACACGAAATCATCCGTGAATGATTGTAGTCTTGCGGCTTCTCGAACGGATAGCGTCCGACGCTCTGTGGGGTGAATATATTCATATCCATCCATCCCAATATGGGCAATTATAGTCCAAGATACATCATCTATCGGCAACCTATGGCACCTTCCTTGAATAACAGTGGAATCAAAGGAATCAAATAGAGTTATTTTCTTTTTTTCTTCCTCCGACAAATCTGTATATCTTTGACCCGGTTTTAGATAGTCAAACAAAACCTTGGCCTCTGGATTTGAAATTCTACAAATATTATTTGATACAGTTTCCTGACCATTACGCATCATCAATTGGTAGGGCGTTAAAGCCGCATCAGAATAGAATCCTTTGTCTAGCCGCCAATTATCGGCAATTTTGGGCAGATCGAACAAAGCCTCCTTGACATACACCGACTTTTTCCCAGGCCTACAATATTGATAATCGTTATCCGGGAAGTCGAATGCCATTTGTTTCAAAAAACCACACACAAATAGCCTTTTCCGACTTTGTGGAACACTATAGTTTTGTGCATCCAGTATTGCCCATTTTAATGTATATGCCGGCAATTCCTTAGAAACGTATGAAAGGAAATCGTCAAAAATAGCCCCATCATATTTTGTTCTGAATCCAGGGACATTTTCCATTAGAAACGCCTTGGGCTTAAAATACGAGATATAGTCGAGGTAATACTTGTAAAAGTAATTCCGAATATCAAGCTTTATATCCTTACCTAGGGATTTGATTTTCCCTTGACTCAACGATGAAAAGGTTTGGCAAGGTGGACTTCCAATAACAACGTCAACACGCGGTAGGCCAATCATCTCATGAAACAGTTTTGGGGAAATAGCTGTTATATCACCAACAATTGTTTTACAAGATCTAAAATTAAGAGCATGTGTTTTTGCAGCTGCCTTATTAATATCCAATGCACCTACCAGATTGAAACCTGCCAATCTGAACCCGGAACTACTTCCACCGGCACCGCAGAACAAGTCAATAACATTCAACCCATTTTGTTCTATTTGCCTTTTTGAGCAAAACTCCGGGTCTTTCTCGCTGTGGACTTTGGTGAAATCATACTTGATCGCTCGATCTAGAATAGCTTGATTAATAACTCCAAGGCTAATATCGTCTGATTCCTGTTCATCGATCAAATTCTGAATCCCTTTCGAATCTTGTATTCCCAAGTCAAGAATTTGTTCTTTTGAAATTGTTGCTGAACTCATGCATTCACCTCATGAAACGACGTTTTCAAAATCAGTTTTTTCATGTCATTTTCAAGTGCCTTTTCCGCGCCAAAGACATCAACAAAAGCGCTTCTGATAATGTAATTATGGCCGTTAACCTTCTCAATTATTCTCCATGTGTTAGATCTTGACCCCTCTGAGAAAGGGTATATCAATACCGCTTCATATGCGTTTTGAGCTATACAACTACTAATCATTTGATAAAAGTCATCGCGTGAAGGCTTGTTTAGTCTCCCATCATTTTTTAGAAGTTTATACTTTGCATCCACTATCAGCTTTTTGTCTTTTGTAAATACCAAATCATCTGGTATGATGCTATAATCGAGTTCTGAACCAGAAGCAGCTCTGGCTAGTGGGGTTGTCGCTTGAGCCCTATGTGCATAACCAAGGGAAATCGCAGCACTCCGGCAATACGATTCGACTATGCACTCAAATGCCCGCTCTGTACTAACGACATATCCACACAATCTGTTTCCTGATATTTTTTCCTTTTTCCCCGAGTGGCGCAAGAAAAGGTTCTTGGCTATTATAAAACAATCCTGGTAAATGCTATACTGTCGAGGTAGTCTTAGATTAACCACGCTTTGATATGACAAGCAATTCGAATCGCAAATAAAGCTGTGTGAGACTTGTGTTAACCGTTTTTTGATAGGCAAATCATGTACGGTTGCAATGAAGAATTCACATGCCCATAGGAGTAATTGATTATAAACATTGTCTGTGCTGATTTTCTTGTATCTGCACCATATTTTAGAATCAACCAGCGGGGAGGACAATTGTTTGTGAATCAACACCCGTCCTTTAACGGTTGACAATTGAGATTCTTTAGTCTCATACGTTGCAATCGTTGACAGTTTTTCAGCCATACTCAAGGATTCCAGGTAATACTTTGCCAGAATATCAATCAAAACATCTTGGTCGTCCGATAGCCCGGTCTTTGTGAAATAGACAATCGAATTTAGTCTTTCCCCCGCCGATTTCAGCGTCCGCGTGAGGAATGTTCGAAGTGCTTCTTCAGATTTATCTTCTGATGACGGATTTTTAGAAACCTTAGGTAGAATCTTAAGGTTTACGTCTCCTTGCGTGATGTTGCCGATTATCCGTTCAATGTAAATCTTGTTTCCAGACTCAAATCGGATCGGAAGATATGGCAATCCCAAAGATTCTTTGATTTGAGACGACATGGAAATCAGTGATTCCATCATTGACATATCGGATTGATCGATCGAACATTGCGAGTTTTCAAATGCAACTATCTTACGCATCTTGCAATAACCCCTTAAATGCTTCTGCCTGATCTTCCATGGCTAAATCAGCAATTCTTCCCAGTTCCAAACCATAACTATGATGTATTAGCATTGGACTTGAATCTCCGAACAGCTTGTGAGAGATATCCTCATCAGCAATAAACTCTTCGAGATAAGGAAGGATATTGTCATCTATGGCATGAATCAAGGCGCTCTTATCGCAATTGTCCGGAAGCGTCCAAAAAGCTGCTTGACCTATTTGGGCGTCAATACCAACATATTTACGCAATTTGGAATTTAGTGCTTTCAAAATCTCAATTGCCAAGCATTTATAGTCGTTTGAAGAGAAAGACGATAATAAATCGATATTAGGCACGTGATCCACAACTTTAAGTTTCAAAGATAATGCGCGGTAATCAGGGGAGAATTCAATAATTGAAAATCTACGTTTTAGAGCGCTATCTAATTTCTTTGTTTCGGCGCTAGGAGTCATCGTGCACAAAAAATGCATACTCTTTGGAATAGTGATATAGCCATCGTATCCGCGGATTTGGAGGTCTCGTTTATCCGGCTCAAGTAGGGTGATTAATTCGCCAAAGTTTTCAGCAGCATTGCTCTTATTGATATTCTCGATAACCATTAGCGACTCTCCGTCTATTGGCATTTCTGCCATTTTTCGAATTGCACCAGGCTTAACGGAGTATTCAATATCATTATCTTTGATTGTGGCCGAAATGCCCTCTATAACATCAGCATATTCTGTTGAACTATGCCAATGCATCTTCGCCGATCTTTGAAAAACGCCTTTTTCAAGAACTTTTGAAAGATAGTAAGTCTTACCAGTTCCACTACATCCATTGAGAATTACGTTTTTATAAAGCTTTAATTGCTCTAAAATGTTTTGAACAATTGCATTCTCATGCTCTTCCAATGTCGTTGCGTGATTCTGATCATCTGCAGTTGCAATTTCATAGTCGCTACCGATGACTTTTGAAAAAGAATTAAGAATGCTAGAATCGGAAATGTTGCTACAATCAGCGATTTCATACCCAAACTCATTCGAGTAGTAAAGAACATCGACGCATTCAGATCCAAAAAAGGCACTGATGCTATTTGCTGGTAGAACATCGCGGAGATGAGGCATTATCTTATTTTTTAAAATCTCCGCCAGAACTTTTTCGTGATTCTCAGTTGCTTCAACTAATCCCCAAAAATAGCCCTGTCCTAAAGTGTACTCCTTCCCGCAATAGTCTGTAATTTTTGCATTCAGCGATTGCATTATTTCACATGCAAAATCGATAAGAGCGCTCTTTATAGTTTTGTTTTTCTCTAAATGACTTCTTAGCACCTCTACGTTTGGAGACATTTCCACAACACAGAATCGCCTTTTCAATTGAGAAGAAAGCTGGCTTGTGCTTTTATCTAAGGAGTTCATTGTGCCGACAATGAAAAGATTTGGGGAACTTTTTATATCGGTGATTGTTCTTCCGCTGTCATCTTTTATCGGTTGAGGAAGAGTAACAACATCGTCTATGAGAGTGTCAATAATTGAAATGGTATCTCCAAATACAGAGTCGGTATTAGCTCGGTTAATCTCGTCAATTATCAGCAGTGACTTTACCCCAGACTCTGCTGCTTTGGCAAGTTTTAACATGGGTCCAATATGAGACTTAAAACCAAGTTTATTTCCTGAAATTACAACGGGTTCCAAACCGCAAACAAACGATTCATATGAAGTGTTTGGATGGAATGTACACCATTCTTTTGCTGTTAACCCATTATCTCCTGTTACTCTAAATGGCGCCTCTGTGTCAAGATCGTCAAACAAAACCTGGGCATTAAATGATTTGTCCAATTCCGTTAATAGATGAGTTTTTCCTGTTCCTGGAGGGCCATAGAGAATTATGTTTTTTCTTGAATAAAGTGCATCCAGAAAGCGCTGTGCATCTGGAGAAGCAGCAACTGCGGAAACATCAATATCGACATTACATCCGCCAAACTTGTTCGATTTGAGATATGATCTAACCTTAGGGTGGAGCGAACCAGAAGTCGAGTTTGCCATTAGAGCCATATTGAATTCGATTCCATTATCCTCACACTTCACTACAAGATAGTAGTAATCCTCTACAAATCCAATCAAATCCTTGATATTTGAATTCATCATAAAAGATGTGTCCAAATATAATTCGCAGAACCCATCTTGAGTTTCGTGAATCCATTTTAGGACATTTGTCTTTATTTCAATCCCCATGCTCAACCGAGAAGACACGTAGTCTAATAAATACTGCGCGTTGTTATTAACTCCATCTCTTTGTACAATCTTCTTAAGGATTTTTTCTAGGATTCGCATATATCCCAAGTACCAGGATTCAATAATGCGCTTTGAATGCTCACCTTTACGATCCCAAATCTCATGGTTAATCTTTATTGGGTTATTTCTAGAATCGTTTTTGTCTTCCCAGAGACAAAGTGAATTCACCGAATTTCTCAATTCCACATTAAAAGTTGTTGGATTGTGGGTACCATGTTCTCGATTGTATTTTTCGACTTCGATTTTCCGCGGTATTTTTTCTCCATTAGTAAAACCATGCCAAAGACCTGGATTTTCGTTTAGAGAATTGAAATTCTGGATAGCCTGATCCCCTTTGTTATGAAGACCATTCCCTTGAGTGCCATAGATTAATCTGTTAACATCGCTACTTATGACCTGTTTCCACGCGATATACTTTATCTTCATTTTAATCTCGCCTCCACTTCAGATAAATAGCTAAAATTACATTTCCAATAAATTCAGAAAACTTCGGCGGTACTGCATTCCCTACAACAGTATACTGATCAATCAGACCGCCAGAAAACTTATAGTCGTCTGGAAATGTTTGTAATCTGGCTGCTTCTCTCACGGTTAACAATCTGCTGTCAGTTGGATGGAAAAACCGACCACATGTTATTTTTTTGATTCCGGCAACAATTGTCCCCGAAGGTTTGTCCCAATCCAATCTTCCATATAGATTTTTAACAAAACCACCGCTACCATAACCACCATGTTTCATTTTCATGAGATGATTTGATAATAGTTCGTCTGGGATATCTTGAAGCCCGCCATTTTGAGGGACAGCTTTAATACGTTCAAGAGTCTTTTTCTCATATTCAAAGACATAGTGATTATACACGACACCTGTAGCTGTAACCAACTCATCTGAACCCTGTCCACTTTCAAGGGAAGGGAGATCACCGATGACCTCTCTTAATGTGCGATACCCGTGCATTGGCTGCTTTTCCGCAATCATCGTTTTTAATTCGCTTGAAAAGTCTTCGATTTGCTTTACAGAATCGCGCCTAATTCCAATCAAGAACAATCGCTTTCTAGTTTGAGCTAAACCAACCTGAGATCCATCTATAAATACCGTTTCTGCATAATATCCATTTTCCTTAAGCAGATCTTTAGCATACTCCGGATATTTTTTCCCACTTGAGTGTTTCATACTTTGAATAGCAGGAACATTCTCCATAATGATCATTTTGGGTTTGACTTCCAAAGCGGTTTTTAAATATGATTCAACGAGAGTATTCCTTGAATCTTTTTCTTCTCGTTTTCCAAGAGTACTAAAACCTTGGCACGGAGGACCGCCAGCAAGTAAATCAATATTTGCTTCAGCAAGCGCTTTCGAAAGTGCCTCTCGTTCTTCTTCAACGAACATATTGGTCTGGAAGAAGTGTGTTTTCGAAAGAGGGGCATAAGATAGGTAATTGTTTTTAGCTACATCCCAGAAATCAGCTGCAATTGTATCTTCAAATCCAGCATTAACAAGCCCTATTGACATTCCACCGCATCCACAGAACAAGTCTGCAAATCTATAAGACATATTCTAATCTCCTTTTGTTGTTGCGATATGTGACGGCATAACAGATCAGCCATCTAGTGTTTTATCAAACCACGCTTTTTCTATGACTTCAAAAGACAGATTGTTATTGTCACAGAATTGCTTAATCTTTTTCATTGCTGAAAGATTAGGCTTGACTTTCCCATTTTCCCATCGATTTATAGTGGCAACAGAAACCTGGATTTCGTTTGCAAAGTCTTCTTGAGTCATAAAGACTTTTTGTCTTGTTAGTTTTAGAACATCTGGCAATGACATTTGCTTCGCACTCTCCTTCAAACAAACTTAATTTATTATATCACTTACCTATCACTTTGTCAAGGTATGATTGATAAAAAGATGGCACCGCAATCGTTTTTCTGCTTATATGCAAGGTATGTACGTTTCGTTTTGATTGAAAAGTCCCTCAAGAGTGGTGCGCACTGTTTCGCATTTGACACCACGGCACCCTTAAAGGAACCGACGTCCTGCGGATGCCGCGTCTTCAGTGAAAACGGCGCAAACCGGAGAGTCCGCCTCCGGAATTTCGTGAAAACTGCCGCGCCCCACAGGAAACTTGCGG
>JAEEGL013697714.1_pt1 | contig 11021 bp, 6 predicted proteins | sample 9134231 | NCBI WGS metagenome assembly JAEEGL01 (sample SAMN16246548, study PRJNA631951) | gut metagenome | biome: gut microbiome; feature: rumen; material: fiber-attached | host: Bos | place: Iran: Karaj | collected 2018-10
ATAAATACGCCAAAATGATAATTGGCCAAAGAAACATGGGCGGATTCATGAAAGGCATTTTGGTAAAGCGCCTTGAAAGTAGTTTCTATGCCTTTTCTATGACGCTTGGTAGGTTCATCGATTCGTATGAAAAGTTTATCTCGATGTACGAGACCGGAAAAGTCTATATTAGCAAAAAAGTCAACGTATATGATCTTTTGGATGACGGCGATGATACTGCGCTCAAAAAGCTGTTTTATCATATCGATCAAAAGGATGTTCTCGCTTTTGAATCAAAAGAATTTCAGCCCAAGTTTCTCAGAGACCTGCGCAGCGATTTAACGCAGTTAAAATATCTGCGTGATATGTGGGCGGAAGTGACTGTCGATCCTAAACTTGTTGAATTTCGCAATCAACTTTCCCATAACACCATCGTAAAAGGGAAAAAGGTCATTGTATTTACCGAATCCAAGGAAACCGCCGAATATCTCTATGATAATTTACAGGATCTCTACGGTGATCGTATCGTATATTTCAGCGGTCAGAGCAGCGATACCCTTAAAACCGTTATTGAAGACAGTTTTAATCCGAAAAACAAGGAAAAGAATAACGATAAATACGATCTACTTATTACGACAGATGTTTTGGCGGAAGGAATTAACCTTCACCGAGCCAATGTGCTTGTAAACTACGATTTGCCATGGAATCCCACAAGGATCATGCAGCGTGTTGGACGAATTAACCGCGTAGGAACGGAATATGACCGTATTTACGTTTTCAACTTCTTCCCGACGGCGCAGAGCGCCAAGCAAATGCCGCTCGAAGATAGAATTCTTGAGAAGCTTCAATCGTTCCACGATACGCTTGGAGAAGACTACAAATATCTGTCCGATGCCGAGGAAGTCTCTGCACAAAAACTGTTTACCGATTTATCTAAAGACCTTGATGACGAGGATGGAGAGAGCACAAATCCCGAACTTGCGTATCTCGCAGTAATCCGTGATATTCGTGATACAAATCCGGAGCTCTTCAATAAGATCAAACGGTTGCCGTTGAAGGCAAAAACGGCGAAGCGGGACACTTTGTCGGATCGCGATTATACGATTACTTTTATCAGAAAAGGCGCGCTCAAATCGTTCTTTGAGACCGATGCCGCAGAAACTGTTGCAAAACAGCTTTCGTTTATGGACGCAATCAAGAAGATTGAATGCCCTGCGGACGAACCGAAGCTTTCCGTTGCAGGAACGTACTACGATCATCTAAAACTGAACAGTAAGGCATTCGATGATATGCTGATCGCCGAGGAAGAGATCACCGTTGAGAAAACGATGGTTGCGGGCAACGACAAAAAGGTGATCACCGCCCTCAAAGCATTGAAGGGCGCAGCCACCTTGACGGACATTGAAGAGGATAAGATCGATATTGTAATCAAACGTTGCGAAAACGGCGAACTTCCTGCCAAAATCACCAAGAGTATCGTGAAAGAGCTAGGATTGACTCATTCCGATCCGATTGAACTCTATCATGCAATAATGAATCTGATTCCGGATACATACTTTAATGAATCCGGTAATCAAAAATCAATTGTCAGCGGAGAAAAAGAAATCATCCTGTCTTGCTATCTCTGTGGGGGTAAATCATGAGCGAACCTATTGTAAAAATCGAAAAGATTCTGAAAAGCGAGTATTCAACTGAAAGATTTGTGTCGCTTGTTACGGAGATTTTCGATTCAATAAAGATTATATCGCCCGACAAAAAGAATAAAGAATACTCCAACTTCAATTCTCATATCGAGACGTATAGCCATATCGGTAGCTATACGTCTCCGGACGGTAAAAAGATAGCCGTTTTTGAAGTGCAGCTTAAAGCAGCAAACTATGTTGAGAACGCAAGAAGCACTCAGCGCAGTTACGCCCGCAAACTCATCGAAAACGGCAACGTTGACGGTGCTGTTATTGCCTTTTTAACTCCTGGAGATTCCAAATGGCGTCTGTCCTTCGTCAGACTTGATTATGAAATGAAGTTTGAAGGCGGAAGGTTCAAAACTCAAGAAAACCTGACGCCCGCCAAGAGATACTCTTTTCTGGTCGGCAAGGACGAGCCGTGCCATACTGCCATTTCCCGTTTTCATAATTTCATCATCGATAAGAATTATAATCCCACGCTTGATGAAATCGAGGAAGCGTTCAGCGTAGAAAAGGTAACAAAAGAGTTCTTTGACCTCTATTGCGAAAAATTCTATCAACTGCAGGAATATCTCGAAAGCAACGAAGATTTCAAAGACGAGTCTAAGCGATGTGGCTTCACCTCCGAGCAGTTTGCCAAAAAACTTATGGGTCAGATCGTGTTTCTGTACTTCCTGCAGAAAAAGGGCTGGCTTGGCGTTAACGTATGGTCTCCTACGCTGACTGAAAAAGAATATAAAAACGTATTCTTTACTTCCGGTGCACAAGGCAGGATCATCAAAGAGCAACTGCCGAAAATCTATGTTTTTAGGGAAGACGGTTTATATCATTTAAACTCCCGCGCGCTGGACGATATTTCGGATGAAGATGAAGAATTAGTGGCCAATCATATGCCCAGAACGAAGACGTGGGGCGAAGGTTCAAAGAACTTTCTAAGAACTATCTTTACATACTCGCAGAGTCACAAAAAACACTTTTATGAAGAATACCTTGAACCGTTATTCTACGATGCGTTGAATCGCAACCGCGGAGCAATGGGTTATTGCCCTGCGCTTCATTGCAGGGTACCCTTCCTTTCAGGCGGTCTGTTTGATCCTATCGACAATTATGATTGGAAGAACAACTATTTCGACATCCCCGATGAGATCTTCTCAAATAAGAAGAGTGAAAACGACCGCGAATCAGACGGTATCCTCGATATTTTTGACCGTTATAACTTTACGATGAGTGAAGACGAGCCGATGGAGCGTGAAGTCGCTATCGACCCGGAAATGCTCGGTAAAGTATTTGAAAACCTGCTTGAAGTCAAAGACCGCAAATCCAAAGGCGCATTCTATACTCCCCGTGAAATCGTCCATTATATGTGTCAGGAAAGCCTTATCAATTACCTTGTCCACAAGACCGGATTGAAGGAAATGGATATTCGCGACTTTATTCTGTACGGAGATTTCATGAAAGACGAAGACACCACCAAGGAAAAGCGCGAAGGCAACGGTGGTATGTATATCTCCGAGGAAATGTTCAAAATCAACTCCGAAGGAAAAATCGTCGTAAACAGACTGACTGAAATCGACGAGGCGCTTGCAAACGTCAAAGTGGCAGATCCCGCCGTCGGCTCCGGCGCGTTCCATCTCGGTATGATGAACGAGATCGTCCGCGCCCGTCAGAATATTACGGCGTATATGTCTATCGGCATGAACGCCTATAACAAGAGAATGCTTTATCAAAACGAGCGCTCTCCTTATATTCTGAAATATAATACGATAAAAAACTGCCTGTATGCAGTGGATATCGAGCCATCAGCCGTCGATATTGCGCAGCTGCGTTTGTGGCTGTCTCTCGTTATCGATGATGAAATCAATCCGAATGCACAGAATGACCTTGACGGACACCGTGACCCGCTACCGCTTCCGAACCTTGAATGCAATATTCTCTGCGGGAACTCTCTCATCGATGAATTCAAGGGAATCAAGCTGGTCAAAGCAAGCGCTATTCTCGGAACAGGCGATAGAATCAACCAGATTGATGTATGGCAGAATGATTTTGAAGTTATTGTAAAGAAGTTGCTTGAAGAGCAGGATCTGCTCTTCCGCTGTGACGACCCGATAAAGAAACTGAAACATAAAGAAGCGATACAGTCCTATAAAGATATGATCGTATCGCAAGAGGTTGTTAACAATACGGAATTCATGGAGGATTACCGCAAAGCTGTTTCTATGTCTTCCAAGCCGTTTATTGTCTGGGAACTTGATTTTGCTCGCGTATTCAGGGACAACGGAGGATTTGATATTGTTATAGGAAATCCTCCGTATATTGATTCAGAAACAATGGTAAATTCCGGGCTTGAATTAGAACGTGAATATATATCTAAAACCTATTCTTTCTGTAAGGGGAATTGGGACATATACATCGCCTTTTTTGAAAAAGGGTTTAATATCTTGAATCAAACTGGATACGAAATCTATATAACCCCAGATAAGTGGATATCGAAGTCATTCGGTGACGCCCTACGAATTGCTCAAATTTCTTATATCAAGCAAATACTGGTGGCCGGGAGAGATGTTTTTGAATCCGCATTGGTTGATTCCATTGTTACATCTTTTGACAAATCAAAAACAGAGACCATAGATATAAATAAGAAGGTCGGAAAAGATAGTCAAATTGAGCACATTCGCACTGTTGACAAGATAGTATTAGAAAAGCCTTATGCTTTAGATGTTCTCTTCTCCGATTATATTGACATAATTGCTCATTTAACCAATTCTCATTGCCGTTTAGGGGAAAGGTATACTTGCGAAAATGCATGTGCGACCTCCGATTGTTATATTCTTAAAGACATTTTGTGTTCTCTTGATTCTGCAGAAGATTATAATGAGAAAGAATATTACAAGGTGATAAACACCGGAACCATCGGACGTTTCAAAGATCGGTGGTCGTTCACGCCAATGAAGTATTTAAAAGACAAGTATCAAAACCCAGTGGTGAAACGAACTGAATTTGAGAGTACTTTCCCAAATTCATATGGTAAAAAGGCATCAAAGAAAAAAATGATTATTAAAGGGCTCACCTTATTGGATGCATCATTAGATTTGTCTGGTAACACTATTCCTGGAAAATCAACAATGATTATTCCAATCGACGATGAAAAAGAATTGAAGTATCTCGCCGCCTTAATAAATAGTAAGGTAAGTATTTTTTACATTAAGCAAAAATATTCTTCTTCAAGTTATAATGGTGGGATAAATTTCTCAAAAGAAATGATCAACAGTCTACCGATGCCAAATATAGATGATGCAAAAATGGACGAAATAATATCGTTTGTCTCCGAAATATATAATAAAAAAACCAAAGACAATGATATTGATACTTCCGTTTTAGAGAAGCAGATCGATCAACTGTTTTACATAGCATTTGGCTTATCAGAAGCAGAGATAAGCGTTATTGAGAAAAATTTGGCCAAATAAATAGGGGGAGAAAAGAAGATCGATATGTCAGATATAATAAGCTGGTGTAACACCAACAACGGCTTTCTGACCGGAATATTATCAATAATCGGGCTTTTACTAAGTACGATAGCAATTGTTGTATCAATACGTACGGCAAGGTTTCTGTAACCAATCCAAAAAAAGCAAGGTGTTCTTTCGTTCAAAAGTTTTTATCAATTCCCCCGCCTACCTATATAATGCCGCCGGATTGCGGCAAAACCGACGCTTGACTTTTCCGTTTTTCAGAGCAATATCTATTCTCCAAGCCGAAAGGCAAAAAAGAAAGGAGAATGGAAGATGCCTATTTCAGAGGAAAAGCGAAAAGGTCAAGAGGATTATGCGGTCGCGATGGCGATCATGAAGGAAATGAAAGCCAAAGGGATCATCAACAAAGAGGACGTTTTGTTCGTCGAAGCGAAGCTCGCGGAGCGGTTCAAACCGTACTGGCGCTATAAAGAGTTTGACTTCGATCCGTAAAAAGCCAGTAAAATCAAGGGCTTTCTGGCACAATGCACCCCGCCCCAAAAAATGCACCCCATTTTGATAGGTGGGGTGCTTTTGTCTAAAATTAGAGTTACACTTCACGTCGTCGCGGACTTTGTATCGTTCGCGACGACGTTTTCCTTATCGGCCGGTTTAACTCCGCTTTATTGACAAATGCTATGTGTTGTGCTAGGCTAACTGAAACAGATCTTTATACGCGATCAATCAGGAGTTTCGCTCTTTATTTTTTAAAGTATGGTTAGTTGCAGCTAACCAAAGGACCGGAGAATGATATGTGGTTGAACGTAGTGGAAGGGATCGCGATCCCTTTTATAGGTACTGCACTCGGTTCGGCGTGCGTATTCTTTATGAAAAAGCAGTTGAGCCGCACGGTGCAGCGCGCGCTTACCGGCTTTGCAGGCGGCGTGATGGTCGCGGCGTCGATATGGAGTCTTCTGATCCCTGCGATGGCTCAGTGCACCGACAAAGGCAGATTGGCTTTTTTGCCCGCCTTCATTGGATTCTGGCTCGGTATCCTGTTTCTGCTTCTGCTTGATAAGATCATACCGCACTTGCATATGAACGCGGAAAAAGCGGAAGGACTGAAAAGCAAAGCGAAAAAAACGACGATGATGGTGCTTGCCGTCACGCTTCACAACATTCCAGAGGGAATGGCGGTCGGCGTGGTATTCGCCGGACTTCTCTCCGGCTCCGCCGAGATCACGGCAGGCGGAGCGCTGGCGCTGTCCATCGGCATCGCGATCCAGAACTTTCCTGAAGGCGCGATTATCTCCATGCCGCTCCACGCAGAGGGTAAGACAAAGGGCAGGGCGTTTTTCGACGGTGCGCTGTCGGGTGCTGTTGAACCCATAGGCGCAATGCTGACCGTGCTGTTTGCCGGTCTGTTCATCCCCGCTATGCCGTATCTGCTCTCTTTCGCGGCTGGCGCGATGATATACGTTGTGGTGGAGGAGCTGATCCCTGAGATGTCTGAGGGGGAGCATTCCAATATCGGCGTTGTGATGTTTGCCCTCGGATTTACGTTAATGATGGCGCTTGACGTAGCGCTCGGATGATCTGATCTTCGTCTGATTCATGAACAGTATGCTGCTGATACCCGTAATCACCGCGTGATCATTGGCATCATCGCCGCAGACAACAAATGACTTGACGTACCGCGCCGCAGGTCATAAACTGTGCTTGTATGAATTTTGGAGGGATAGCCATGCTTCATTCTTTTCGCGGTATAGCGCCTCAGCCGGCGCCTGATGTTTGGGCGGCCGAGAGCGCGCAGATAATAGGGGACGTCAGCATTGAAAGCGGTGCTTCGATATGGTATGGCGCCGTTCTTCGCGGCGACCAGGGGCATATCCATATCGGCAAGAGAACAAATATACAGGACAACTGCGTTCTGCACTCATCTGTGACGGTAGGAGACGGCGTCACTGTCGGACACGGTGCGATCCTGCACGGCTGTACCGTAGAGGACGGCGCTCTCATCGGGATGGGTGCCATCATCATGGACGGCTGCGTTATCGGCTCAGGCAGTCTTGTGGCTGCCGGAGCGCTCGTAACGAAGAGCAAGCAGATACCGCCGCATTCACTTGTCATGGGCGCGCCTGCGAAGGTAGTGCGCGAGCTGACCGACGAGGAGATAGAGATGAACGCGAACTCCGCCGCAGAATACCTCGAAGAGGCTGCGGGATCGCTTCCGCTTTTGAAGGCATAAGGCTGCGAACTCTGATAAGAAAAAAAGAGCGGTATCCGTTCGGATACCGCTCTTTTGCTTTTCTGAGGATTATCTGTCTTCCCGGAAGTACGACAGGCCGAGCGCTGCAGGCGGCTGATTTTCGCGTTTGTTGCGCATGCTGGAGATTATGAGCACTACCAGCGTGAGTACGTAGGGGAGCATCTTGTAAAGCTCCTTAAGCGCGAGGAGCCTGTTCAGGTCGAGCTCGGGGCTCGCGGGAATATAGAGGAAGATTATATAGAGACCGCCGAACAGAATAGAGGCCAGAACGCCGATATTCGGCCTCCACACCGTGAATATGACGAGCGCGATCGCGAGCCAGCCGCGGTCGCCGAAGGCGTTATTGCCCCAAATACCGTTTGCGTAGTCCATCACGTAGTAGAGACCGCCGAGACCGGCTATCATACTGCCGACGCAGGTCGCGGTGTACTTGTAGCGTGTGATGTTTATGCCGGCGGCGTCTGCAGTCGCCGGGTTTTCACCCACGGCGCGCAGATGGAGACCGATGCGCGTGCGCTTGAGCAGCCATGCCGTGATAAATGCGATTATTATCGCAAGATATGCGAGGAAACCGTAGCTCAGGAATATCTTGCCGAACCAGCCGAGAGAGTTTGCGAAGGGGAGCTGCGTCCTGAACGCGTTGCTCGTGGCGTTGAGCGATATGCTCGGTATGTCGCTGCCGGTGAGCTTTATGAGGCTCCCGCCGAAAAAGTTGCCGAATCCGACGCCGAACGTCGTTATCGCCAGACCGGTCACGTTCTGGTTCGCGCGCAGAGTGACCGTGAGGAAGCAGTAGAGAATGCCCATCAGCAGACTGCCGAGCAGACAGCACAGCATGGGGATGAGTATGGCGACGAAGCTGTTGAAGTTATCGGAGCGCTCGTAAAAGAACGAGCCTATAACGCCGCTTATAGCGCCGACGTACATGATACCGGGGATACCGAGGTTCAGGTTGCCGGATTTCTCCGTCAGCGTTTCGCCTGTTGCGCCGTACAGCAGCGGGATGGACTGCATTATGGATCGGGGAATGAAGGATACGAAATCAAACATTTTCAGTCTCCTCCTTCTGCTTGGTCCGGTTGAACTTCAGCTCATAGTTGATGAAAAACTCACTGCCGATTATAAAGAACAGGATGATGCCGGTCAGTATATCGCCGAACGAGTGATTAAGACCGTATATTGTGGCTATCTCGCTCGCGCCCCTGTCGAGGAAGACGAGCAGGAAGCTCGAGAGAATCATCCATATCGGATTGAACTTTGCGAGCCACGACACCATGACAGCCGTGAATCCGCGCCCGCCGGCGAGCGAGGTCGTGAGCGTGTGATGTGTTCCGCTGACGAGAAGGAAGCCTGCGAGACCGCAGACCGCGCCGGACAGCAGCAGCGTGCGGACGATGACCTTTCCGACCTTTATGCCGACGTAGCGTGCCGTGCGTTCGCTCTCGCCGACGACGCTGAGCTCATATCCGTGCTTTGAGTATTTGAGATATACGTACATCGCGGCGGTGAGCAGGGCGACTATCACGATGTTGAGGAAATATCTCTGCCCGAAGACAGCCGGCAGCCAGCCTGCCTCTGTATTCGGATTGATTATGCCGATGGAGCCGGAGCCCTTCGGGGACTCCCAGATTATGACGAAGTATGCGACCAGCTGTGTGGCGACGTAGTTCATCATGAGAGTGAAGAGCGTCTCGTTTGTGTTCCACTTCGCCTTGCACAGCGCGGGGAGCATGGCCCAGAACGCGCCGGCGGCTATAGCGGAGGCAGCCATAACGATTATTAGAAGCCCGTTGGGCATCTTGCCGCCGAGCGTTATCATGCAAGCGGCGGCCGCGAGCGAGCCTATGAGCACCTGACCCTCTGCGCCTATGTTCCAGAAGCGCATCTTGAAGGCCGGGGTAACAGCGAGCGATATGCAGAGAAGTATCGCGAGGTTTTGTATGAGCGTCCATATGCGGCGGGAGGTGCCCAAAGCGCCGTCGAACATTGTGGCGTAAACGCTCAGGGGATTGAGGCCGGTCGCGAGAGTCGTCACGACGCCGCATACGACGAGAGCCAGGATGATGGCCGCGGCTCTTATACCCCATGAGCTGTACCACGGGAGCGTTTTGCGTTTTGAGATGTGAAACAGGGGATTACGCATCCTTGTCACCTCCCAGCTTTGTCATCATCATGCCTATCTCGCGCTTGCTCGTACTGCGCCCGTCCACTATGCCGCTGACTTTGCCGCCGCACAGGACGAGTATGCGGTCCGAGAGCTCGAGCAGTACGTCAAGGTCCTCGCCGACGTATATGACGGCGACGCCTGCGGCCTTCTGCTTGTTTATGAGATCGTATATCGTGTAGCTTGCGCCGATGTCGAGACCGCGGACGGCGTAGGCTGTCAGCAGTACCTTCGGGGCCGAGGATATTTCACGCCCGACGAGGACTTTCTGCACATTGCCGCCGCTGAGCTTGCGTACCGGCGTGGATACGCCAGGCGTGTTCACGTCGAGCTCAGTGACGACGCGCTCCGCGAGGCCGCGGGGGCTCTTTCTGTCGACGAAAGGGGAGCGGCCGCGGCGATACGAACGGAGCATCATGTTGTCCGTCAGGTCCATACTGCCGACAAGACCCATGCCGAGCCTGTCCTCTGGAACGAAGGAGAGCGTTATGCCGAGCTCCGCAATGCTGAGCGGGTCCTTGCCGAGGAGCTCGACGCGCGTGCCGTCGTCCTCAACACAGCATATACTGCCTGCCTCCGTGGGCTGGAGACCCGCGATTGACTCCAAAAGCTCCTTCTGACCGCAGCCGGATATGCCGGCTATACCGAGTATTTCGCCGCTGTTGGCGGTGAATGACACGTCGTCAAGCTTCAAAATGCCGTCTATGTTCCGCACCGTCAGACCCTTGACCTCTATGCGCGGCTTTGGATCTTTCGGCTCGGGGCGGTCGATGTTGAGCGACACGGCGCGGCCGACCATCATGTTGGTCATCTCTTGGGCGTTCGTGTCCTTCGTGAGCATGTCGCCGACGAACTGCCCGCGTCTTAAGACTGCCACGCGGTCGCTGAGCTCCTCGACTTCGTGCATTTTGTGCGTGATTATGACTATAGCCTTGCCCGCGTCGCGCATGTTGCGCAGGACGGCGAACAGTTTGTCTGTCTCCTGCGGCGTCAGAACGGCGGTCGGCTCGTCCAGTATAAGTATGTCCGCACCGCGATAGAGGACCTTAACGATCTCCACCGTCTGCTTCTGGCTGACGGACATGTCGTATATTTTCTGCTTCGGGTCAACGTCAAAGCCGTATGTGTCGCATATCTCCCTGACTCTTTTTGCCGCGGCATCAAGGTCGAGCCTGCCGGGCTCGTGCAGTCCTAGGACTATGTTTTCCACTGCGGTCAGCACGTCCACGAGCTTGAAATGCTGGTGTATCATGCCGATGCCGAGATCAAAAGCGTCCTTCGGGGAGCGGATAACGACCTCTCTGCCGTCGACGAGGATCTTGCCCTCGTCGGGGAAGTAGATGCCGGAGAGCATGTTCATAAGCGTAGTTTTACCGCTGCCGTTCTCCCCGAGCAGCGCCAGTATCTCACCGCGGTAGATATCCAGCCACACTTTGTCGTTTGCGCGTATCGTGCCGAAAGTTTTGGAGATGTCG
>JAEEGL014092929.1_pt1 | contig 11021 bp, 10 predicted proteins | sample 9134231 | NCBI WGS metagenome assembly JAEEGL01 (sample SAMN16246548, study PRJNA631951) | gut metagenome | biome: gut microbiome; feature: rumen; material: fiber-attached | host: Bos | place: Iran: Karaj | collected 2018-10
GGGCGGTTCGCTGATCATTAACGGTACCGCCATCGTGCACGAGGGCGGCGAACTGATCGTGGAAGGCAACATCCAGAACGCCGATAAGATCACCAACCGCGGCAGAGCCGTTGCCAAGATCAACTTCCCGAGCCTGGAGGCTTCCGGCCTGAACGGCATCGTCAACGTATCTTACGCCAACTCTTATTCCGGCAGCGCTTACGACGACGTCAACGAAGGCGCTCTCTCCTATACGCCCGTAAATCCGGAAGGCGAAAGCATATATATGCCCCTCAACCAGTATATGTATATCATCGCCCACATCATCGAGCCGCAGGATAACCGCGATAAGTTCGACGACGCGCTGATGAAGGTCCGTCTGAACGGTGTGGAGATCCCCTACACCCAGAACAATCACCACACGCTGCTCACCGTTGCCGGCGATATCACCTATTCCCAGTGGACGAACGATAACGATTTCCTTAAAACCTACAAGATCGACCTGCCCAGCAAAGAGGGCTACACCGTTTACGGCCGCGAGGGCGAAGTAAGCGCCACCGATCAAACCGTTTATCTGAAGTACGGCCAGCCGTTCTCCTTCCGCGTGGAGCTCGACGAAGCCTACAATAAATCCCCCATGGAGGTTTACATCGTTGCCGGTTACGGCTGGACCAATATGGATACCAGCACCATCCTGAAGGATCTTGAACCCGCGAAGCCCGATGCCGACGGTTACTACACCATCCCCTCCGTGGAGAGCGATTACACCGTATTCGTACTGGGCGTGGTAGCAAACGCCACCGTGGAGAAGGTCGGCGGCATCTTCGAGCAGGTCAAGAGCATTTTCGAAATGATCCGCAAGTTCTTCGCGCAGTTCCTTGCCGTATTCGGCATCAATCTGTAAGAAGTAGCGAGTAGCGAGTAGCTAGTAGCGAGTAGCTAGTTGCATCGCAAAGCTTGATACCCCAATGAAAAACGTCCCAAACCGGTTTCGGTTTGGGACTGTTTTTATGAAGAATTAGGAATGAGGAGTGAGGAGTGAGGAGTGAGGAATGAGGAATAAAGGAAAACGCTTCGCGTTTTGATTGTATAAAAACAATTTCAAACCGTTTTTGCTTCTGTTTGCGATTTGCCCGTAGCGCGGCGGTTTCCGTTCTTTATCAAAAGGCAACAAACGCTCGCTTTGCTCGCGGGCGGGTCACGGACCCGCGCTACCGAAGTTGTTTTCCGCACGCGAAGCCGCGAACGGCGAACGGCGTTGCTTCCGCGAAGCAACTCGCTGCTCGCTGCCAGCTGCTTCTGACCACCTGCCGCCGGCCGCTGCCTCACAGCCCCACCGTGAACACGATCTTCTTTCCGTCGGGGCTGACGGCGGAGATCTTTCCCTTGTGCGCCTGCACGATGGCCTTGGCTACCGAAAGACCGATGCCGTGGCCGCCGGTAGCGGAATTGCGCGAAGCGTCCGCGCGGTAGAACCGCTCAAACAGCACCGACTGGTCGCCTTTCTTCAGGCCCTCCGCGGTGTTCTCCACGCGCAGCTCGGCGCCGCGGCCGCTCTTTTTCAGCGTAACGGCAATGTTGCCCGCGGTATCGGAATACTTCATCGCGTTGTCGATCAAGAGCCCCACGAGCTGGCGGATCGCGTTTTCGTCGCCCTCGTAAAACAGGCCGTCCTCGATCTCCGCGGTATACGCTTTGTTTTTATGCTGCGCCACCGCGGCGAAGGAATCGAAAGTCTCACCTACGGCGGCGGAAAGGTCGAAGCGCGCCGTCGTCGGCTTGTAGCTCTCCTCGTCCATGCGGGAGAGCATCACAAGCTTTTCGGTAAGCGAGGTCAGCCGACCGATCTGCCTGTGGATGCTCTGCGTCCACTCCGTTTCGCCGCTCTCCAGCTCGGTGACCTCGTTCGCGGCGTTGATCACGGCCAGCGGCGTTTTCAGCTCGTGGCTGGCGTCGGTAATAAAGCGCTTCTGTTTTTCGTAGCTTTCCGCCACCGGGCGGATCGCCATCCGGGAGAAGACTACCACCAGCGCCGTAACCGCGGCAAGCCCGGCGGCAGCCGCCAGACCGCTTACCGTTAAAAACGAATAAAAGGTATCCAGCTCGCGGCTGCATTCCAGAAAGTAATAAACGGTTTTTCCGTTTTCGGTCACCGCGCGGTAGCGGTAATCGCCGGTAAAGCCCTGCGTTTTGCCCTTGCCGTACAGCGTTTCGGCCATCGTTTGCGCCGTTTCCCCGTCCGTGGAGGCGATGCGGCCGGTGTTCACGTCGGTCACGGCGCCGTCTTCCAGCGTAACGGTAAAGTAGCGGCTGTCGAAGGGCGCTTCGTCGGGCAGGCGGTCCCCCATCCAGAAGAAGCCGCCGCGGCCGCGCTGCGGATTCCCGTCGCCGTTGTTGAAGCTTTCCGGCTGCATCTGCCGGCCGTTTTCACGCGTGAGCATATCTATGCGCAGGTCCAGATTGCTTGTGATGTTGCCGAAGCTCACCGCATTGATGATGCCGAGGATCACCAGCAGCGCCGCCGCGAACGACAGCACCGCGATGCATATGAATTTTTTCCGCAGTTTTTTAAGCATTTGTTTTCTCCAGGGTATAGCCGAGGTTGCGCACGGCGGTGATTTTGATATCCGCGCCGATCTGCGCAAGCTTTTTGCGCAGGTAAGAGACATATACCCAAACCACGTTGAGCTCGGTCTCGCTGTCCCAGCCCCATATTTTATCCATAAACTTATCGGTGGAGATGATCTGCCCGGGATTCGCCATCAGCATCTGCAGCATCTGGAACTCCCTGTTTGCCAGCCGCACGGTGCGCTCGCCGTTTTTCAGCTCGAAGGTCTGCGTATCCAGCAGGGTGTTTCCGAAGCGCAGGCAGTTATCTACGGTCTCGGTCTTGCGGCGGGTCATCACCCGCACGCGGGCAAGCAGCTCCTTCATGGCGAAGGGCTTGGTAAGATAATCGTCCGCACCCGCGTCCAGCCCGAGAACGCGGTCGTCGATCTCGCTTTTTGCGGTCAGCAGCAGAATGGGCAGCGTCAGCTTTTCGGCACGCGCGGTCTTCAGCACCTCTATGCCGTCCTTTTTGGGCATCATAATGTCCAGAATCGCGCCGTCGTAAACGCCGGTGCGCAGGTATTCTATGGCGTCCTCGCCGTCGTAAACGGCGTCCACCGTATAGTTTTGTCTTTTCAGTACGGCGCAGAGCGCGTCCGATAAACCGATTTCGTCTTCAGCCAGAAGCAAGCGCATGGCATGGACCTCCCTGGATTTGATGCCTTGATTGTACCGCGCGAACCTTAAGCGAACCTAAAGGGATGAGATTGGAGATTGGAGAATAAGTTAGAAGTGATGTAAAATTCGGAATTCGGAATTCGGAATTACAAAAAGGGACCACATACGCGAAGCAACCAGCTACTCGCTACTAGCTACTAGCTACTATCGCAAACGGCGTTAATTCCGCGAAGCAACTAGCAACTAGCAACTAGGTACTGGCAACTTTTTCTGGCCACTGACCACCGGCCACCGGCCACTGTTATCGCGAACGGCGAACAGGCCGAAGACCGCCGCACAAGGCGGCGGAGCGGCACAGTGTGCCGCGCTACCGAAGTTGTTTTCCGTCCGCGAAGCAACTAGCAACTAGCAACTAGGTACTGGCAACTTTTTCTGGCCACCGGCCACTGGCCACTCTTTTATTTCCCCATGCCCAGCCTTATCCGTGCGCTCTTTACGGTATTGCGCATCAGCATGGCGATGGTCATCGGGCCCACGCCGCCGGGCACCGGGGTGATCGCCCCGGCAACCTCCTTTGCCGCTTCAAAATCCACGTCGCCGCACAGCGTGCCGTCCGGCAGCCGGTTGATGCCAACGTCGAGCACGGCGCAGCCCGGTTTCAGCATGTCCGCCGTAATAAAGCGCGGCTTGCCCACCGCCGCCACAACGATATCCGCGCGGCGTACCTCCGCGGCAAGGTCCGCGGTGCTCCGGTGGCATACCGTTACCGTGGCGTTCTGTTGCAGCAGCAGCGCCGCCGCGGGCTTGCCCACGATGTTGCTGCGCCCCACGACCACGGCGTTTTTGCCCGCAACGGCAATGCCGGAACGCAGCAGCAGCTCAATCAGTCCTGCCGGGGTGCAGGGCAGGAAGCAGTCCTTGCCGGAAAGCATTTTCCCCACGTTCACGGGATGAAAGCCGTCCACGTCCTTCTCCGGTAATATGGCGTTCGTTACGTTTTCTTCGCTGATGTGCTCCGGCAGCGGCAGCTGGCAGAGGATGCCGTCCACCGCGGCGTCGGCGTTCAGCTCGCCGATCAGCGCCAGCAGTTCCGCTTCCGCCGTTTCCGCGGGAAGCATATATTGGCGCGAGGTGATGCCGCAGGCCTCGCACGCTTTGTGCTTGTTGCGCACGTATACCTGCGAAGCGGGGTCCTCTCCCACAAGGATCACGGCCAGGCACGGGGCGCGCCCCGCCGCCGTGCATTCCGCCGCACCGCGCGCAGCCTCCGCCTTTACCTGCGCGGCGATCTCTTTTCCGTTGATGATGAATGCGCTCATTTGGGTATCCTCCGGTAAAAAAGCAGTTTTCAGTATTAATCTTACCCGCCGCGCGCGCAGATGTCAATAAAAACAATATTTTTAATAAAAACTGAAATTCAATTAGTTTTTTTAATAAACATGCTTTAAAAAAAGGAATCCAGCGCCTGCCGGAAAAACATTATAACGTATTGACTTTAATAATAAAGTATGTTATTTTTTTTGAGTATCTGAATTAAGGAAACAGATCAACAATTCATTCAGGAGGAATCTCAAATGAAAAAGCTTGTAAAAGTTATCGCGATCGTGCTTTGCTTTGCCATGATCGCAGCGTTCGCCGCCTGCGGCAAAAAAGACAACGACAAAGATACCGGCGATAAGGGCGGTACGTCCGCGTTCGATCTTTCCAAAGAAGGCGAATACACCGCCAACAACACCAAGTACGTGCTCGGCGCCACCGGCCCGCTTACGGGCGGCGCATCCTCGTACGGCATCTCCGTTCAGCAGGGCGCCCAGATCGCCGTGAAGGAGATCAACGATATGGGCGGCATCAACGGCGTTGAGATCGAGTTCCGCATGCTGGACGACGAAGCCACCGCCGAAAAGGCCCAGACCGCTTACAACACGCTGTATGAAGGCGGTATGCAGATCTCCATCGGTTCCGTGACCTCCGGCTCCTGCGAGCAGTTCGCGGCCCTTGCGGACGAGGACGGCGTATTCTTCATCACGCCCTCCGCCTCCGCCGCCACCGTTATCGCCGCCAGCAAATATGCGTTCCGCGTATGCTTCGGCGACCCCGACCAGGCCGTGATCGCCGCCGATAAGCTCACCGAGCAGTACACCAAGATCGGCGTTATCTACGATACTTCCGATACCTACTCCAGCGGCATCTACGAAGCCTTCAAGGGCCGTATGGCCGAGCTCGGCAAAGAGTACATCGAGCAGAGCTTCGATAAAGAGAACAACCGTGACTTCAGCACCCAGGTAGACGCGCTGAAGGATTGCGAAGCGATCTTCCTGCCCATCTATTACACCGAGGCCGGCCTCATCGCGAAAGCCTGCTCCGCCAAGGGCGTAAACGCCGTGCTGTTCGGCTGCGACGGTCTCGACGGCATTGCCGATCAGATCGACGACAGCGTAAAGAACAAGATCAGCTACATCACCCCCTTCGATCCCGAATCCACCGACGCGAAGACCGCGAAGTTCGTTGAGGAGTATAAGAAGGCCTACGGCAGCACGCCCGACCAGTTCGCCGCCGACGGTTACGACGCCGTTTACGTGGTATACAACGCGATGCTGAAGACCGGCGTCAACAACGTAAAGGTAGATCCCGCCGAGCTCGGCAACGCGGTGATCGCAGCCATCACGGCCTCCGATTTCTCCTATGCCGGCGTTACCGGCCAGATGACCTGGACCGCGGACGGCGCCTGCGCCAAGGAGCCCATCATCAAGGGTCTCAACTGATCCCGGAAAAACATACCTGAAAGCATAAACTGACCGTATGACCGGGGATCGCTTGTTTCCCGGTCATACACATTTAACGGCGGCTTTTCTTCTTTGCGGCTGCCGTTGTATTCTCGGCGGAAAGGAAGGCGCGCGCGGAGCGGATGCCGCGGCCGCGCGCAAAGCTATGAGCATTCTTTTTAACGGCCTCAGCCTCGGCGCCATTTACGCGCTGATCGCGCTGGGCTACACAATGGTATACGGCATTGCCAAAATGCTGAACTTCGCGCACGGCGACGTTATTATGATCGGCGCGTACGCGCTGCTTACCACCCTGACGCTCAGCGGCCACGTATGGCTTGCGATCGGCGCCGCGGTGGTTATTTGTACCGTGGTAGGCGTTATCATGGAAAAAGTGGCTTATAAACCGCTGCGCGGGGCTTCTCCGCTTGCGGTCCTGATCACGGCCATCGGCGTAAGCTATCTGTTCCAGAGCGTGGCGCAGATCATTTACGGCACAAAACCCCGTCCGATCTCCATCGGCGATTTCGGCGCGATCACGCTGTTCGGCGCAAGCATTCAAAAATCCGCAGTCATCACGCTGATCGCCGGCGCGGTGATCATGGCGGCGCTTACGCTGTTTGTAAAAAAGACCAACACCGGCCGCGCCATGCAGGCGGTCAGCGAGGACCGCGGCGCAGCGCTGCTGATGGGCGTCAACGTAAATAAGATCATTTCCGTTACGTTCGCCATCGGCTCCGCGCTTGCTGCGGCCGCCAGCATCTTTTATCTGATGCAGATCCCCACCGTGGAACCCACGCTCGGTTCCATGCCCGGCATCAAGGCGTTTACTGCGGCGGTCATCGGCGGCATCGGTTCCATTCCCGGCGCCATGATCGGCGGCGTGCTGCTGGGCGTGATCGAAAAGATCTGCCTTTCCATCCCCGCCATCCAAAACTATACCACAGCCATCGAGTTTGCGCTGCTGATTGCCATTTTGCTCATCCGGCCCATCGGGCTGCTCGGCAAAAAGAGAAGAGAGAAGGTGTAAGCATGCAAAAGCTCCGTACGTTTATCCATAAGCTCAAGCTGAAGAATTACGTCAGCTTCGTGCTGGTAGGCGCTATGCTGATTTACGCGCTTATACTCAAATCCAACGGCAAAATGCCGCCCTCCACCGCAAACATGTTCGTGCAGATCGGTTACAGCGTCATCCTGGCGGTCTCGCTGAACCTCGTGGTCGGTTTTCTGGGCGAGCTTTCGCTGGGGCACGCCGGCTTTATGTGCATCGGCGGCTATCTCGGCTGCTATTTTGCCATTCAGATAGCGCAAAGCATCGAAAACAAGCTGATCGTGCTTATCGTTTCCATGCTTTTCGGCGGCCTGCTTGCCGCGCTGTTCGGCTTTCTGGTCGGCCTTCCCGCCCTGCGCTTAAAGGGCGACTACCTCGCCATCGTAACGCTGGCGTTCGGCGAGATCGTGCGTACCGTGTGCAAGAACATGTCGTTTTTGGGCGGCGCGCGCGGCCTTGCGACCAACGCGCTGAAGTACGATACCCGTAAAAACCCGTCCCTGTTCATCGTGGTGTTCATCGTTGCGCTCATCATGCTGTTTCTGGTGCACAATCTGGTGCGTTCCAAGCACGGGCGCGCCATCACCGCCATCCGCGACAACGAGATCGCCGCAAAAGCCATGGGCATCAACGTTACGTTCTATAAGCTGTTCGTGTTCGTGATCTCCGCGTTCTTCGCGGGCGTGGCGGGCGTGCTTTACGGCCACAGCGTAACGCCGGTGATGTATTCGTTTTTCTCTTACAACTACTCCATAGAGATTCTGGTAATGGTCGTTTTGGGCGGCATGGCCAGCATCAACGGCTCCATCATCGCCGCCGCGCTCATCACCTATATCAACATCACCCTGCAGGCAAAGCTCTCCGGCGACCTCGCGGCGCTCAAATACCTGATCTACGCGCTGATCCTTATCGTGATCGTCGTTTTCAACAACGCGCCCAAGCTTGCGCCGATCAAGGAGCGTATCTCGCCCAAGGCGGCGCTCAGACGCCTGCGCCAGAAAAAGAACCGTCCGGAGCTGATCTCGGACGACGCCGCCGAGTGGAACAAGATCCCCACCAAGATCCCGATGGACGAGCTTCTTTCCACCGACCTGCAGCTTGCGGACGACGGCAAGCCGGATAAACCGACGAAGGGAGGACGCTGAGATGGCGGAACAAAAAGAAGACATCGTTCTTAAAACAGAGCATCTGGGCATTTCCTTCGGCGGCCTGAAGGCTGTGGACGACGTAAACCTTACCATCCGCAAAAAGCAGCTTTACGGCCTCGTGGGGCCCAACGGCGCGGGCAAGACCACCGTGTTCAACATGCTTACCGGCGTTTACCAGCCCACCGAAGGCACCTTTTACCTGAACGGCGAGGAGCTGAAGGGCAAAACGCAGGAGCAGATCAACCACAAGGGCATCGCCCGCACGTTCCAGAACATCCGTTTGTTCAGCAACATGAGCGTGATCCGAAACGTCCTCGTGGGCCTGCATAACCAGAAGGAATTCCGCTGCAACCCGTTTGTAAGCATGCTTCGCCTGCCGCGGCACTTCAAAACCGAGGCCGCCATGCGCGAGCGCGCAAAGGAGATCCTGCGCATCGTGGACCTTGAGAACGAGCGCAACAACCTCGCCTGCAACCTGCCTTACGGCAAGCAGCGCAAGCTGGAGATCGCCCGCGCGCTGGCCACCAATCCCAAGCTTCTGCTGCTGGATGAGCCCGCCGCTGGCATGAACCCCAACGAGACCGAGGACCTGATGCGCATCGTGCGCTACATCCGCGATTCCTTCGATATGACCATTCTGCTCATCGAGCACGATATGCGCTTTGTTTCGGGCCTTTGCGACGAGATCACGGTGCTCAACTTCGGCACCACGCTGGCGCAGGGCAAAACCGAGGACGCGCTCAACGATCCGGAGGTCATCAAGGCCTACATCGGCGAGTAAGGAGGCACCCGTATGGCATTATTGGAAGTAAAAAATCTTGAGGTGCAGTACGGCGTCATCCGCGCGCTGAAGGGCATCAGCTTTCACGTGGAGCAGGGCGAGATCGTTTCGCTGATCGGCGCGAACGGCGCCGGAAAAACCACCACGATGCAAAGCATCATGGGCCTGATCCCCATCAAGGGCGGCACCGTTACATACGACGGCAAGGTCATCAATAAGATCCCGGGGCACAAGCTCGTTAAAATGGGCATGAGCCAGGTGCCGGAGGGCCGCCGCGTCTTCGCGGAACTCACGGTATACGAAAACCTCGTGCTCGGCGCCTATACCCAAAAGGATAAAAAGCAGGTAAAGGCGGATATCGAGCAGGTTTACAGCGCTTTCCCGCGGCTGGCGGAGCGCAGCAGGCAGATCGCAGGCACGCTTTCCGGCGGCGAGCAGCAAATGCTCGCCATGGGCCGCGCCATGATGAGCCGTCCCAAGCTGCTGATGCTCGATGAACCCAGCATGGGCCTTTCTCCGCTGCTGGTAGACAGCGTATTCGAGATCATCAAGGGCTACCATCAGGCGGGCGTCACCGTTTTGCTGGTGGAACAGAACGCCAAAAAAGCGCTCTCCATTTCGGACCGCGCCTACGTGCTCGAAACCGGTTCCATCACGCTCGAGGGCAACGCAAAAGACCTGATGAACAATGAGGATATTAAAAAAGCCTACCTCGGCGAATAAAATTTGCGGCATAATTAATAAAAAAAGTTAAACTTTCTGTTAATGGTTTGTGAATTGTGAAAAATCATCCATTTTTTTATTGTTTTTTTAAGAAAAAAGCGATAGAATAAAGTTGAACTAAAAAATCCAAAAGGAGTGTTCGATATGACAGAGTTCATTATGAAGTTCTACGATTTTATTCTCGGCATCATTAAGGCCATCCAGGATATGGTCGGCCAGATCCGCGCCAAGAACGACGCAGAATAATTATTACGAACGCCCCCCGCAGCGCGGGGGTCGTTTTTTATTTAACGGGAGATTTCCGTTTCCCGTAAATAAAAGGATTATAACGCCCGCCGATTCTGCCCTGCGTGCATGGGGGTGTGCGGTTATTCTGCGCTGCAAGACGCTGCGGCGCAGCCGTTTTCTTATGTAGGATGCGGCAAAAAGGCCCGGCGCGCCGTTCGGGCCGGTTCCTCCTTCCGTAAGCGCGGCCGGCGGGCTTTTTCCGTGCGCCGCGGTAAAAATAATAAAACATTTTACGATTTGGGACGGATTTGTCCTTTTATTTTTATTGCATTTATGATACAATAATAAAAAAGTGTTTTCAGTCGCGTTTGGGAACGGAGCGTTAAAATATGAAAGATAAAGCCATAACCTATTTGTTCAACGCCATGAGCCTCTGCGTATGGGCGGCCACCATCGGCATCATTGTTTTTGCGGTGGTGCTGCTTTGCACCGGCATGGAAAAGGACCCGGAATTCACCCTGCGCGGCGCATGCCTCAGCGAGGCGCTTGCCTCCGACGACGCGGTTCTGGCGGAGCACGGTAAAACGGGCGGGGACTGGTACCGGCTGGATCTTGAGCTGACCGTGGCGGGCCCCAGGCTGTCTCCGTATTCCTACACGGCGGAGGACATTAAACTGTATGCGCCCGCCGGGCTGGGAGAGTCGTTTACGGTGATAAACGGGACGCTGGATTACTCCAAGGTGTCCCCCGCGGACGTTACGCTTTCGGTGTACGTCCGATCGCCGCAGGGGAGAGATGCGCTCGCGGCGCGCGCAGGCGAAATGAAGTTTGCGCTGCACGGCGTTGTGGGACGGTTTTCGTTCATCAAATATCCGTTTAAGTGGAAGCCGGATCTCGCGCTGTCGTCTTTCACGCTGCCGGATTTTGCCGCGCAGGACGCTGCGGCGTGAAATAGTTTTTTAAATAATAAAAAAAATGCTTGACTAATGTAAAAAAGTATGGTATATTTCTACTTGCGCTTGTAAAAGCGCAGCGGTGTAGACGGCAATCTTGCTGGTGTAGCTCAGTTGGTAGAGCAGCTGATTTGTAATCAGCAGGTCGGGGGTTCAAGTCCGTCCACC
>JAEEGL014198979.1_pt1 | contig 11021 bp, 7 predicted proteins | sample 9134231 | NCBI WGS metagenome assembly JAEEGL01 (sample SAMN16246548, study PRJNA631951) | gut metagenome | biome: gut microbiome; feature: rumen; material: fiber-attached | host: Bos | place: Iran: Karaj | collected 2018-10
CCCGCGCCATCGCCGGCCTGTCGATGGGTGGCGGCCACACCATCTCCGCTTCCATCCTCTATCCGGAGCTCTTCGACTACATCTGCCCGCTTTCCGCAGCAGGCAGCGCTACGCCCGAGCAGATAGCAACCCTCAAGAAGGCAGGCGTGAAGCTCTATTTCCTGGCTTGCGGCAACACCGACTTCCTGTTCCAGGGTGCTGAGGAGATGCATGCGAAGCTCACCGAGCAGGGCCTCGACCACGAGTACTTCGTCTCCGACGGCGGCCACGTCTGGGCAAACTGGCGTCTCTATCTGAACACCTTCGCACAGAAGCTCTTCAAGTAGGCTTATGCGCAAGTTCACTATGGCCTTGGCGGTAGTGGCAGCCCTTCTGGGCTGCTCACTGCCGTTGTCGGCACAATGGTTCCGGCAGCCTACCCCGAACGACACCCTGCAGTCCGTCCGCGTACTGCCCGGCGGAAAGGTGTTGTTCCAGCTCTATGCCCCTGAGGCCAAGACCGTTGCCGTTACCGGCGACCTGCCCTGGGACAAGCCCGTGAAGTTCGAGAAGAATGCCGACGGCGTATGGCAGGGCCTCTGCGAAGGTCTCGCCGACGGCTGCTTCCGCTACAGCTTCCTGGTGGATGGCGTGCGGGTTCAGGACCCCAAAGCGCCGCTTTCCGCCGAACAGGCTTCCGTATTCACCAAGGGCGAAAGTTATGTAAAGAACGTGCCGCATGGTGCAGTAGCGCAGCGCTGGTATTGGTCTTCCACTCTGAACTGTCTTCGCCGTATGCATGTCTGGACTCCGGCCGGCTATGAGAAATCCGCCGAGGCGCTGCCCGTGCTCTATCTGATTCATGGCGGCGGCGACAACGACGCCTCGTGGCCCGGCGTGGGCGCAGCGGGCTGGATTCTTGACAACCTGCTGGCAGAGGGGAAGATCGTCCCGATGATCGTCGTGATGCCCAACGGCACCATCGAGACTCCGGACATGATGGGCGAAGTGCCCCTCTTCGGAGAAGACATGGTGAAAAGCATCATTCCCTTTGTGGAGGCGAATTACCGCGTGAAAGCCGACCGGGAGCACCGTGCAATGGCAGGCCTGTCTATGGGCGGTATGGAGACGATGGAGACAGCCTTCCTGCATCCGGAAATGTTCAGCCATGTATGGGTGTTGAGCTCCAGTTTCTCACCCGGCAACCAAAAACCGTATATGGAACGGATCCGGTTCAACGAGATCGCCCCTTCCCTCCGGTTCAAGGCCCTTGTATTCACCCAGGGCGGACCGGCCGACATCGCCTACAACAACTGCAAGGAGACCCTCGGCTATCTGGATGCGGCCGGCGTTCCGTATAATTATATGGAAAACGCCCAAGCCGGCCACAGTTGGGCTACCTGGCGTGCCGACCTGCAGAAACTCGCTCCCACCTTGTTCCGCTAATCCCGCAATCCACACACACTTATGAAAAGAATCCTTACCCTCCTGGCCATTTGCATGCTGGCAGTCCCGGCCGTTCACGCGCAGGAACTGACCAACTTCGCCTTTGGCGGGCAAAAGCCCATCATTTCGCCGGAAATCAGGCAGGACAGCGTGACGTTCCGTCTCAAGGCAGACTACGCCACCGTCGTCAAACTCAGCGGCTCCTGGCTGCCCAACCCCTGGACGGGCACCATCGACATGAAACGCGATGAAAATCACGTCTGGTCGGTGACGGTTCCCCTCCCCTCGCCGGAAATCTATACTTACTACTTCGTCGTGGACGGCGTGGCCGTCAACGACCCGCAGAACGTCCTCGTGCAGCGCGACGGTACCCGGTACCTGCCAATGCTGCTGGTCCCCGGCGAACGCAGCGAGAACTATTATGAGGCCCAGAATCACGGCACCGTGTCCCACGTGTGGTACGACAGCCCGTCGCTCGGCTATAGCCGCCGCATGACGGTCTATACGCCTTACGGCTACGAGAGCAATCCCAAGAAAAAGTATCCCGTGCTGTACCTGCTTCACGGTGGCGGCGGTGACGAAGAAGCCTGGACGTCGATGGGCCGTGCAGCCCAGATTCTCGACAACCTTATCGAGAAGGGCCTCGCCGTGCCGATGATCGTGGTCATGCCGAACGGCAACCCCGGCCAGCAGGCAGCCCGTACCCTCAATATCCCGGAAAAACAGATTGACTGGCGCGCACCTGAGAACCAGGACGCCTATGTCAAGAGCCTCGTCACGGAAATCATCCCGTTCGTGGAAAAGAACTACCGGGCGATCCCCAAAAAGTCGGCACGTGCCATCTCGGGCTTGTCGATGGGCGGCGGACATACCACCCGGGCAACCATCCTCTACCCCGACGCGTTCGATTACATCTGCCCGCTGAGCTGCGGCATTCGCGAGTATGACGGTCTGGATAAGGACCTGCAGGGAATCAAGAAGGCCGGCTACAAGCTCTACTGGGTCGGCTGTGGCACGGAAGACTTTGCATGGCCGGGCACCGAGGTCCTCGACAAAGCCCTCGAGCGCAACGGCATGCCTCATACCATCTACGCTTCCGACGGCGGCCATGTATGGTTCAACTGGCGCCTGTACCTGAATACCTTCGCACAGTTGCTGTTCAAATAATCTGCGACACGCCCGTCCAGAACGGGCCGTCAAGACTTCGCTGTCAGAATGCCTCGAGCAGATAGATCAAGTCTTCGGACGGACTCTCATCTTCCCGGGTAATCGGGTGGAACCCCTCCTTGACAAGGGTAATGTGTTTTGTCTCACTTTGCTCTTCAAGAGAGAAGACAATGCGGAAAGCGCCGTCACCGTCCGTGACGGCGCTTTTTCCGTCAACGGTCACCTTTACGCCCGCGACAGGGCGGGACTGGAAGTCGTCGACGCTTCCATCGAACACTCTTCCGGCAAACAGCGCGAACGTACTGTCTCGGTGCACCTGCATCGTCGCCGAGCTGCGGATGCCCGCACCCAGCGGGACGAGCAGGGTTTCATCGACGTAGTACCGGTCGGCATGGAACGAGACAGGTATCTCGCGATGGCGGAAATAGCCGGGTAACGCAGCGGTCGTGAGGGTAGTATCGGTACAGGTCAGCGGATATTCACTCCCGTTCACGGTCAGGGTTCCCGCTTCCATCTCGGGAAGCACGCAAGCTTCGCTTTGGAGGGTGACCTGCAGTTTGACAGGAACCATATACCAGTAAGAGAGCGCTGCCAGCACGATGGCCAGGACCGCAACGGAAAGGGCTACGCGCCGGACAAATCGCCGATGCCGCCGCCAGAGCGCATCGAACTGCAGGCCCAGGATATGGGCGACGAGCCGGATGAAAGCCTTCTCGGGGTCTGTTTGTCCGTCGTCGGTCACAGAAATACCCAACAGGCATTTATCCGGATGCTCCCGGTTCCACTGCTCCAGGGCGGGCGGGAAGCTGCTGCCTTCCACGACAAACGGCACGATCTGTTCCAGGCGGCCCATCTCGATGAAAGCTTTGATTTCATCGTTTACCCACGCCGAATTCGCCGAATTCGGCGAGCAGATGACCACCAGGTAGCGCGATGCCTCCAGGTGGGAACGCAGGCTGTCGTTCAGGATTCCGGAGGTCAGGGTATCCCGGTCGCGGAAAACGGGACGGATATAACGCGAATCCGAGAGTTCATTGTGCGCCTCCGTAGGCAGGCGGTACCACTCCAGTTTCTTCTGCAGCCATTTCGCCCATCGCACATCCTTGTGGCTATAGGAAATGAAAACGTAATTCGAAGGTGTTGCCCTGTTCTTGTCGTCCATATCGCAGTCCCGCCGTTATTCCTTGATCAGCCCTTTCTCTTTCAGCCCGTTGTACAATTCCGTCCCTTCTTTGTATTCCGACAGGTAATCCGGATTGATTTCCATCACTTTTTTCCACATCTTCAGCGCGCCTTTCGTGTCGCCTTTCTTCAGAAGGATTTCACCTCTTGTGTCGTAGCAATCGGCATCTCCCGGCTTCAGCTTGATGGCCTCGTCAATGGATTCAAGGGCCTTGTCGTAATCTTGGGTATCTATATAAAGGAGCGTCAGGTTAATCCTGAGCTGGGCCAAAGAGGGGCCGTAAACACCGGGATTCCGGTCATACAACAGCAGCCGGTGCTCAAGTGAGCGCAAGTAGTATTCCTCCGCCCGTTTATAATCCTTTGTCTTGTAATAGAAAAAGCCCAAGGTATTCAGGATGCGCGACATATTCATGCGATTGGCATCGGGATTCCGCTTGAACAATTCCGCAAAATGCTCATATGCCTTCAGATAGCACTCCTCCGACTTGGTAAAGTTGCCGAGGGAACGATAGAAGTTTCCCATGTTGGCCAGCGTCCTGGCCAGATCCGCACGATATGCATCGGGACTCTTCGAAAAAGAGATGGTAATGTTGTCAAGAGCCTCGCTGTAATACGTTTCCGCCTTGGCATAGTCGCCAGCGGCACGATACAGCATTCCCAGGTCGTTCTGTATCTTGGCAAGCTCCATCCGATACGCGTCGGGATTCTTGGCAAATAGCTGCTTACGGTTATCCAATGACTGAAGGTAGTACTGCTCTGCCTTGGATAAATCGTTGTGGGAATAGTAAAAATAACCCAGGTTGGACTGGATCATCGACAGCTGTAAGCGATACGTCTCCGGCTCCCGGACGAAAAGCTGGTTGTAATTATCCAGCGCCTGCAGATAGTATGCCTCACACTTATCAAACTCCCGGATCTCACCGTACAGAGCCCCCAGGTTAAGTTGGACATCGGCCAATTCCTTGCGATAAGCGTCAGGGTCCTGTGCAAACAGCAGGGCGAAATTCTCCAATGCCTGCAGATAGTATTCCTCACTTTGCACATAATCGTCGAGGGTATCGTAGAGAAGCCCCAAATTGAGCTGCATACGAGCCATCCACGGACGGTATGCATCCGGATTCCGGTCGAACAACTGCCGCCGATACTCCCAGGCAAGGGTCCAATATTCCTTTGCCTTGTCATAATCGTTCAGGTGAAAATAGATATAACCGAGGTTCATCCAGACGGACGACAGCAAGCCGGGATTGTCAGCGCAGCCATTCAGGCAGATGAGCCAAAAAGGTTCCGCTTCCTTGTAATCCTTTTGATACATCATAAAATAAGCATAGGCCCACGCCGCATCAATGTCCGTCGTGTCGGCCAGCGCATTTTCCTTGAGCATCCTCCCGATCTTGTCGTAGTTCTCCTTGCCGCCGGCCAGCTTGAGCGTGGCGATTTCCCGTTCCTGGCGGGCCTTCAATTCCCGGATGGCCGACTCCTGACGGGCTTCCTCTTCTTCAATCCGGACCTTTGCCTCTGTGAGGGCCTTTTTGTTCTCCCTGGCCTGACGCAGGCGGCCGCTGAGGTCCAGCGCATCATACGCCGAGACGGCTTCATCAATGCGGCCTTCCTCCACCATTTCCAAAATCCGCTGTTCCTCGTCCGACACCTCGCTCAGGTCGATGCGGGCGAACTGGTCGATATAGTTGTCCAGGTTGGACAGCTGGATCTGGTAGTTGGCCTCCAGTTCATCGTATTTCCGGTTGAACTCTTCCTCTTTCAGTTTCCCGGCCTGTTTCTGCGCTTCCAGTTCCCGGATAGCCTGTTCATACTTCCGCTGGTAACTGTCCGTCGAAGTCTGCGCAAGGTTCGCCTTGAGTGCATTGAAATACTCCGTACTGACCAATACGAGAGAGAAGGGCGACTGGTCACGGGAGATGTTCCACTGTTCCACCGCTTCCGTGTTGAAAAGTTCGAATCCCGCCTTCTTCGCGCTGATAAGATTCACCTTGTCGCCCGGTTTCAGGGTGCGGAAAGTCAGGGTCAGCCGGCCGTCATTGTCCGACACGGTGCTGCCCGCATTGCTGACTATCACCGTCACGCCGGGAAGCGGCGTCTTCGTCGATTTCTGATTATACTGCGTCACCACGCAGGGTTGCGTGGACTGCGCTAGAAGGGATGAAAAGGCGGCAAGAAGCGCAAGGAGAGAGAGGAAAAGCCGTTTCATTTCTCAAAAGCTCAATTATCGGCCTTCCGGATCGCATCGAGGATCAAGGGAATGGCCAGCATCAGGAAACTGTCGTATTTCAGACTGTCGGGATCTATGCGGCACAGATCGCGATAAGAACAGATATCGATATGCGCAGGATGGGCTGCGTTGCTTTTCAATTGCCTGCTGTAGGCAGCCCGTTTGCTACCGAACAGACTTCCATATTCCTTGCGTTCCCGCTCACTCAGCGGGCTGAAGCCCAGGATGAGTTTTTCCACGATCCAGCGGCCGTGCTCGCTGAGCGACAGGGCAAGAATGTTCTTTTCCCAAATTGCCGTCCTTTCCCGTTCGCTCAACTTCCTGCCTGCGGGGTACTGTTGCTGGATGGCCAGTTCCCGGAATGCAAAGCAATCGGAGCAGATCACATTGGACAACCCATTCTTGGCAGCCATGGGATCCGCTTCCCATTTGGGAGAAATCAACTGCAGGCCCTTCTTATCCTGTAACACCTTATACTGGAAGGTGTCCAGGGCCCGGTTGTATCGCCCTGCGGAGTTGATGTCCTCATAAGGAAGATTGTCGATGACAGCGCCCAGGCTATATACCCTGCTGGCATAGATGGCTTTCCGGGTGTCAATGGTGAACAGTTCGTCGGAGGGCCGGGCACTTGCGAAAGCCATCGCATCTTCTTCGGTCAGCAGAACGAAGTCCTCTCCCACAGGCTGTTCCTTGACAACCTCCAGCGTGACATCGAGGTATGAATCTTCATTTTCGACTTTTCCGAACAAGGAATAACGGGCGCATTGCAACAGATTGCCCAGATTCTCTTCCTTCTCCAATTCCCGCTGGATGCTGGCGGCATCCCGCCGGGTTACGAGCGTTATGACCGTCCTGTGGCTGCATACCAGGCGATTGTACGCGTCATATTCCACAAAGTTGGGATAGTGCGCCGACAGGGCCAGCTGACGCACGACAGCGAGCATCAGCGGACTGTCTCCGCCTACAACCGCATGGAGGGATTGCGCAGAGTCGGGCGCAAAGGAAATGTCGTTCAACTTGTCAAGCACATAAGCTCGCGCAATGTACCAATTCCGGACCGTCTCTTCCGGAAAAGGCTCATTCGTATCCCTGCGTCGCAGGAACTCAAAGGGACGCTCCCTGACAATCTCCTTTTTCATTGGGCTTCCTCCCGATCGAAATTATATGCCGAAGGGTGCTGGTAGAGCCGCAGGCCAAACCAGCCCATCGATGCGACGATATGCTCCATAATCTCCGACTGCAGCCATTCGTATGCGGTCCAACCGGTTTCGGTGAGGAATACATAGACCTGCAGGACCAGGCCGCTTTCCTTCTGTTCCACCCAGCGGATAATCAGGCGCGGATAGTGAGAGACGCCGGGATGGTTCATCATCCAATGATAGACGTAGAGCCTGAACAGGTGGGCATTGAGTGCGCCGGCCTTGAGCTCGTCTTCCGGGACGTATTTCCGGATGTCGTGTTCTCCCGCTTGCAGGCGCGCGATCTCCGCCTCGGACAGCGGGCGGACGCACTCCGTATCCAGGATGAATGACTTGAGCATCTCCCTTCCGTACGTCTTCCCCTCGGCCATATGCTGGAGATTGATGAAGTGCTCTGCCTGCAGCACACTGATTGGGATGGTAGAGGTGGTGGTATCCCAGTTGTAAAGCGTGACGGTGGTCAGCGTCACCTTTTTGATCTCCCCGTCCACGCCCAGTTTCGGCACACGGATCCAGTCGCCGATATTGAGGAGGTGGTGTCTGCGCAGATGGAGGAATGCCGCCACGCCTTTCACGCGCTCCTGGAAAATCCAGCCTAAAATGGCGCCGATGATTCCAATAGCCGCTGCAATCCGGCCATTGTTGTTAATGTCGAAAATCAGCACGAACCCGATGATCCAGAAGCCCAGGGTCGCAAGGATAACGATCTGGCAGATGGTGATGCCGTTATCATTCCGGCTCAGGCTGTATGTGCCGGTCAGCGTACGACACACCTTGACGATCAGCCAGACGGCAAGCGTCAACCCCAGCAGGTACAGGCAAGGTGTAAAGGAAGCGGGCGAGAAAATCATCGAGACCCCGATGCAAAGCGGTGTCACCAGCAGGACGAACGCCCAAAACGATTTTGGGCGCCATTGGATCAAAGCTCCGAAAATCTGGCGGCCCAACTGATCAGAAGAGATGTTCCTCTTGTAGATTCTATCAAAAAGGCCCATATCAACTCTATGTGGTTTTTGGAGAGCAAATATAACAAAAATGAGAATAAAAAGAAAGGGATGACACTTAGGCGTCACCCCTTTCCGATAGTTCAGGTTCGTTCTGTTTTCTACTTGAAGATGAGCGGAACGAACTCGCTCAGGTAGATACGCCAGTTTGCCCAGACGTGGCGTCTCTATCTGAACACCTTCGCACAGAAACTGTTCAAATTCATCCCGTCCACGTTTCAGCCCGAAATCGTGGACGGGAGTTGATATATTTCAAGGAATCTGTATTTTTTATTAAATTGCGGTTGATTAGCAGTAAAGGAACAGATCATGGCTGTTCATGTTGTAGACTTTATAAAGAAGCTGGCGTCCCGCCATTTGCTCCTGTTTGTTTGGCTGATGGCATCAAGCCTTGCGGTTTCGTGTGAGGAGCCGGAGCCGGGGCCGGTGGATCCGGAGGATCTCCCGGCGGAGATTGCCGATCCGGTTTTTGCCCGCGTGCTGACGGAGCAGTTTGATCTCGACGGGAATGGTGTGCTATCGAATAGAGAGCTGAAAGGTATCACGGTGCTGTCGCTGAATACGGACGGGATTGCCGATATCGGCGAAATCCGGAATATGACGGAACTGACGTCTCTTTCGTGCAAAGGGTCGAAGCCAGGATTTGGACGGCTGAAGAGCTTGGATATCAGCAAGAATCCGAAGTTGACCGTATTGATGTGTGACAACAACTGGATTGAGTCGCTCGACTTGTCGAACAATCCGGCGTTACGTCAGATAACTGTTTCCGGCAATCCGCTCGGTCGTATCGATATTACGACCTGTCCCGGTCTGGAGATGCTCGATGCTACCAACTGCGGGAAACTGAAGGAAATAATCATTACCGCCGAACAGTCGGACCGTGCAGAGGCGTTCTGCAAGAAGGACAGTCAGACGGCTATCGTCATCGATCCGGACTCGGCCATCCCGGTTCCGGACCCTGTGTTCATGCGATATCTGCTGAACAACTTCGATACCGACGGGAATGGCTGCCTGTCCGTTGCCGAAGCGGAAGAAGTCATCTCGATCGTGGTCTGTACCGATTCCATCCAGACGCTGTCGGGAATCCGGTTCTTCGTAAACCTGAAGCATTTGGAATGCGCGGGCTCCAACGATGGCAACGGTGGCCCAGCCTCTGGCCAGCTGACGGAACTCGACGTTTCCGCCGCCAGGCACCTGATTTGCCTGAATGCCCGGAACAACCGGCTTGAGATGCTGAACATATCGCAGCAACAGTTGCTGGATACGCTGAATGTGGGACATAACGCCCTGCAGTCACTTGACGTCACCCCCAATTGGGCACTGCGTACACTGATTTGTCCGCACAATAAACTGACGTCCCTGAAAGGCTTGAGCCGGCTGTGTTATCTGGATTGTGAATACAACGAACTAACCTCCCTGGACCTCTCAGGATGCCCTTTCCTCTATACGCTGTATTGTACCGGTAACCACTTTACGGTGCTGGATTTGTCTGACTGCAATGGGGCGAAGGATATTCGATGCGACAATATCCCGCCATTCCCCGATGCCAATTTCCAGGCTTATATGGTGAGTGTCTATGATTCGGACGGCGACGGATTCCTTTCCCTGGCCGATGCTTCCCGCATCGCTGCGCTGGAGGTGGTCACCGACGACATTGCTTCCCTTGCGGGATTGGAGCTTCTGATCAATCTACGCTATCTGCGCTGCGTCGGAACGCTGGGCCGCGGACAGGAAGACGGCTCGTATGGAAAGCTTACCGAGTTGAATCTCAAGGAGAACGATAAGCTTACAGACTTAATTTGCTCGTACAACCATATCCGGGAGTTGGATGTTTCCGACAAGCCGTTCCTTCGTGGGCTGGATTGCAGCCACAATGAACTGACAATCCTGGATGTCAGTCAGAATGCCCAGCTGAAGGAGATGGACTGCAGCCATAACAAATTGGCAGCCCTGGATGTCAGCCATAATACCGCCCTTCATACGGTCCTCTGCCAGGAAAACCAGCTGACGGCCTTGAATATCGCCAATATTCCGGAACTGTTCACCTTGAACGCCGCGTCGAACCGGCTGGCTTCCCTGGACCTCGCTGCCCATCGTTATATGATCTCATTGAATGTCAGCGACAATCAGTTCTCTTCTCTAGATGTAAGCCACAATGTTATCCTGGAGCATCTGCTTTGTTCCGACAACCAATTGACCCTTCTGGATGTCAGCAATAACCTTGAACTGTCCGAACTTAGATGCGAAGGCAATCCATCCCTGGCAGAAATCTGGCTGAAAACCGGGCAGACCATCGCCAACTTTTCCTACGACGCCGGCATCTCGACGATTTGCTTCAAATAAAAAAGCCCGGCCGAAGCCGGGCATGATTACCAGAGCGCTGGAGCGCTACTTGAAGATCAGCGGCACGAATTCGCTGAGGTAGATGCGCCAGTTGCGCCAGATGTGGCCTCCGTCGGTTTCCATGAAGGTGTACGGATACTTGTTGTCATCAAGCTTCTTCATGAAGTCGCGGTTGGCCTGGATCAGGAAGTCGGTGCTGCCGCAGCCGATCCACAGGAGCTTCGGCTTCTTGGAGAAGTACGTAGCCAGCTTCTTGTCAAAGTCCTGGTAGATCGGGCTGATGGAGGTGTCGCTCACGCCGATGGCGGCGGAGAACATACCGGACCAGCCGAAGAGGTCAGGATAGTTGATCGTGTTGTACAGCGTGTGGAAACCACCCATCGAGAGGCCGCAGATAGCGCGGGAATCCTTCTTGGCGATGGTGCGGTAGTGGCTGTCGATGAACTTCACGACCTCGGGGAACGAAGTCTC
>JAEEGL014384123.1_pt1 | contig 11021 bp, 11 predicted proteins | sample 9134231 | NCBI WGS metagenome assembly JAEEGL01 (sample SAMN16246548, study PRJNA631951) | gut metagenome | biome: gut microbiome; feature: rumen; material: fiber-attached | host: Bos | place: Iran: Karaj | collected 2018-10
ATGCCCTACATCCTGGTCGGCACGTTCGTGTCCGCAGTGGCGTTTCCGTTCATTCCTCTGTTCTTCCACTACAACAATGTGGTCGGCATGATCATCATGATGGCCGTTGTGCTGATCTTCATGATGATGTACCGCAACCCGGCCGTCTCCCTGATGCCCGACATCACGCCGAAGCCCCTGCGTGCCAAGGCCAACGGCATCATCAACATCATGGGATACTTCGGCGGCGCCTTCGCCACCGTGGTCGGCCTCGTGTTCGTCCTTTCGAGCTACATCAACGCCGATGATGCGAACCGCAACATCTGGACCGTGGAACTTCCCTTCATCATCGCCTCGCTGCTGATGGTCATCTCCGCCCTGGTCCTGTTCTTCACCATCAAGGAGAACAAGCTGGCGGAGGAACTGAAGGACGAGATGGCGGAAGGGGAAAAGATGGCCGCCATCGAGACGCCCGTGGACGACAACAAGCCCATGAGCCCCGCCAACAAGCGGATGCTCCTGGCCATCCTCGGCGCCGAGTTCCTGTGGTTCATGGCTGACAACGCCATCGGCACCTACATCGGCAACTTCGTCATTTACTACTTGAACTCCTCCTCCAGCGCCACCATGATCCTGACCATCATCGGCGGTCTCGCCTCCGTGGCCGGCTTCGCCGTCGCCGGCGCCATCGCGGACAGGATCGGACGCAAGTGGACCATTTCCGCAGGTCTGGGCATCACCGTGCTCGGCTACCTGGTCATGCTGCTGTTCGTCCGTCCGGGCACCGTGGCGGAGGGCGCCACCACCGCTCCCTTCCCGGTGATCCTTTACGCCGTGTGGCTTCTCAAGGGATTCGGCATGGCCCTGGTGCACAACTGCTCCTTCCCGATGGTCGTGGAGCTCTGCTCCTCCCAGAAGATCGGCCGCTTCACCGGCTACTACTACACCGCCAGCATGGCCGCCCAGACGGTCACGCCCGTGCTGCTGGGCTTCATCCTGACCCACCTGTCCCTTTGGAACGTCCTGCCCGCCTATGCCGGCATCCTGTGCCTGGCAGCCTTCGTCGTCTTCACCCTGCTGGTGAAGAACATCAAGGCGAAGAAGGTCGCGAACGTCAAGGGCCTGGAGGCACTCGGCGACGACTGATCCGCCGCCCGTTTCCCGCATCATTCTGACCGGAATCCGGCCGGCGCGCTCCCTTCCGGGGCGCTCCGGCCGTCCTTTTCCGCTGACTCGAGGTATCGTATGGTTCCCTTTCTGATCGTTCTTGCCGTGCTGCTGCTCGCCGGCGGCTTCTGGCTCTATCTCGTTTTCCCGAACCGCCGCGGAGCGGACTTCTCCGCCTTTGACGGCGCCGTCATCGCCCACCGGGGCATGTTCGACAGGGAGGCCGGCATCCCGGAGAACACCATGGCCGCCTTCCGCCGTGCCGTGGACAACGGATACGGCATCGAGACCGACCTGCACCTGACCCGGGACGGCGTCATCGTCATCACCCACGACAGCAGCCTGAAGCGCGTCTACGGCGCCGACGTCCTGATCGAGGACCTGACGCTGGAGGAAGCGCGTGCCTACACCGCCGGCGATTCCGGCGAGAGGATCCCCACCTTTGACCAGCTCCTGGACCTGGTGGCAGGCAAGGTCCCCCTGGTCATCGAGCTGAAGACCTCTTCTCCCGAGCGAGACAAGGCCCTGGCCAAGGCAGTCGCCTCCAGGCTGCGTGACTACCGCGGCCCCTTCTGCGTGGAATCCTTCGGTCCTTATCTGCTCCGGGACTTCGCCCGGGAGATGCCCGAGGCGACGAGAGGCTTCCTGTCCGCCCCCCTGAAGGTCTTCGGCAGGAAAAGTCTCGGCTACCGTCTTTCCTCCTCCCTGCTCTGCAACAAGCTGACGCGCCCCGACTTCATCGCCTACGAGCACACCGGCGGCCGCAGCCTGCCGATGCGCCTTGTCTGCGGGCTTCTGGGATGCCGTTCCGTGGCGTGGACCGTACGCACGGCAGAGGACAGGGACCGGGCGGCCAAGGTCTATGACACCCTGATCTGCGAGCGGATTCCCGAGCTGTTCCCCGACGGAGCGCACCGTTTCCGCTGAGTTTTTCCTCCGGGCGGCCCTTTACAAGCCGCCCGGTTTATGGTATACTGTTGTCTCCGGCGGACGATCCGTCCCCGGCAAAGGCTGTGACCGGAAAGAATCCCGATCCGTTCCCGCACAGAGAAATGCTCCCGATGGGCTGAGAGGAGCATGGCGGAGAACCCGGGGCTGTGCCTCCGTGAGCCCGCGGCGCGAACCGAAAGCAGTAGCGCCCCGCGTCCCGCCCGCGTTAAGGGCCTCGAGCAACAAACAGGAGTGGAACCGCGGCATCCGGCCGCCTCCGTGACAGCGGAGGGGGCTTTTTGTTTTGCGAAGGAGGGTGCATATGACGATCAGATTTCAGCTGAAGGTGCCGGAGGAATGGCGGGAGAAGGCCCGCGCCACGGCACTGTACCGTTCCTACCGCGACATCGCGGAGGACATCGGCGCCATCGTGGCCAGGGATCCCGCCGCGCTGAACCGCGCGGAGGTGGTCTTCCTGTATTCCGGCTTCCATGCGCTTTTGGGTCACCGTCTGGCCCACGCCCTTCATGAGCGGGGCTTCCCGTTCCTCGCGCGTGCCGTCAGTCAGCTGAACCGGTTCCTGACCGGCGTGGAGATCCACCCGGCCGCCCAAATCGGCAAGGGCCTGTTCATCGACCACGGAGCGGGCGTCGTGGTTGGCGAGACCTCCGTGATCGGCGACAACTGCACCCTCTATCAGGGCGTCACCATGGGCGGCACCGGCAAGCAGTGCGGCAAGCGCCACCCCACCCTCGGCAACAATGTGATGGTGGGCGCCGGCGCCAAGCTGCTGGGCAACTTCACGGTGGGAGACAATTCAAAGATCGCGTCCGGCGCCGTGGTGCTGTCGGACGTTCCGGCCAACTGCACCGCCGTGGGAGTACCTGCCCATGTGGTCCGGAAGGAAGGCCTCCGCGTGGATGACGTTGACCTGGACCAGGTCCACATCCCGGACCCCGTCGCCAAGGCGCTGGCGGAATTGCGCGAACGAATCTCCCGGCTGGAGGACCAGATCAGCGCGTATGAGGAGGAAAAGCAATGAACGCAACTGACACCAAGGCCGGCTTCGGCCGGCAGCTGGGCAAGGCCTTCCTGTATCTGCTGGCATTTCTCGGCCTGCAGCTTCTGGTCGCCGTCGTCCTGATGATCGTCCTGATCGTTCCCAAGCTGGGCAGCGCAGGAGATCCGGAACAGATGACGAAGCTGTTCACGGAGACCCTGCTGTCGAACTACCAGCTGATCCTGGTCCTCACCTACTGCGTCGAGGTGCTGTTCTTTCTGGCCTTCTTCGCCCTAAGGAAGAAGAACCTGGCGGAGGAGACCTCCGTTCGTGCCCTGACGGCGCCCGGGTACTGCCTGACCCGGCTTTTGGGCCTGCTCTCCTGCGTCGCGCTGACGATCCTTCTCTCCTTCCTTCCGCTGCCCCAGGGGATCACGGAGGATTATTCGGACAGCATCAGCACCCTGCTGACCGGTCCCGTGTGGCTCCAGCTGATCAACGTGATCGTGCTCGGTCCGCTGGTGGAGGAACTCGTGTTCCGCGGCCTGATCCATTCCCGCCTGAGAAAGGCCGTTTCCTTCTGGCCGGCGGCGCTGATCTCCGCAGCCCTGTTCGGACTGGCGCACCTCAACGCGATCCAGTCCGTGTACACCTTCATTCTCGGGATCCTGCTCGCCTTTCTCTTCGAAAAATCCGGATCCCTGCTCGGAAGCCTGCTCTGTCACATGGCATTCAACGGGACCTCGTTCCTCTTCGGGTTCCTGCCGGAAATGCCCGTCCCCGTATACCTGCTGATGGCCCTCGCCGCCGCCGTCCTGACGGCCGTGATCCTGGTCCGCGTTTCCCGCGGCTGGGTGATCCTGGGGGATCGCCTGCCCGCATCCGAGCCGCATCCCGCTACCGTTCCCGTCCAAATCGGATCCGACAAGGAGGATGATGACGATGATCTTATATAATTCCCTCTCCCACACCAGGGAGGAATTCGTTCCCCACGAGCCGGGCAAGGTGAAGATGTACACCTGCGGCCCCACGGTCTACCATTTTGCCCACATCGGCAACCTGCGCACCTACATCATGGAGGACGTGCTGGAGAAATACCTGCGCTATTCCGGATACGAAGTCAAACGCGTCATGAACATCACGGACGTGGGGCATCTGTCCGACGACGGAGACACCGGCGAGGACAAGATGCTGAAGGGCGCCCGCCGGGAGCACAAGACGGTCATGGAGATCGCCGCCCACTATACGGACGCCTTCTTCTCCGACTGCGAAAAGCTGAGGATCAAGCGACCCGACGTGGTGCAGCCGGCCACCGGCTACATCCCCCAGTTCATCCACATGATCCAGGTCCTCCTGGACAAGGGCTATGCCTACGTCGCCGGCGGCAACGTCTACTTCGACACCTCCCGCCTGCAGGAATACTATGTCTTCAACAGGCAGGAGGCCGAGGATCTGGCCGTGGGCGTCCGGGACACCGTGGAGGAGGACACCAACAAGCGGAACCGCAACGACTTCGTGCTTTGGTTCACCAAATCCAAGTTCGAGGATCAGGCCCTCAAATGGGATTCCCCCTGGGGCGTCGGGTATCCGGGATGGCACATCGAATGCTCCGCCATCTCCCTCGAGAACCTGGGCGAGTATCTGGACCTGCACTGCGGCGGCATCGACAACGCCTTTCCCCATCACACCAATGAGATCGCGCAGAGCGAGGCGTACCTTGGCCATCCCTGGTGCAAATACTGGTTCCACGTGCTCCACCTGAACACCAACGACGGCAAGATGAGCAAGTCCAAGGGCGAGTTCCTGACGGTCTCCCTGCTGGAGCAAAAGGGATACGACCCCATGGCCTACCGCTTCTTCTGCCTGCAGTCTCACTATCGCAAGATCCTTGTATTCTCCTGGGAGGGGCTGGACAACGCCGCCAAGGCCTACGGAAAGCTGACGGCGAAGATCGCCGCGCTCCGTCCCGACGACGAACCGGTGGACGAGGAAGTGCTTGCAAGCTTGAGGGAAAACTTTCGGACTGCGCTTGACAATGACCTGAACACTTCCCTCGCCGTCACGGCGCTCTACGACACCCTGAAGGCAAAGACCAACGCCAATACCAAGCTGGCCGCCCTCAGCGAGTTCGATACCGTGCTGTCCCTCGGGCTCCTTCAGGCAGCCGAGGAGATCCGCCGGGCCGCGGATGCGCCCGCGGAGCCTGTCCCCGCGGCGGAGAAAACGGAGCGTGCCCTGATGATCGAGGCACGGATCACCGAGCGCGCCGCGGCAAAGAAGGCCAGGGACTACGCGAAGGCGGACGCGATCCGCGCGGAGCTGGCCGCCATGGGCGTGACCCTGACGGACACGCCGGCCGGAACGGTCTACACGGACGCCAACGCCTAACGTCGGAAAAAAGAAAAAAACGGCCATTTCGACCCGTGCTCTATAGGATAGGAGCAAGGGAAGGACGGTGCAATCCGGTTGGGTTGCACCGTTTTTTCTTTCCGCATTGCGGATTTGCTCCACACTTGAGGGCGCTTTGCGTATCCCTACAACAGTGGCGATGATCTCCTTCTCTTCAGGAACGATGATGATCCCGGCGACGAAAAATCTTTGATCGGTCTTTTCACCTTTCTCCGCGGATTGCAGAACGTTGGACAAATCATCGCCGGGAAAAACCCTTGCCGTCGTCTTGCCGGGATGTTCGGCATAGTCGATCACTTCCTTCAGCCCGTTTTTGATTGGCCTGAGTCCGCATTTTTACAGCGATGCTTTTGATCTTCCGCTTTTGCGCTTCGGTGCTGGGAAAGATCATTCCGGCCAGTGGTTTTCCATCTTTTCTGTCCCCTCAATGGTTCTCCTCCTTTCATTGGAACCCTTACAGCAAAAAATCGATGAACTGTTACGCTCATCGGTTTTTTTGCTGTATTGGGAGTTATCTTTCGCGGTCGTCCCGACGTTTTCTTGCTCGAAGGTTTTGAAGCACGACGTCAACGTTTTCCGTTTTCAACGATCCGGGGTATTTCTCTTCAAAGTCGATCAGATCGACTTTAGCCTCCTTTTCGTTTTGCCGCACAAGTTCATATGCCTTTTCGTAGTTCCTTGCGGAAAGCGTGTTCACGATAAAATCTTTTGCACCGGCCGGGAAATCGGCCCACGAACCGTAAAGATCCGTCACCGCTTTCTCGATTCGATCAAAGGTCATCGGATCGCCTCGCTTTTCGTGCTCCGCCAAAACGCCGACAATATCCGAAAGATCGTTCTTGTACTGCCGGAATGCGCGCAGCTTCATGGCGATTAGGTATTCACCGGTCACGGCGCGGACGTTCAGCACCTGATTGAACGTTCTGTAAAATGACGAATGCTGGAATAGTTTGCTGCTGTAAGAACCGGTCTTTTGAAAATCCGCATTCAGCCAGCCATTCGGAAGATCGAAGCGGTCCCCATTGTGATTGATCGCGTCCTTCATGGCGGACGCGGCGCTGATCACAGCGTCAACGTCTGTCGTCATGTCACGAAAGCCATAGTTTTCGATGATCGCCGCGCCGCCGATCAGGATGATCTCCGCCGGCATATTCCTGCCGACCAGCTTTTTATATTCTTTTGACAATTCTTTCAAATATAGATCGAGGTTTTCTTTTTTGAAGATGGTTGTGTTTTCAGTTGACATTTCTAACCTCGCTTTCTACGATATTGAATTTCATAAATTCCGGGATGGATGATTCCATTGCCAGTTCCTTGATTCTGTTGTTGCCGGATACTGCCGCCGCCGCGATAATACTGGAAGGAAAAATGACGTTTCGGAGTTTTGCTTTGCGGATCTCGCTGTATGAATTACACAGCGGGATGTCGTTGATCCGGCTGATGTAATCCACCATGGCAAGAAGATACAGGCTTTCGGGATACCACGCTCTTTTATAATAGGTGGTGATCTCGTCGCTTTCAATGGTATCAATCAAAAAGTCGACATCGCCGAATTCTTTCAGTCTGTGACAGACGTTGCTCTTGAAAAGGTCGAACGCAGGACGCGGCGCCATGATCGGTTCCAGTAATTCTTCCATTGTAACATCAAGCTCCTTTGCCAGCTTATACACCGTATCGGCACTGCATTTGTCGAGTCTGGTTTTGCCGTTGCAAATATCATTCAGCGTCATATAGGGAATGCCGCTGTTCTTGGCGACACGGTATTTGGACAAATGCTTTTCATTTATGATTTCGTTGATGTTCATATTGTTCACCTTCCTTGATATCATTATAACGGCAAACCGTGATAGTGTCAATGGCGATTGACGATATTCTTTTCATCATTTCTGTGACGAGGGGGTAAGGGGGATGGAACGCCACCCGAGTGCAAGAATGCCAGGTAGCTCGCGGCGGGAAAATGTATTGCTTCCCTGCTTGCTGCGTGGAGCGACACGCCGCGTCAGGGCAGACCGGCGATTCTTGTGCGGCGCATACCACATCTTGAATTTTTGTCATTTTATCACATCGCGCGGACACGATTGTTTTTTTGCGGGCCACCCATTCCATCCGATCCCACCGCTTGAGCGCTTCGGTCACCGCCTCGTCCCTTGCCACCTCTGTTTCAAGCCGGGCAAGCATTTCTTCCGCGTCCCCTTTGATCTCTTCGAGATACGGTCACAGCGTGCCTTTCCTCCGCATCACATTGACCGTCGGCGGCCTCGTTTCTTTCAGATACCGACGATGCATCTGACCGCAAACGCCTTCCTTGCTGACAGAAACGTCTTTCATTTCGACACTTCCATCACCTCGACGTTACTCGTCGGTGCATCGATGATCTTGAGCAGCAACTCGTTTGCGACTTCAACACATCCGTTTTCGTCGATCACATGTTTTCGGTGCTCGCCGGTTTATTTGACAAGCGCCCTCCATTCAGAATCGTCAAGGACAATGTGCCTTTTGGATTGCCTTGTTTATTTCTGTTTCACGGAGCTCCGCATCCCTTCGCCTTTTAGGTGGCGCAAAGCGGCAGATAATACGAATGTGCGAGGATAAAAAACCGGGACTGCATTGCTGCAATCTCGGTATTTCTTTTGTCCCGCAAATGCTCGGTGTTCTTGTTTCGGCAACTGTCCTCAAGAACATTCAGCATTCGCTGTCTCTTTTTGAAGTGTTTTTCTTCGTGCCCTGCCCCGGCAGGCTTGGTCACACCGCGGCATTCTTTTCCGCCATCCTGCGGAAGACCCCTTCCGGCAGCTCATCCGTTTCCAGAATCACGGCGATCCTTCCGTAGCCCGGATCGCTGAACACAAGAAGCAGGACGGACAGCGGATTGACGCTGACCGTATAGGTGTAGACCCGGTCCGCCGCAGCTTCCTTCAGCCGATCCTTCAGCGTGTTCCTGTCCTTGTCGATCCTCTCGCAGCACACCAGTTCATTGAGATAGAAACGGCAGTCCGTCACCGTTTTCTTCCGCCCCGCGACCTTTTCCACGGAAAACTCCAGTTCCCGGGGTTCATAGTTCCGAAGCGCCCTGGCCGCCAGTTCCGGAGAAGCTTCCGGAAGCAGTTCCCTGTCCCGCAGCGTCAGGTAATACTCATAGCTCGTCATGCGGAACCGAACGAGCAAATAGAGTCCGGCCGTCAGAAACCCTACGATCAGAAGATGGAAGATCCAGGCAAAGGACCGGGTGATCAGGGCGCTGGCCAAGGCGAGCACGGCGCCGAGCAGGCACAGGATGACCAGTACGTCCGGGTTGAGTCCTTCCCGTTTCGGTACATATTTCATGCCGTCTTCTCCTTTTTTGTCCCGAAAAAGCGCAGGACCGCACCGGTGGCGCGGTCCTGTTCTTTCGTTTCAGGCTTCCTCAACTTTAATAATTTCCTTGCCGTCGTAATAACCGCAAGCCTTGCAAACACGATGGGCCAGGGTATACTCGCCGCAGTGGGGGCATTTCACGATGCCGGGCATATCAAGCTTCCAAGTGCTGGAGCGCCTCTTGTCTCTGCGAGCCTTGGACTGTTTTCTCTTCGGTACTGCCATCTATGACACCTCCTTCAACAGCAATCGGGGAAAATCCGCTCATTAGCGCGGATATTATACTACTCTTTTTCGGAATTATCAAGTAGTTTTTTCAAAATTGCGAGCCGCGGATCGATTTCTTTGTTTTCCCTGCAGCCGCAGTCGCCGTCGGCCAGCTTTTTTCCGCAGCGCGGACACAGGCCGGGACAGTCGTCTCGGCACAGATGGTAGTACGGCATCTCGCACACCAGCTGCTCCATGATGGCTGGTTCGGCGTCCAGATAGCTGTCCGTCATCCGCAGAAGGTCATCCGGATCCACGCCGTCATCCTCCGTCAGCTTCACGCCGGTCCTGTCCATGTAGACGATCAGGCGGCGGAAGGGAAATGTCATCGTGCCGCGCACTTCGTCCAGGCAGCGGTCGCACCGGGTCAGGTAATCCGCGGAGATCTCCGCATCCATCGTCATGTAGCCGTTTCCGTTGACGATCTGTCCCCTGATGCGGACGGGAGAAGTCAGGGTGACGTCATCCGGCAGCACGGCAACGGCCTCGTTGGTAAAGTCCGGTACGAATTCCGTATCCACGTCCATCCGGGAACTTCGCTCCGTGAGCAGTTCCCCAAGGTTCATCCGCATGCCGGTGCCTCCCTTCTCCGATCCTTCAGCCCACACATTATAATCAAAGGAACGGAGGGTGTCAATGCCTTCCCCCGTTTTTTTCGAACGCCGTCTTCCGGTTTCCCGGCGTTTCGTTGCGCCTGAGACGCGCTCCGGAGCCGCTTGTCTTTTCGGATCCCTTCTGCTATAATGATATTCGGTAGTTTTTGCCGATTCGGAGGGAAAGGACGGACGCCAGTCCGGGACAAGCACGAATGAAAAGATTCTGGAAGATCACCGGCCGGGTCCTTTGCGTCCTGGTCCTGCTGGCCATCGCCGCCATCGTGTTCCGCCTGTTCATCATGTCGGACAAGAGCGCGCTGAAACAGCTGTCCGTCAACGGTCCCCTGCGGGAAGCCTACGCCGCGCACGGGGAGAAGGACGGCGCCTTTGCCCTGCAGCACGACGTTCCCTATCAGATCTCGGAGGAGGACGGCTACTTTGCCGCCTACGCCTTCACTTACATTCCCTCCGCGCGTCAGCTCCAGCTGGTGATCCGCCTCAGCGACTACGTCCCGGAAAAGCTGGACGTGGCCGACGACACGGAGTTTCTCTTCGTCCTGCGGAACGGGACCACCGGAGAGGAATGGGTCCCCTCCGGCACGGAATCCGCCGAGCGGTGGATGTACCGGTACCGCCGGCTCGTCTTTGACGGCGTCACCGTCAACGGCGAGGACGATCTCTGGATCGACATGCGGCTGTCCGAGGACGGCGAAACCATCAACAAGCTGGTCTGCCATTATGCGGCCCAGTACGGCAACATGAAGATCTACCGCCTCAGCGCGTCGGAAAAGACGGCGCTGAAGGCGCGGGAATGAGGAGGTCCCATGTCCCAAACCGTCAGACAACCCAACCGTGACAACAAAAAAAAGCCGGGCAGGAACCCGTTTCTCGTTCCCTTTCTTCTGGTTTCCCTTCTGCTGATCGCCGCCACCGCCTTCCTTCTTTCTCACCTGTTCGGCCGTCCGGCGGTCGGACCCGAGGAAAGCAGGACCGCGGAGATCACCGAACCTCCCACGGAGAGCAGTACGATCGGCGTCACCGACCGCCCCGTGACGGCGGGCACCGATCCGTTGCCCACGGAAACGGAACCGATCACGGAACCGGTCACGGAACGGCCGACGGAAACGGAACCGGTCACGGAGCCGCCGCCCTCCACCTCAGGCAAGGACCCCGTCGATCCCGGGGACAGGAAGGTCGTCTCCTCCTTCTCCTTCGCCGCCGCGGGCGACGTGCTGATCCATGAGTGCGTATTTCTGGATGCCGCGTCGCTGGCGAAGGAAGGACTGGCGTACGACTTCGCCCCGATGTTCGAGGGGATC
>JAEEGL014923250.1_pt1 | contig 11021 bp, 12 predicted proteins | sample 9134231 | NCBI WGS metagenome assembly JAEEGL01 (sample SAMN16246548, study PRJNA631951) | gut metagenome | biome: gut microbiome; feature: rumen; material: fiber-attached | host: Bos | place: Iran: Karaj | collected 2018-10
AGCCTCTCTCAAAGGCACCTATGTAAAGTCTGTTTTCATCACCACGACTATGGGTCCATCCATCGCCATCGAAAACCTTTACAATTAGTCAACTTGCAAAAAGAGCCGTTCGCGCGGCTCTTTTTTGTTATATAATAAAGCTTATGGAAATATTTGAAACTTATCTACCACTCATTCTCGGGGCGTTCATCTGCCTATTTGGCTATCGCCTCAAAAAAGCCGTTTTCTTTGTCGCCTGGTTCTTGATCGGCTTCACTATTACCTCTAAGGCTTTGCCACTACTTAGTGGATCTCTCCCAGAGATTGTCAATTCAGACTTCTGGCAGCACTTGCTTCCAGTCGCCGGCGGCTTACTTTTGTCGCTTATCGGCTTCTCAATCGAAAAAGTCTGTGTATCTTTACTAGCATTCTTCGCCGTCATTGCGCTCGCCGTCAGTTATTATGGCGTAGATCTGCAAGTTATTGTGATTGCTGCCATTATTGGCGTTGTCGTGGCCGGCTTTGCTACTATGCTCATCAAACCATCCGTCATTATTGTTACTGCGATTATTGGTAGCTTGGTGGTTTCACAATTCATCTTGTCAATCGCACAAAATATGCCAGCCGAAACCTACCAATGGCCGCTACTTGCCGCTATCGCTCTCGTCAGCTCCGTCTTCCAATTTGCGACTTGCCGCAATATCGACTAATTATTACTCGTGATGATATTTACCGCCGCTCACAATTTCCTGAGCGCGGTAAATTTGTTCTGTAACCATAATTCTAAATAGCATATGAGGGAAGACTAACTTCGAAAAGGACCACATAAAGTCGGCTTTTGCACGCACTTCGTCGGAGAAACCGTAGGCGCCCCCTATAATAATCACCATGTTTTTGCCATTCACAAAATTCTGCTCGATTTTCTCAGCCAACTCTGGCGAACTCATAATTTTGCCACGTTCGTCGCACAAAATTACATAATCTCGTCCATCAAACGGCCATTTTGCAAGCATCCCGGCGAGTTTTTCTTCATCATAAATCTCCCACTTGATATCAAATGGTTTTCTGAGGCGTTTTTCATATTCAGAAATACCTTCAAGCGCCCATCCCGAAGCTTTCTTTCCACCAGCAATAATTCTAATCATGCCCTAATTATAACAATTTCTTGCATTTTTACCGTAAATTTGCTATAATAGTCGAAGTTACCAAAGACAGTAGCGGGAGAAATCCTTAATTATGCTACCGAGGCAAATTCTTGTTTAATTTGGTGACGCTATTTAACAATTTAGCTAACCAATAAATTTTAACCAAAGGAACTTTTTATGGCAATTTCAAAAGATAAAAAGACTACATTGGTTGCTGATTTGACCGAGCTTCTTAATAACTCCAAGATGGTCGCCTACGCCAAGTACGAAGGCCTCGCCGTCGCCGAGCTCCAAGAGCTCCGCAAACTCGCTCGCGAATCCGACGTCAAAATCAAGGTCGTCAAGAACCGTCTTTTGAAGGTCGCGATGAAAGAAATCGCCGCTTACAAAGACACCGAGACCACCGGCCTCACTGGTCAACTTCTCTACGCCATTGGCGCCGACGAAGATTTCAGTGCTGCTAAGGTACTCGCAAAATTCGCTAAGACCCACAATACCATGGAACTAGTTGGTGGCTTCAATAACGAAGGTGCCAATCTTAGCAAAGAAGAAGTTACCGCTCTCGGTAACCTCCCAACCAAAAACGAACTTATCGCCCAAGTGGTCGATACGCTCCTTTCTGGCATCAATGGTATCGTCTCTGGTCTCGAAAAACACGCAACCAACGAATAATAATTTTAATTTGATAAGGAACTATTATGGCTACCGATATTAAAAAATTGGCCGAAGAACTTGTCAACATGACCGTTCTCGAAGTCAACGAACTCAAAACCGTCCTTAAGGACGAATATGGTATCGAGCCAGCTGCAGCTGTTGCTGTTGTTGCTGGTGGTGATGCCGCTGCTGCCGATGAAGGCAAATCTGAATTTGATGTCGTCTTGAAAGACGCTGGCGCTCAAAAGATCGCCGTCATCAAGGCTGTTAAGGAAGCTACCGGACTTGGTCTTGGCGAAGCTAAGGCTATCGTCGATGGTGCTCCTGCAACCGTCAAAGAAAAAGTCGCTAAAGCTGATGCCGAAGCTATGAAGAAAGCTCTCGAAGAAGCTGGCGCAACCGTCGAACTCGCTTAAGTTATTAAATAGGTTAGCTAATTGTTACAAAAATCCCCAGAAATGGGGATTTTTTGTGGTAAGCATGATAAAATTAAACAATAATAATGGAGGCTATCATGAACGATTTCGACTATCTAAAACCAAACCAAGTCTATCTTGATAGCGCCTGTCAATCACTTCGCCCACGCCCAGTTATCGACGCAATCACTGATTATTACGAAAAACACAATTCCTGCGGCGAACGCGTCAAATACGAATGGGGCAGAATTACCGACGAAAAAGTCGAAGCCACCAGGGAAAAGGTGCTCAAATTTCTTGGTCTAAAGTCAAGAAACTTCACAGTATCTTTCACGCTAAATACCACCTATGGTATCAATTTAATTTTGAACCAACTCGACCCAAAGCCTTTCGACAAGGTTATCACGTCCGAAATCGAGCATAACTCGCCATTTCTCGCAACCATGGCCTTTTCCGAACGTAACAAGCTCCCACGCATCGTCATGAAGCGCAATGCCGACGGCAGCATCAATGTCAAAGATTACGATTTCAAAAACGCCCTTGTCGTAGTCAACTGTGCCAGCAATTTTGATGGCCGCAAACTAATCAATCTTGACGAACTCATTAAAACTGTCCACAAAAATAACGGCATTATCATCATCGACGCCGCCCAGGCCATGGCACACAGCTCCGAAATTCTTAGAAAAACCGATGCCGACGCCATTTGCTTCTCCGCCCACAAACTTTACGCGCCATCACTTGGTGCCATCGTCTGGAAAAACGACCTTACAAGCAAACTCTTACCGTATTTTATCGGCGGCGGTATGGTCGACGATGTCGACAAAGAATCCTATCAACTTTCCGCCGACAATCCAGAGCATCGCTATACTCGCTTCGAGTCCGGCCTGCAAGCCTGGGGCGAAATTATCGGCCTCGGCGCCGCGCTCGATTGGCTAAGCAGTCTAAAAAAATCCGACCACGATAATCTCAAGAAAAACGCCGAAGAATTATTTAACTTCTTAAAGAGCTCCGACAAGGTCCATCTTCTCAATACCGAAGCTAATCCAACCATGTCTTTCTACGTTGAAGGTATTGACTCCCACCTACTTGGCGAAGCCCTCTCGCGCGAGGGAATCATGGCTCGCACCGGCTATTTCTGCGCCCATTATTATCTCGATCATATCTGCCATTTTCCACCACTTATCCGCTTCTCGCTCGGCTATCATACCAGCCCAGAAGACATCGAACGCATCAAAACCGCTCTCGCTAAAATTCTGAAGTAGTGCTAGTATATATATTATATGGTCTGCGTAGCTGCATTTATTATTCTTGCTATCATGGGCGTCTTTGTCGCCATCCTTTCGATTTTTAAGCGCGATATCGGCAAACGCTACTGGAAAATCTTCAAAAAAGCCTGGAGCTGCGTCGGCAAAAAAGTCCGCCTGCAAAAATGTGAAACCGGCTTTAAAGAAGATGTCAAAAACACCATCATGAGCCGCGTCATCATTAAACACCCAACTTGGGTCAAGCCACTCGGCATCGTCATTGAAATCATTTCCGTTCTCATCGTCGCCGTTGCGGTCTGGTCTATCCTTACTGCCATTAAATCTCTCTTTGCACTCTGGGCGCTTGGTACTTGTAATGTCACCACGCCATCCGCTTGTACACTCGGCGCAGAAGTTTGCAGCATCGACGAATCCGAGCCACAAAACCTCTTCGAGTCCACCGGCCGCTGGTTCACCGAATGGGGCGAAATTTTCGCCGCCGTGCCAGATAAATTCCGCGACTACTCCGCCGACAAGTTCGATCTTAGCTACATCACTACAGACGTCTACGGCGACGATACTCACCCAGTCGTAGTCGATATCATTGATCCAGGTTGCATCGTTTGCAAGCGCTCCTATATCAATCAAAAACGCGCCGGCTATTTTGAACAAAACCAAGTCCGTCTCGTACCATTTATTATTATGACGCCAGACGGCACGCCTAAGTTTAAGAACTCTGAGATCATCGTCCGCTACCTCTATGCTACTGCCGAGAAATCCAGCGACGTCGCCATCAAGCTACTCGAGCGCATCTTCATGGATAATGATGCCGAAGGTGCCACCTATCAAAACCGCTTCAACGAAGATTATTCCGCCGAGACCGCCGAAGCCACCATTATTAATTGGCTCCAAGAATTCGGCCTCACCACAGAAGACGTCGACGCAATTAAAACTAAATCCCACTCCGAAGATATCACGAGTCTCATCAATAAGAACCGCCACATCGTCGAAGATGAAATTCACGTCCGCGGCATTCCTACAATGTTATACGATGGCGCCAAGCATACCGGTCTTTGGCAAGCCCACTAGCAAAATGTAAAATTTACAACACTTTTGGCGCTACCGCCGTTAATTTGGTGGAAAAGTTTTTAAAAAAATTCTTGACATTGTCTTGCCCCAGATATAATATAATATTAATACTATATTTAGACAGGATGCGAGGTGATGTCTGAGTTACCAGAAAAACAAATAAAACGTCTTCGCAGCCTCATTAGCGAGGCTGAAACCAATTTGGCTGCCGCCAAAGAGCTTTTGAACTCTGTCCTCGGTGATGGAGCCACTATTACTGCACCTAGCGAATCCGTCGTCACTACTGCTGAAGGTAAAATTATTGAAGGTATTTTTGATGGCCAAATCATGATCGGCCCAGATGGCAAGAACTACCCAGTTCCAGCCAACTATGCTTCTAAGTCCAAACTCGTTGAGGGTGATATTATGAAGCTCACCATCACCGACGATGGCAAATTCCTCTACAAGCAAATCGGTCCAATCGAGCGCAAAACCGTCATCGGTACCCTCACTCACCACGACGACAAATACTTCGTCGAAGTCGCTGGCAAAGAATACGAAATTCTCTACGCTTCCGTTACTTACTTCCACCTTCGCGAAGGTTCTCAAGTTTCCGTCATTATCCCAGCCGATCCAGAACGCGCCAAAGAAGCCACTTGGGCCGCTGTCGAAGCCGCTCTATAATCACAGCCTTACAAAACCCGACAAAATCGGGTTTTTTGGTGCCCCTTGATATATAATAGATGTAATGGGAAAGGCACTATATCGAAAATATCGTCCAAAGACTCTCGCTGAAGTCGTAGGCGAACCACAAGTTACCGAAACGCTTAAGAAAGCGCTCGACTCTGGCAAGATTTCTCACGCCTATCTTTTTATTGGCCCACGTGGTTGCGGCAAAACTTCCGTCGCCCGCATCTTCGCACATGAAATTAACAAGTTTAAATACGAACTTGAAGATAGTTATGTCGACATTATTGAGATCGATGCCGCTTCCAACACTGGCGTCGACGACATTCGCGAGCTCCGTGAAAAGGCCGCCATCGCTCCGGCCAAAGGCAAGTATAAAATCTACATCATTGACGAAGTTCACATGCTCTCAAAGTCCGCTTTCAACGCCCTACTTAAGACTCTCGAAGAGCCTCCACGTCACGTTATCTTTATTATGGCCACAACCGACGCTTATAAGGTGCCAGTTACCATTACTTCGCGTTCGCAAGTTTACACCTTCAAGCTTGCCGAACCTCAGACCATGTTTAATTATCTAAAGGACGTATGTCAAAAAGAAGCGATCAAGATTTCTGATGACGCACTCATGTTAGTAGTAAAACGTGGCGGCGGTTCTTTCCGTGACTCTTTGTCACTGCTCGAGCAAATCGCCACTTTGTCCGATCAACAGATAGAAAAAGCCCAAATTATCGACATTTTAGGCCTTCCTGAAGACGAAATTATCAGCAATATTTTGTCTGACTATGTTGATGGCATGTTTTCTGAAATCGTGAACAAACTTCAAAATCTTCTCGACACGAATGTTAAACCCGAGACTATACTTGAAGAACTCGTGAACACGATTATTTCTGATCCTAAACCAGCGCTTTTGCCACTGCTCGCCAAGCTGTCTGAAATCAAAGCGCCATTCATCGAAGCTAAGCTGCTCGTAGCCTTGGCTGGTGATGGCGTTAAAGCTGGCAACGGTGTGTCTTCGAGATATAAAACGTCTGAACCGGAGCGTGCTTCTGGAGTGGCTCCGGAAAGCGAATCGCGACCACGTTCGCGTGAGCTTTCCGACGAGACACCTGCAGAAGTCGCCCCGCGTGAGGACGACATCGAGAAGACATCGCCGGCGCCAGCCCCAGCTCCAGCCAAAACTCCAGCTCCAGTCGAAGCTCCAGTCAACGCTGCGCCAGTCTCTGGCAACTTCCTTGAAGCTCTTCAGCAAATCGACGTTGGCATTTATCAGCAAATCACCAAAGCCACCGTCAAAGAAGACGATACCGCAATTCACATTTACCCAAAGAACAAGACCAACGCATTAATTCTCGGCAAGCACAAAGATCCACTCATCCAAGCAGGGAATGGCAAAAAAATCGAAATTCACGAACCTGGCGAACTCAAAGACGCCACCGCAAATGACCCCACGCTTTCCAAAATTTCTGATATAATGGGTGGAGTAGAGGAGGTCAATAACAATGGCGGAACAGTCCCGTTCTAATGAAGGTCGCATCCCTCCGCAGGATATCGTGGCCGAAAAATCATTGCTAGGCGCAATCCTACTTTCTGATGCCGTTTTGCCAGAAGTCCTCACCATCATCAAGGCTCAAGATTTTTATGACGAGAACCACCGCATTATTTTTGCCGCAATGGCCTCGCTTTATGATCAGCACAAGCCAATCGATCTACTTACTCTCACCGCCGAGCTCAAATCCACCAAGCAATTAAAAACCATCGGCGGCGCACCATATCTTACCGAGCTTACCAACTTTGTTCCAACCGCCTCGCACGCCAAAGCTTATGCCGAAATCATCGAAAAAGCTTCCGTCCGCCGCCGTCTTATCAAGGCTGGTGCTGACATTACCGCCAAAGCTTTTGAAGACGACGCCAACATCGATGAAATGCTCGGTTCCGCCGAACGTGAACTTTTTGAAGTTTCTGACAAGGTTATTAAAAGCGACTACACTTCCATGGATCAACTCCTAGCCGACGCTTTTGACCGCATCGAAGAACTCCACAAAAACAAAGGCGCTCTCCGTGGTCTTAAGACTGGCTTTAAAGATCTTGATAATAAAACTGCCGGCTTCCAAAAAGGCGATCTCATCATTATCGGTGCTCGCCCGGCCATGGGTAAAACTACTTTCGCACAAAACCTTGCCTACAACATTGCTAGTATCAACAAAAAAGGCGTGCTCTTCTTCTCGATGGAGATGGCCGCCAACGAAATTGTTGACCGTATGATTTCCGATGTGTCCGGCGTTGACAACTGGAAAATGCGTACTGGCAACCTCAGCGACGAAGAATTTGCTAAAATCGGCGACGCTCTTGGTGAAATGGACGAAATTCCAATCTATATCGATGATACCAGCTCTATGACCATCGTCGAATTAAGAAACAAAGCTCGTCGTGCCATGCACGATCACGATATCGGTATTGTGATTGTCGACTACCTCCAGCTTATTCAAGGTTCCGATCGTTATGCCGGTAACCGTGTGCAGGAAGTTACCGAAATTTCGCGTGGTCTCAAAATTCTTGCCCGTGAGCTCAAAATTCCAGTTGTCGCATTGGCCCAGCTTTCTCGTAACGTTACTGGCCGCGACGATCCTCGCCCAGTCCTCTCCGACCTTCGTGAATCCGGTTCTATCGAGCAGGATGCTGACCTTGTGATGTTCCTTCACCGTGTCGACTATTACCACATGAACGAAGAAGGCTACGAACCAACCAACATCACCGAGCTCCTCATCCAGAAGCACCGTCATGGCGCCGTCGGCAAGATCGAACTCTACTTCCACCCAGAGCTTCTCCGCTTCATGTCACTGGACAAAACCCACGAATAAAGTTATACTTATATTGTGAAGAAAATTATCATTTCTAAGCTTTTTTTATACAAACACCGTTTTGTAATTGGCTACATTGCACTCGGAGTTGCCTTTATTGGTTTGCTTTTTGCTTTACCACTTTTGTCACCAAATGGTCTATCAAATGCCGAAATGCAGTCAGCTACTATTTCTGCCAACCTCGAGCCAGACGCCATTATAAAAGGCAACATCGTAGATTTGCCGTACCGTCTGCTTCAGAAATTCTCTATCATGATTTTTGGCCTCAGTAATTACTCCGTCAAGCTCCCAAGCATCATTCTTGGCTTCATTCTCGGCGTATTACTCGTCATTCTGTTAAACCGTTGGTTCAAAAACAACGTTAGTTTGCTCGCTTCAGCGCTCGTAGTTCTATCGACACCGTTCCTATATCTCACCGGCACCGGTACGCCACTTATCATGTTGGTTTTCTGGCCAACTTTCTTGCTTTGGCTTGGTTCCAAAATTCAAGGCGTCAAAAGACCAGAGCCGCGTTTCTGCTTCATCTTCGCCTTTGCTATGCTACTCTCGCTATTTACGCCATACATGGGCTATTTTGCACTCTTCTGCGTACTCTTTGTCGCCTTCCAGCCACATCTTCGCTTCGTAGTCAAAAATCTCCCACTCATCCCGCTCATTATCACTACTACAATTATCGTCGTTGGCCTCATTGGCATCTTGATGAACATCATCAAGGCTCCGTCCGTCATCATGGAACTCCTCTTTGCTAAGGACTACGAAATCGCCCGCTTCTTCCCAAATCTCAGCGCTGGTTTTGCGCCGGTCTTTGCCTGGAGCAATAGCTTAGAAGGCACTATTTTATCACCACTCATCAGCCTGCCAACTTTCGCACTCGGCCTCATCGGTCTTCTTTCTACTACCAAGGGTTTCTTCGCTTCACGCAACTCCATCGCTTCAATCTTGCTCGTCTTTACCGTCATTATTACTGGTTTTAATCCGGAAGCCGCGCTCTTCATCATCTTGCCGTTTTCGGTCCTAGCTGCTCACGGCATTAAATATGTCCTCGAAAAATGGTACGGTCTCTTCCCAGAAAACCCATACGCTCGCATTTTCGCGCTCTTTCCACTCGCTGCACTCCTCATGCTTACCCTCCAGCCAAGCCTTCTCCAATATGCCTACGGCTACCGCTACAATCCTAGCGTCGCCTATCAATTCGATACCAGCCTACCAATCGTAAAGAACAAGCTAGCTAACGAAACCGTCATCATTAAAGATCAGACCAAACGCGATTTTTATAAACTACTCGAGCGCGAAACCGATCTTCACTTCGCCGAGTCTGTTACTCCAGACATTACTGGCGATATCGCCTCGTTTGGCAAGCTCGAAACCGTCCCGGCCGGACGCACTTTGACACGTATAATCACCTCGGAAAAATCAGATAACTCTGATATAATATATCTATATACAGTAGAAGGAGAATAATTATGGGTCAGACTATGGACCAAATGAAAATGCTGAATCAATTGCGTAAGGCTCAAAAAGAGCTCAAGAACGAAATCGTAGAAGTTGAAGCCGGCGACGGCGCTGTCGTTATCCAAATCAACGGCGAGCTCAAAGTCAAAAAAGTCACCATCGACCCAGAAAAAGTCGATCTAGACGACATCCACGAGCTTGAACGCTGGATTGAAAACTGTATGCGTGATGGCTTTGCTAAAGCCCAAGAAATCGCTACCGACAAAATGAAACCACTTATGGGTGGCCTTGGCAATCTAGGATTCTAATGTTACCTCAGGCGTTAGAGAACGCCATCGAAGCTTTGTCACATCTTCCTGGCGTGGGTCCGAAAACCGCAGAACGCTATGCGTATTATCTTTTTCGTACCAATTCACAAATCGCCAAATCTATTGCTGATTCATTAAGCAATCTTCACGACCAAGTTAAGTCTTGTCCGGTCACTTTCGCTTTAATCGATGCTAGCGAAGATGTTTCGCCGCTTTATACTGACCCTACGCGTGACAAATCCACCGTGCTTGTAGTCGAAGAACCGCTCGATATTTACGCCATCGAGCAGACCAAAGGCTACAAAGGCACTTATCACGTGCTAGGTGGCACTATTTCACCAATCGACGGCATTACAGCGAGTGATCTACACATCAAAGAACTCATCACCCGCGTCGAAAATGACCACGTCGAAGAAATTATCATTGCGACCAACCCATCTATCGAAGGCGAAAGCACAGCACTATTACTCGAAAAACTCCTTCACGAAAAATCTCCTGAACTCAAAATCACTCGCCTAGCTCGCGGCTTGCCACTCGGCGTAGATTTATCATACGCCGATCAAATCACGCTCTCAGCCGCGCTCGAAAATCGTACCAAACTTTAATCTAGTTGTTCTAGAGCCTTAAAGTCAATCTTGTTCATTTTGGTGAGCGGCAAATCTTCTACGTAGCGCCATTCGCGTGGCATCTCGTACTTAGCCAACTCTTTCTTAAGAATCTTTTGGATATCGTTCTTGGTGGCACGATTATTGCGACCTTCTTTAAACACTACGAAAGCCTTCACGTTTTGACCGTGCGTCCTGTCTTCTACGCCAATCACGGCACACTTTGCTACACCATCACATTTCATAATGGCTGCTTCAACTTGTGATGGATATACATTGTAGCCATTCGTAATAATCATGCGTTTGAGACGGGCACGGAAGTGAATTAGGCCTTTTTCATCCATATAACCAATATCACCGGTCTTTAGATATTTCTTGCCTTTAATCTTGATAAAGCTCTCATTCGTTGCTTCTTCATTATCAACATAGCCTAGCATGATAGTTGGGCCGGCGATCAAGATTTCACCATCTTCACCAATTGGCGCTTCTTTGTCAGTCTTAAGATCACGAATCAAGAATTCACAGTTTGGCATCGCGTAGCCAATTACGCCAGAATCTTTAACGCCTAGTGGCGAGAACGAAGCTACACCAGACGCTTCGGTCAA
>JAEEGL014998529.1_pt1 | contig 11021 bp, 10 predicted proteins | sample 9134231 | NCBI WGS metagenome assembly JAEEGL01 (sample SAMN16246548, study PRJNA631951) | gut metagenome | biome: gut microbiome; feature: rumen; material: fiber-attached | host: Bos | place: Iran: Karaj | collected 2018-10
GTACTTTGGTCGTAAGCCCTCAATAAAGGAACAGAGGCATTTTTATGCCTATATAGCGATTTCTGGTTTCTTCTATATGCACTGGACTATGTATAAAGAGTCTCAAGGACAAGAGATTGGTTATCTTAAACCACTTTGGTATCATTTCGCAAAGGAGTTTAGCAAGAAAGCATTGCCATTATATAACGAATAAAAGATTACGACTATGACATATATCATTTTATCAGCAGGTAAGGGAGCAAAATTGCAGCCGCTGACTTTGAATCACCCCAAGTCTTTGTATAAATTGGATGACAAAACCACCATCTTACAGCGTTTAGTCCGTAAGATCAGGAAATATGATGCGGATGCTGAGATTGTGGTTGTAGTAGGCTATATGTACAAACAGATTCAAAAGGAACTTGAAGACGACAATGTAAAGATTGTGCAGAATCCGTTCTACTCAGTAACCAGTTCAATGGGATCTCTTTGGTTTGCCAAAGAGTTTTTACAGCGCGAGAACGTGACCATCATAAACGGTGATATTGTAGCAAGTGATAATCTAATTCAAGATGTGGTGAGTCAGCATACGGATTATCCCTACGTGTTACTTGACAGCACTCACAGAGATGCCAATAAGTACAATGTTCAGGTACAAGGCGATTTAGTTTGCGTGATGAGCAAGAACCTTACTGAGTTTGCAGGTAATTATGCAAGCATCACTAAATTGGATGCCGTTTCTTCTCGCTTTTTACTGGAACAGCTGGACCAGATGGTGAACGAAGAAATGTATAATTTGTTCTTTGAAGACGCTTTGGTACAGATGATCTTCCAGAAGAATTTTGAACTGTACTACAAGGATATAAAAGATTACGAGTGGACAGAGGTGGATTGTGTTGATGACTTGCTGAAGGCCCGCCAGATTCAAACTGAAAGCGAAAAGTAAGAAAGGGGGGATGAACTACGTTATTATTATAGCAGGAGGCGTTGGTAGCCGTTTAGGCGCCAAGGTTCCAAAACAGTTTGTGGAGGTATTGGGTAAGCCCATTATCGCATACACTATGGAGCATTTCCAGAACCATCCCGATATAGATGGGATTGAATTAGTATGTGTCGATGGGTTCCAAGATCATCTGAAAGCTATCGCTGAGAAATACGGAATTACCAAAGTTATCAAGATAGTGAAAGGTGGCTCTGAGTATGAACGCTCAATTATGAACGGTGTTGCCGGTCTTGCCGGTCTTGCTAAGCCGGATGATGTGGTAATGATTCATTGGTCTGCTTCCCCGTTCATAAACGAGGAAATGATAACGGACAATATCCGAGTATGCAAGGCGAAAGGCAATGCTATCACAGCAAGTTATTCTTATTTGCTTTACGGTACAAATGACGGAGATTGTTCAAAGAAGAATATAAATCGTGAAACATTCATGACACTTTCTGCCCCTCAGAGCTTCTTGTACAAGGTTATTACTGATATATACAGACAGGTAGAGGAGAAGAATTTGTTTGAGTATGTAGAGGCTCACACTCCTGCTTTTATGGCAGAGCTCGGAATACCTATCTATTTCTCTAAAGGCAGTCATTCCAATATCAAGATAACTGAGAAAGAAGATGTTGATATGTTCCTTGGTTATCAGTTGGCTATGAAGTACAAAGAAGAGCATCAAGAGTAATGAGTCTTACTGTCGAGAAATGCCTACAAGCCTGGACTAATTCACTTAGGCAGATGAATGCCAAAGCGGACATTGTTTTCTTTGGTGATTCGTTGATATATTACGGCAATTTCTCACCACTTTTTCCCGATCAGGTTGTGTGTAATCTGGGTTTGCGTGGAGATACGATTCAGGGGATGATTGATAGAGTAGAACAAGTCGAGTTGTTGGCTCCAGGGCGTGTTTTTATTATGTCGGGGATTAATGATGTCGCCAACAATTCAGCGGAACTATTCCGGGTAAGGTATGACGAGCTTGTACAACGGATGAAAATGTCATTGCCTTTAGCTGAAATTGTCATTTTTAGCATTCTGCCGGTCAATGATTCAGACTTCTCTATCAGTTGTGATAACAGTCAAATTTGCAAATGCAACGACCAGATTAAGATAATTGCCGGAGAAAAGGGTATTCTGTACATTGACTTGTTTTCAATTTATGAAGAGAATGGGATGCTGCCAATGTCTCTCACAATTGATGGTATTCATCTCTCAAATGAAGGATACTGCAAATGGTATAATTTACTAACTGAATTACCATAAACATATTAATGAATAGCCTAAAATGACGGAATTACAGCATCTTCAAAAAGTAATATTGTTAATAGTTAAGGACATAGACGAGCTATGCCGGAAGAATGGGATTGAGTACTATCTTTTTGGAGGATCTGCTATCGGGGTCGTAAGACATAAGGGATTCATCCCTTGGGACGATGATCTAGACATAGTTATGGATCATGTGAACTATGATAGATTTGTGAGAGCGTGCCGTGAACAGTTAGATACGGAAAAGTATTATTTTCAAGAGGGGATGGTTGACTGGCCAGCTTTATATTCAAAGGTTAGGCTTAAGGGGACCATTTTAGAAGAGGCAGAGTCTTATGGGGATGATAACAGGACAAAAGGTATATTTGTTGATGTGTTTAAATTGGATAATGCGCCAGATTCCTCATTTTTAAGAAAATGGCAATATGCTTGTGGCAAATACCTGTTAAGCTATTGTTTATTAGAACGGGGTTATCGAAATGCATCAATAAACAAAAAGTTACTGATGTGGTCGGCAATACCACTTAAGGTAAAATTCATTCGACGATTCGTAGAAAAGCAACTTGTTCGGTACAATAACCTTGATACGCAGATGTATGTTTCTTTTGGCGCTAGGTTTAAATATCGAAATTCTTTTTATCGCAAGGAGCTTTATTCAAAACCGCTTTATTTGCCGTTTGAAGACACTCAGCTTCCCGTCCCTGCTCAATATGATGAGTTATTAACCCAGATTTATGGAGACTATATGACACCCCCACCTATTGACGAACAACAGGGATGGCATATGAAGAGAGTAGACTTCGGTAAGTATTAAATTATGATTATTTAAGATTATGGGTTGTTTCTCAGTCCTTATTTCAATTTACAAGAAAGAGAATCCAATCTGGTTGCGTGAAGCACTTGATAGTGTGTTTGCTCAAACGATTCAACCAGACGAGATTGTTTTAGTAAAAGATGGACCACTTACTGAAGATCTTGAACTCGTACTAAGAGAGTACGAACAGAAACACCCTATCTTCAATTTTGTAGTAAATGAAACAAATCTTGGACTTGGCCTTGCCTTGCAGAAAGGTGTTCTAGCGTGCAAAAATGAGATAATTGCTCGTATGGACACCGATGATATCATCCCCCCAGACCGGTTTGAGAAGCAGCTAGCAAAGATGAAAGAGGGGTATGATGTGGTTAGTTGCTGGTCTCAATTGTTTATTGGTGATAGAAGTAATGTTATTGCGGTAAAGACCCGTCCTGAAAAACATGAAGATATTATTAAGTTGGCGCACCGTCGTTCGCCAGTCTGTCATGCTGCAGCATTTATGCGGAAGAGTGCCGTGCTCAAGGCTGGTAACTACCAGCATAGACTGTACTATGAAGATTATAATCTTTGGGTAAGAATGATCCAATGTGGAGCAAAGTTTTATAATGTGCAAGAGGTGCTATATGAGATTAGAACGACTGATGATCAGTTAAACAGGAGGGGTGGATGGTCTTATCTTAAACGAGAGTTAAAGTATCTTCGAGAATTCTATGATATGGGGTTCTATACCCGGAAAGATCTGTTAATTAACTCAAGTATCAGAATAGTTGCACGTCTGATGCCCCCAAAACTTAGATCATCAGTGTTTAAGAAGATATGGAATCATAAGAATAAGTAGGATGAAACAGAAACTCAGTTTAACATATCGTTTGTTAAGGGCACTCGGCTTCAACTACTCCGTTGAAGAATATGGACAAGTTAGTTTATGGCGAGTGATTAAACAATTCTTCGGTAATATCCGACGTAAACGGTTGGAGAAGATGATGGACTGGCCCTTGCTGGCTCCGTTTTGTCCACGTAAACTGAGACCACGGCTTTTAAGAAAGATTGGCTGTCACGTAGGGAAGAACGTTTTTATTGGAGATTATGTGCGGGTGGATCTGAACCATGCAGACCTTATCTATATTGACGACTATGCTCATATAACAGCCGGATGTCGTCTGCTATGTCATCAAAGAGATCTTAAGAATTACCGGGTTGGTGACAATGCTGCAGATTGTGGATACCGTCTTGGTGAAATTCATATTGGAAAGGGCGTCATGGTTGGTATGGAGACGATGATTATGCCAGGAGTGACTATTGGCGATGGAGCTATCGTTGGTGCAAAGTCGCTAGTTACTAAAGATATACCTCCTTACGCGGTCGTTACAGGACAGCCTGCTCGAGTAGTAAAGCAGATTGCAGAACGTGAGGTGGAGAAACCTGATTAAACAGAACTGATTATGAAATATTTAATTGTAGTTGCTCATCCCGACGATGAGGTTTTAGGTTGCGGAGCATCCATCTACAAGTGGGCGCATAGCGGTGATACCGTTGATGTCTGCATCATGTCGACTGAAGCCAAAGCTCGAGCTTTCCGTCCGGAAGGTAATGAGTTGGATGATGATACTCACGCGGCTTTGGCGTTCCTTGGCGTGAATAAGGAGTATGAGGGCAAGTTCCCGAATATCGAGATGAATGCCGTGCCGCATCTTCAGTTGGTGCAGCACATTGAGAAGGCTATCATTGAGTCCGAGCCCGACATCGTGATTACTCATCATCCTGCAGATCCCAACAATGACCATCTTCAGACTTCTATGGCGTGTCAGGAGGCCATTCGTTTGGCTCAGCGCAGGCCGAAGGTGAAGCCGCTGAAGGAGTTCTGGTATATGGAGGTGCCTTCTTGTACAGAGTGGGCTGTTAATAGCGCTATGAGTCAGTTTACTCCCAACTGCTTTGTCGAGGTAGGGATTGATGGTGTGCACGCCAAGGTTAAAGCTTTGTCGATGTATCGTGGTGTGATGCGTCCTTATCCACATCCGCGCAGCGAGGAGTTCATTAAGGGCCTGGCGGCATATCGTGGAAGCCAGTTTCAATTGGATTATGCCGAGGCGTTTGAGGTCGTGTTACGAAAGTACTAGACAATGTATAAGTACTTTAAGAGATTCTTGGATATTATCTGTGCCTTGCTGGGCATAATCGGGACTTCGCCGTTCTGGATTATTGCCATTGTGGGTATTTTGATTTCCGATTGGGGGCCGTTGTTTTATACTTCTACCCGGATCGGCAAGGGGAACAAGCCATTCAAGATGTTCAAGTTCCGCTCCATGAGGGTTGATAAAAGTGCCAATGAGGCTTCTCTGCGTCCGGACGAGGACCGCATCTTCGGCTTTGGCAAGTTTATCCGCAAGGTTAAGATTGACGAGTTGCCTCAGTTGTTGAATATCCTTAATGGAACTATGAGTGTGATAGGGCCCCGGCCGGTGGCGAAGGAGCAGTTTGATCTGTTCAGAGTGGGGAAGTGGAATGAGGCGGCTAAGGTGGCGGTGGGGCTCAGCGGCCCGGCGGCATTGTATGACTTTATCTATGGTGATCAGTTTGAAGATCCCGACGAGTATATGGAGAAGGTGTTCCCGACGCGTCGCGAGTTGGAGTATGTCTATGTCAAAAAGATGAGTTTTGGCTACGATGTCAAAATGGTGGTTTATACAATCATTTGCATTTTTTACGCGCTGTTCGGGAAGGAATGTACGTGGATACTTCGGGAATTGAAAGAATCAGCTAAAGCATCAGAAACAGAGTGATGACCGATATTATTCAGGATGTTTTTCTTCGTCTTTTAAGGGTCGGGATTGGCCATGCCAATCCGGATTCGGTATTATTACCTGATGCCGTAGACTGGGCTGCGCTTAAAGACCTTGCCGAAAAGCAGGGTCTTTCTGCTGTTATTTTGGACGGCATTGAGAGCGTGAAGGGCTGTGGCATATCGCTTGGACTAACCGATAAAGCGTTTATGATGCAGTGGATAGGTGAGGTGCTGAACGAATATGAATATTTCTATGATTTGTGCGGCCGTACCATTGCTCAGATGGCTGGATTCTACAACAAGTACGGCTTTAAGATGATGGTGCTGAAGGGCTATGCGTGCAGCCTTAATTGGCCACGACCGGAGCATCGGCCTGTCGGTGATATTGACATCTGGCAGTTTGGTAAGCAGAAAGAGGCCGATGCATTGATAGCATCGAAATTGAAGATCGAGATAGATTCTTCGCATCACCACCATACAGTATTCCAATGGGGTGATTTTACGGTGGAGAATCACTATGACTTTATTAATGTTTATTCCCGGAAATCCAACAGAGAACTGGAAAAGACGTTCAAGTCTTTAGGTCAAGACGATACCCATTCTATTGAACTCTATGGAAAAAAGGTCTATTTGCCTTCGCCGAATCTTCACTCACTCTTTCTGATTCGTCATCTTGCGGCGCATTTTACGAGTACTAATATTATGCTTCGCCAGTTGCTTGACTGGGCCTTTTTCGCGGAAAAGCATTCTTTGGAGATAGATTGGAAATGGTTGATTTCGACAATTGAAAAATATCAAATGAAAGATTTCTTCGATTGCCTGAATGCGATATGTGTAGAGGATTTGGGCTTTGATGCAAGTGTATTTCCGAAGTTTCAAGTTGATCCTTCCATAAAAGAGATGATACTTGCAGATATCATTGATCCCGCATTTGGCGATGAAGAACATAAGCACCTGATACCACGCGTGCTCTATAAGTTCCGCCGCTGGAAAGCGAACTCCTGGAAACGCCGCTTCTGCTATAAAGAAAGTGACTGGAAAATGTTCTGGGGCTCAGTTTGGGCGCATATATTGAAGCCGAGGTCGATATGAGGGTTTTTATTGATAAGCGGGTCCTGGAAGCGGTGACTGGGCAGGGCAGGCGTCCCAAGGTTGAGAGAGAACTTGTGGTTATGAGTCTGTACGCGCGGGGATGGATAGACTGAGGAGAATGTCTTCATAGAGTAAAATCACCACGATCCCTTCCGCCACAGAATCGCGAGTATTTGATGAAGAACTTTGTAAAGAATAATAGGAAGTTTATGAATGTTGGGGTGGGGAGGCGAGAGGGTTGTTATTAAGTTGTTGGAAAGAAGAAGTATATGAAGGTGAATCAAATGAGATAAAAGTAATGGTTCCATCGATTAAGAAGGCTTTCAAGACAGTGAAACCTATTGGACGGCTATTCATTCCCAATGTCAAGACGTTAGTGCTCATATACGCCTTGTTGCTACTTCTTGTGTTAAGAAGTCACATAGACAGTTTCCTGTTCAACCATTTCGGATCATCACTTTCGTACTTCCATTCGCTCTTGAGTAATAATTGTCTTATCAATTGGGCAACGACAATATTCCTCATTATAGTAAGTGCCGTGCTTCTTAAGCGGCACTATGATAAGAACAAACAATATGGATGGACACTCATCATAAGCCTATTCTTCATACTTTACTTGCTAAAAGATGATTCCTGGGCGTGGGTATTAACACCCATTGGGATTAGTTATAAGGTACTCTTAATTGCCATCCTTTTGGCCTTCTTTTCCTGCGGATGCTTGCACTTGTGGCAATTAATTAAGAATACACCCTGTGCGGCAGAAGACGATAAGAAAAATAAGATAGGATTTGCGGTAACAACTACCCAGGAATCATTGCAAGAGACAGGTTGGCAGCCATATGTGGAGAACCTCGTCTCAAAATTACTTGAAACAGACCTGTCGAATGAAAGTTTTGCTGTTGGAGTTTCTGGAGTATGGGGAAGTGGAAAGACTACATTTTTAAAAGCGACAGAGCGAGCTCTTTATCGGAAAGTGTATCTTCTAACATTCAATCCATGGAATGTTGAGTCGCCATCGAGAATTTCAAGTGATTTTTTTGAAACCTTGGTATCAGGATTAAGCGTTTCATCCAATCAAAGAAAAAGCTTATACCATTATGCAAAACTCCTATCTCAAGTAGATGTCATTAAACCGAAGGTGAAACTGTTTGAAACCCTCCTTGAGGGGATCAGCCCATCGATTGCAGAAGCGAAAGGGCAGGCGGAAACAGTTATAGCATCCATGCCTTTGCCAGTTGTGGTCGTCATTGATGATTTAGACCGTCTTGAAGGAACAGAACTTATGGCGGTGTTTAAATTAATCTGTATAACCGCGAACTTCAAAAATCTTATTTTTATCGTTGCTTACGATAAAGGGTACATCGCTAATGCATTGAAAGGCGTCGGTGGAGAAGATTTTATGAAGAAAGTTATTCCGTTGGAAATCTGCTTGCCAGATTATGAGTCCAACACTAGGGAGTTTCATTTGTATTCAGAACTGAAGAGAGGGCTTGCGAATGATACTATATTGAAGGATATTGAATATGATGTCTTCCGTGGCCCGCTTAATCATAAGACGTCGTTCTATCTGCCAACATTCAGGGACGTGAAACGTTTTGCTAATCTGTTTTGTTTAGATATTAATTCGTTCATAAGGACAAATTCCATTTCCGAAATCAATGTGAGAGATTTCTTTTATGTGGAACTGCTTCATTATTATGACATTGAGGCATATGAGTACTTGAAAACACGTCCGTCAGATCTGATTCCCAGAAAATCGAATTTGAAAGGAAAACCGAAATACTCATACATCATGCCAGGTACAATTAAAGGTGTAAAATCTTATGAAGAGGCAGACAAAAAGAAAGAAGATATTCTTGGACATTATCGAGAAGGATTCGCAGACATCTTATGGGCTCTCTTTGGATCGATGGCAATTGATGAGAATAATCAGATACGTTATCCGGTCAACTTCTCAAAGTATTTTAGTTTTAGAATAAACAACGATCAAATTAGTCTGAGTGAATTTGATAAGTTCTTAAACTTGACAGATACGGCTGAAATTGACAGCAAGGTCAAGGAATACTGTAGTGGAAAGAATCCAAAACATTATTCGTTGTACTATCACTTGATTTCTCAGAGCCTTGCTCCAAATGATAAGCGTCAGGTATTCAATGTGTTATATTCGTTGATCGAATTGTGGAAGTATTATCCGTTTGCCATAGATGAAATAGGAAAGACACTTCTTGACAAGAAAACATATGATGTATCGGGAATAATACCTGATGCATTTAAGGATGCTGTTTTGGCTCAAACCGGGACTAAGCCTGCCCATATAGCGAATGGAATACAGATGTTACTTAAGGCATTAGTAAAATACGATTTCATTGATCAAGGCGACGAAGAAGGAGGACACGTGGTATATGAATCTGTTATCAGTTGGGATTTATTGAAAGAATTATCTGAAGCTAATTTTATGTCTGTACTTGGGGAACGAGTAATACCAATCCAAGAACTAACCGACAAACAATCCCCTTTCCATCAATTTGTCAAGCAGGCTGTTGCCAAGGTCGGATTGGAATATATAAGTGATAATGATACTACAGAGTATAAACACTCTTTGCTCATAGATAAGCTTAAAAGTCTTTACTCAGAGCAAGACAATGGTGTGGGTTTAAAGTATTTCTTCAATAATATCGATCCCCGCCCCAACGGTATTGACGATTATGATTATCCTGAGGAAATGTTCGATGAGGAAGTGGCATCAAATATTGCCTGTGTTTTTGGAAATGTATGGGGATATCGGGACTTCAAAGATTTTATTAAGACAGCTTTTGCCGGGCACCTAGACCAAGTGAATACCTATTTAAAAAGGCTGAACAGAGAAGTCATTAAAGAATAGGTTTATTTAGAATTAGAAACAGTGATGTCGGAGATGATGCATAATCTGGATTTCAATAACATACGTCCTTTAGGGTCGTTAAATGAGGGCTTTGAGGAATTCGTTTGCCAGTTGGCGCACAGAATGAATGTGCCAAACGGTAGAAGATTCGTACGTATTGGACGTCCAGACGGCGGGCGGGAGTGTTATTGGGAGCTTGATAATGGAGACATATGGATGTGGCAGGCAAAGTTCTTCCCGTCTTCACCTGGGGAATCCCAGTTTATGCAGATCAACGATTCCGTGAAGACGGCACTACGTCTACACAAGAACATCAAACGTTTTTTTATTGCTGTGCCACAAGACTTGCCTGATGATGGTAAAGAGAGAACGAAATCTGCACGGAAACGTTATGAAGAAAAAGTAGTCCAATGGCACAATCTAGAGGGAGCGGAGAATATTGATTTTGTTTATTGGGGAAGACATGAACTCTTGGATATGCTCAGCCGTAAGGAAAACGAGGGGCTGGTTTGTTTTTGGTTCAATAAGAGTGAGTTCACAGGGGAAGATTTCGAACAACAGAACCAAAAGGCTATTGATGCATTGGGTACCAGGTACACTCCTGAGCTAAATGTAGAGCTCGACATCGCCAAGACTTTTGCTGGTTTGTCAAGAAATGTGCGCTTTGAAGAGCGTTTCAAAGATTGTTTTTCAAAATTTAGGAGTGCATGGCTTAAGATCAAACCATCAGTTAATTCTCATTCGGATTATTGTCAACAATTAGAAGATGAGGTTACAAGGATTATCGAAGAAGGTGGCATGGTTGTGTTCGGTGGAATAGAACCACTGCCTCTTGAAGATCTTCAGTTAAGGATAGAAAAGGTGGAAGAGATTGCGGAAGCTTATATTAACTGTCTTGAAGAGAGGAAGGTTAAACAACAAGATGAGATAAAGGATAAAAGCAAGGCAAATATTGACTATAATCACTTAATCCATGAATTAAAGGAATTCTATTACGAATCGAATTTTTTAGCAGACTATTTGAAAAGCACTGAATGTGAAGCTGCTAATACTCCCATTATTCTTTTAGAAGGAGAAGCGGGGTCTGGAAAATCGCACTTGCTGGCTGATATTGTCGAAGGGAGAAGAAAAGAGGATCGTTATAGCTTGCTGTTCCTTGGTCAACATTTTAACTCTAATGATGACCCGTGGACACAAATTTTCAAGCAACTCA
>JAEEGL015155732.1_pt1 | contig 11021 bp, 7 predicted proteins | sample 9134231 | NCBI WGS metagenome assembly JAEEGL01 (sample SAMN16246548, study PRJNA631951) | gut metagenome | biome: gut microbiome; feature: rumen; material: fiber-attached | host: Bos | place: Iran: Karaj | collected 2018-10
CAAAGAACATGGTTTGCTTGAAGATTTTGTCGAACAACGTGCCAACAGTTCCAATATCATCATTGATATGGGTCGCCAACTCTGTCCCGATGATCGTGCCTACTACAACGAGACACTTGAGAATCGGCAAGCCGCCAATCTGTTAAGGAGTTAATAGACTATATTTAATCATGCTTAAAAAAATAATCTAATATTAAAATATTTCAAAGAACATTTGTTTAGTGGACACAGATATAGAAAAATATGACTATAAAAGAAGTACAATCATTGACAGAGTCTCAGTTGTTTGATCGCAAGAGTGCACGAATTGATGCGAAAGCTTTGGCTATAACTATTATTGCATTTGCTAATGCGGATGGAGGTAAAATTGCTCTTGGAGTAGAGGATGACGGTACACTAACAGGTGTGGATGGAAAGAAAGAGCATGTGAACGAATTGTTGCGTGCTTCCTATGACTATTGTGTCCCTTCGGTAACTATTTCAACTGAGTATTTAGAAGTCATCGATGTTGAAGGTAATCTAAATCATATCATTTTGATGAATGTGCCACAAAGCATTCGTGTTCACACAAATCAAGCGGATGAGGTCTACTACAGAGTTGGAGACAAGTCTAAGAAGTTGAATTTTGAACAACGGATGCAGTTGGTTTATGCCAAGGGAGAACATTATTACGAAGATGCTCCAGTAAATAATGCTGGTTGGAATGACCTTGATATGGATTTGGTGAAAGAGTATATTTCGCTGATTGGCTATGGCAAAAGTTCAGAGGCGTTCATTCGCGAAAATGGTTTTGTAATCAAGAAGGAAGATTATCGTGGCCGAGAATATGAAGCATTAAGCTGTGCGGCTGTTCTGATATTCGGGAAGAATCCTCAAAAGTTCTTCCAGCGAGCACAAGTGCGTGTTATAAGATATGAGGGAACGGAGGCGAAAGTGGGAACGGAGATGAATGTGATTAAAGATCTGATTTTCACGGGGCCGATTTTGAAACTTACAAATGACGTGCTATCTTTTGTGAAAACCCAAATCAAGGAGCATACATATTTGGGAAATGACGGAAGGTTTAGGACTGACGAACAGTATCCGGAATTTTGCTGGACAGAAATATGTGTTAATGCGATTTGTCACCGTGATTACAGCATATTGGGTACGGATATTCAAGTGAAGTTGTTTGATGATCATATGACTGTGGAGAGCCCTGGCATAATGCCAGGATTGGTTCGTCCTTATAATATTCGCGAAATGCATTTTTCGCGTAACCCCAAGATTGCCCAATATATGCGTAATTATAAACTGGTGAAGGAGTTCGGTGAGGGTGTAGATAGAATGTTTCGTGAGATGGAAGCAGCAGGTCAACCTGCACCAGAATATACTCAGAATGAATTTATGGTGTATGCTACGATAAGGCAGCATCAGGATGCTGAAACTACGGGAAAGACTACGGGAAAGACTACGGAAAAGACTACAGAAAAGACTACAGATAAGATTCTGAAGCTAATAAAAGCCAATCCAAGGATCTCTACCGAAGAGTTGGCAAAAGAATGCGGTATCACAACTGATGGAGTTTATTACAATACGAAACGTCTTCGTGAAATGGGAGTATTGATTCGCAAGGACGGTCGAAAGGAAGGCTACTGGCTTGTTAATGAGAAATAGTTGCAGAGAGTCAGATAAACCTGACAATGTGATCCTAGCTTTTTCTGTGGTTTCGGTGTGCCCTTTCCTGGACTAACATCAATCATTCGTGCAGATTCGTCCGATTCGTGTTCAAAACCAACCCGAAAAGCCACAAATAATCCGTATTTCCCACCCAAAAAATTCATTTCACCATTTTTTCCCCATTTTATTTTGTTCTTTCATTTTTTTCTCCTATATTTGCCGCGTAATATAGGCGGATGGTGAGGTAGTCCCTGCTTGTGTGGGGCTAGCTCCTGCGAAGCTGTAGATTTATGTGAGATTCAAGAAGGAAGAGGGATGACTTAAGAAGTAATATGTTTGAGCCGAAACTTACATCTTTTATTGAGTCCCAATTATATTTTACAACAGACATTTAGCGGGTCTCCACGCATTTGCGATGCTTCCCTACTAAATTGAACCTTCCATTTTGAAAAGATGTAGCAGTCTGTGGCTTCGATTCCTCCGTTACCGGCTACTGGTTTTAAAGTCACCGTAAGAGGCAAAAGGTTAATCTAGATGGATCTATTATTGAAGAAATTATATGAAGAATAGTATGCAATTGATGACCTTAGATGATATGAATGGTCATTGGAAAACGAAAGATGGTAGAGGTTATCTTGTGATTGATAAAGATAATTGTATGGTACAGTTGTTTGTTGATCATAAGCAGATTCTTAGCGAGCAATTAACTTTTGAGTATATTCAGGAAGATGTCGAGCGGAAGTTATGTAATGCTTATACTATCTCTAAATCCATTATTCTTTGGATGATTATTCCAAAGGAAGGTAACATAGTGTTGAAGATTAACGATGATAAGGTCGAGTTTTCACGATGATTATTAGCTAAGTAGCCACACAAACATTTCTTAACGATCGAATGGACCTTGAAGGATTTGATATTAACGATTTCTCTGATGATCTTGTAAGGGCTTGGAAATATGCGAAATCATATAAGTACAAGTGTTGTTGTCCGGAATGCGATGAAGATGCAATAAAGTCTCATCTCTTACAGCAACATCCTTTGTTGGCGTCTATTTGTGACGAGAGGAATTGTTTGCTTCAAATGGCGGATAACGATATTGATCCTCGATCTGGCAATTGGGACTTTTATAACAAGCGAAAGGTGGGCATTTCGAATGCACTGCAATACAAACTTTTTTGTAAGAGACATGACGATTCACTTTTCAAGGAGATAGAGAATCGAAACAGCATTCCAAACTCTAAGCGTGACTGCTTGCTTTTGGCATTTCGCTCAGCATGTGCAACACGTCATCGGGAAGAGCGTCGCCTGCATATTTATGAAAGTCAAAAAAAGAGCACAGGTCTGGAAAACCAAATGGTAGACATATCTCGCATATTCATACAAAGGATGGATGGGGTTGTGAACAACCTTTGGACTGCGATCAATGGCGAAGGCGACAACTATTATTTGTTTCGCTTGATAGCGATGCCACGTATCAAAATAGCGGTATCAGACTGTATGGTTGATGAAGCGGACTTTGTTGCACATGGTTTAGATGATAGGTATACAGGACCACTGAACAGTCTTTTCATTAATTTTATCACTTTAGAAGACAAATCATTTCTACTTCTAGGCTGCGATAAACGATATGACAAAAATGGAAAATTTAAAAAGATAATAGAAATGTTTCCAACAGGGGGTATTTCTAATGACGATCTTCTAAAAACAATCAAAGGCGTCCTACTCAAGTGCAGCAATTGGTGTTGTTCGCCACAATTATACGAAGATAACTCTTGGAAAGAGTTCTTTGATGAATATGAAAATTTAAAGGTTACATTACAAATAAACTGAAGTTTCTTGATGACAAAAGTCGTAAACTACAAGCTTTTTATTTACTTAGATGAAGTGTTTTTTCTTTAGTTAGGGAAAGGTATATTAGTTCGATGATTCAACGAAATAACAGCTGAGAAAGGTTTATTATGGATATTTACGAAAATATTGTCAATTTCTTGGATATGAAGAACACGGGTGCTTTGTTGATTGTGGGTGCCTGGGGGAGTGGAAAGACTTATTATCTTGAAAATGTTGTGTTCAAGAGGATTAAGGGGTCTGACAATCCTTACCATTGTGTTCGCGTGTCACTCTTTGGAGTGAAGGATGCCGCAGATATTCCATACCGTGTTTTCCAAGCATATGCGGAATCTGAGGTAAATTACCAAACTAGCGGAAAAATTAATTTTAATAAAATAATAGATTGGTCAAAACGCCTTTTGGGGACGTTACCGAAATTGAGAGAGTATGTCGATTTGTCTCCGCTCTTCACCAAAGGGAATGCCGCTTATTCGTTCTTGCCCAAGGATCTAGTCATTTGCTTTGATGATATAGAACGAGCTACTGAGTCACTTGACATCAACGAAATACTTGGTGCAGTAAACGAACTGGTGGAGAATCGCCACTACAAAGTCATACTTGTCGCTAACAAGGAGTATATAGACAGTAAACTGATAGCTAAACAACAACCAAAACAAGGCGAAGACGGAGATACAAGCAAAACGAAAACTATTACAGATGCTGAAAAGGAATTATTCTACGAAAAGGTAGTTGAAAAGACTATTGCCTACGAACCTGACATTGTGGAGATTTACCGTAAACTTGTCGAGGGTTATAAGGATGCTGGATATTTCGCTTTTATGACCAGATCAGATCAGCAGGATATAGTTGATCCCAACAGGGTAAAGAACAAGAAGTATCGCAAGCAATTAATGAATATCAGGACTCTGAAGTTTGCCATAGAGCACTTCTTCCAAATTTGGAAGATGACAGAGAAAGATGGTATATCGGAAATCAGCTCTTTTTGCTATAAGAAATTGCATAATTATTGGCTCTTCACCCATGCTGTAGCCATAGAGCAAAAGGCGGAACAATTAAAGTATGATGACGATAAAGGCTTGAGCCAGTCGGTTAACATCGTTGAACGGATAGCTTTGGATGATGAAGCGGATAAAGAAAATTTATTTGAGGACGATAAAGAGGATGACGATATAACTGTTGACACCGAGTTTGTCAAGAATTTCAAAAAGCGACACTTTGAATCCTTCAACGAAGTTTATGTATTCTATCAGCCCATTTATGACTTCTTGACGGCCAACAAGCCCCTCGACATGAAGGCTGTAGAGGCAAAAGCTCACGAAACATTCAACGTACAAAACGGTGTAATTAACCCAGTAAATGAGATACTCAACTCGTTATTGACAAAAGGCCCTTGGACTTATACAAATGCTGAAGCCCCCCAGAAACTTGAAATGCTGTTCAATGCGGTTGAAAAAGGAGAACTGAACGACTATGTGTCATACTATAATGCTGGAGTCTTCTTGTTCGGGTTCAAACAACTAGTGGGTAAGACAAATAAAGAAATAAAAGCAGCTTTCTCAAAGGGAATAGAACTTTTCACCAAGAGGATACCCGAGGTCTTTACTCTAACGAAAACACAGATGAACGTATTACCTTCTGAAGATGCCAACGCGAAATGGATAATCCAAGAGATTCTAAAATGCATAGATGAGCGTATCAAGGTCGATAATCAGAAAAACCTTGTTGAATTGGAAAAGCTGTATATGAATGATATGACTAAGTTTTCATCCGAATTTACTATTTCACAAGGTAAAACACCAGCCTTTTTCCAAGTGCCTATACTTGAAAGAATGAACTTGCAAAATGTAAAAGAACGGATAGCATCATTAGAACCAGCAGACGTGATACAGCTGTTTTATTTCATCAATTTCCGATATCTGATTTCTGAAAGTAGTTATTATGTGAGCGAGTTGCCGTTTTTGGAAGCTGTTTATGAAGGAATACAAGTAATTGACATGGAGAAACAACTGCTATCTAACTATTTCATAGAAAAGCATCTTAAGCCATCGCTCGAAAAAGCGATTCAGAAACTGAAATCTTATAAAATGGCAGACAGAGAATAAAGATAGCAGACTCCCGGTCTTCAAGCGTAGCCGAAGTCAAAAGGGCTTAAGAGATCCCACACGGCCTTGATGCCCTTGATAACAGTGTGGGTAATTTTAAATATCGTAAATAAGATAGATATCACTCTTAGATCGCATATAGGCACAGTGCTATAAAATAGAGGATATTGATTTCAAAATATGGCAAATAATCAAATTTTAGTAGAACTAGAGCAACGAGGTAGGGAAGCTGGTAGTGGGAGCTTGGTTTCAAAACTGAGCACCCTAGCAGATTCAATTATCAAACATGCAGGGAATCACCAGAAGCGTGTCGTTCAGGTGATGCCTGAGTTTGATTTGCATGACGAGATCCATTTAGCAATGGTACTCGAAAACATGGCTTGCCTGATAGGTATAGAGAGAATTAAAGAGCTATCCGATGTTGAACTTTTCATGCTGATCGCATCTGCTTATCTCCACGATTGCGGAATGGCACCCTCCGAGTGGGAGCTGAGACTGATGCAGTTGACGGAAGGAACAGATGTTTTTTACGAATGTGAAGACTCTATACATAATGACGGAAAGCCACCTTTTACACATTCCTTAGCTAAGAGTTTCATTGAAAAAAATAAGCAACAGATATATTCTAAGTATGAAGGAGATGTTCAGAACTGGCTGTTTTCAGAGAATAGTGAAAAAGAACTGATTGAAGCCCTTGCAAATCTATTGGTTGACTATCAAAATTACCGTAATGGTTATGCTGCTGAACTTAATTCCTGTCAGACGCACTCTACTTTCAAACAACTGAATCATGGTATAAGAATAGATTATATCAGAATAAATCATCCCTTTTGTTCTGGCAGGTATATTTTGAACGCATCGCGGTCATTCTCTTCCGCCATAGGAGAAGCATGGACGTATAAGATGGCACAAGACCTGGCCATTATTTGTCAGGCTCATGGAGAGGATTTAGCCTTTGTAAAAGAAAAGCTATCAACAGATGCCCGTTACTGCCCCAATGAGAATTCCAACCTACAGTTTGTAGCCATGATGCTCAGAATGGGCGATATATGTCATTACAGTTTTGACCGTGCCCCTCAGATTATCCGTAATGCGAAGGTTTTTCAGTCGAAATATAGCTATAGTGAGTGGGCTGTAAAAGCAGCATCGGTTACATATGATATAAAAGACAATACTATCAATTACTATGCTTATTGCGACACTCCCGAAAAATATTACAAACTTCAGGCATATATTGACTGGATAGATAAGGAGATCAATAATTTCTGTGACATCCAGAGATTATGGGAATCTAAATATCAATTGTCAATAAAAGATGTTGATAGGACAGGAGTCTGTTATGATGTTAATGTTTTCACGCCGGTAATAGGTAAACAGTTTACTCTTCAGCAAAATAGAATCATCAAGCTCTTGATGGGTGTCGGCTTGTATAAAGACCCATACGCCTGCTTGCGTGAACTTTACCAGAACTCCATGGACGCCTGCAAGTGTATGCTGCATAAGGAACATGCCCAGGGTCGTGAATGTCGGGGCCTTATAGAGTTCGGACTTGAGAGCGACGAAACCAATACCTACCTGTATTGCAGTGATAATGGCGTGGGTATGACCGATTATGTTATAGAAAACTATTTGCTCAAAATTGGCAATTCATACTATAAGTCGTCTGATTTCTATCGAGAACAGGCTACATGGAACACTAGTTTTGTTCCCACCTCACAGTTCGGTATAGGTATACTCTCATGTTTTATGATAGCCGACAGAATTGAGATACTTACAAAGCACATAGAGTCAAAAGAACTATTGGCATGTTGTATCGATGGTCCACAAGAGTTCTTCTATTATCGTAAGCCCAGTGAGTCTGAGAGGGAGCGCATTAAGTTATCGGGAACAGTAGTTAGACTATCGCTAAAACCCGAATTTTCGGGCAAAATCAATAATGTTCATATTGATAAACTTGGGCTGGTTCTGCAATATCATCGAAATAAAACACTTCGAGACGAGTTTGCCAGCTATAATGTACTTTATGATAATTGGGAATACAATATATACAAAAAGATTAATTCTTTTGTTGTGAAGAAGCCTTCATACATTGATGTAATATGTAGCTGCAAAGATGGCGAGCCAATGCCTATCTACGATAAACCTTTTGCTCTTAAGATAGGAGACTTAGGCATTACGGATGAGGATCGAAATTTTATAAATGCCCAGATCTACCACCAAATGTTTATGCCAGATGGTAGCTCTATAGTGGATGCTCAAGATCATCTTCAACATTATTCTATTCATGCTGGGGTTTCTGGCATAGAATACAATACACTGATTGCATTGCCACTTCCTGGAATGCAAGATCTTGAAGACGAAACCGACCTGTTCCGTTTGCTCGAAGTGAGAGGGTCAACAATTACTGTAGATGGTGTAAGTGTAGATGACAGACAATCACGTATTGATGATTTCTTCTTTAGCTTTCTTACCCGAAATGGCAGCATCAACTATACGGGTGATTTTAAGCCCAAAATGTCTGTTGACCGTAAAAGCATCATTGAGTACCATAAGGATGATGAGCCGCTATACAAGCTGATAGCCTTAGATGTGATTAAACAGCTGATATCATTTGCACAAGACCATATCGTGAAGTTTAACCTATCAGGGAATACTACTCTTGTAAACCTTATTTGGAAGTATATCTTTGATAGAATTGATTCTGCAGATGTTCTTTTTGTTAATTATCTTTCTGGTTCTAAATTAGGCGAATTTGTTTGGCCTGGCTTGGCATCTGTGATTGGGCAGGATATGACTATTTCAGACTTCATAAAGTCTGGAACACTGCATATAAAAGGTTATGACTTTCACCGATTTGATCTGCTGACATCAAAACTGGTGATTGCAAAGTTATTTGCAGCGGGCGATATTTCAATAGACAGCGACAATAACGTGGGAATAAAGTCTGCAACAGGAAGCAACCTCCCTGAGAATGAAGGCTACTTCAACTGCGGTCGTTATTTAGTACCCGCACCTAACGAATGCGAATGTTTTAAGGAATATGATTTAGTTTCTAATCTTTATCCGTTAGTTCCGGAAAGATTAATCAGTTCATTAAGTAGATTTGAAAGTTTTATTACAAAGATAAAAGGCACACGTGCTTATAGAGTTGAGGCTATAGGCAATAGTTTTGTTGCCCTTTTCGACCAGGATGCGAGGTTGATTCATCCCTTACATGGATTATATTCTCTAGAAAGTAGATTCGGCCGCAAGCCAGAGAGTTATATCAATGCCTTTGACATGAAGAGAAGCGATTTTCAGTTTATCGATTTTGGATATGACCGAATGCGGGATAAAAAGGGTATGATGCTTTTAGCTTTTGTTGCTCCTCGCGTACTGTCGCCAAAAGATAAAAGTGAAATTGAGAAATATAAAGTTTGTTTACCTGAATATTATCAGGGAGTAAAAGAAGGATGGACTTTACTGGTTACGGCTATGGCGATAGACAATATAGTAGTTCTACCAGGTAGAAGATCACGTCAAGAAATGCTTGATAAACTTAGCCTTGAGTTCTGGAATGAATATAAAGACTTTGAGTTTAGATTTCTTGATGGAACTGTATTATCATTTCCCGTTTGATTTGATAAATAATTAACGACACTAGTGCTGACGGTTCTTACGCACAGTTTCGAGCCTGTCAGATAACCTACTCTAGAGTAATAAAGAAGAAAGACTATATTTACATAGGCAGGGATGTATGATAGGGCTGAAAGAGATAGAAGCCAACTACTATCGAGTTCAATCTAACTTCTATCATCTTCAATCTAACATTTTCATAGGTCTTTCATCTTCTCTCTTGATTGGTCATATCAAGAGAACGGTAGATAATTAAAGAAATAATTTAAGATAGACTTTATATATATCTAGATATACTTACCATTTAAAGCAACATTTTCCATCTTCCTTATTCCATCTTTATGCTGAACGATGACAATCTACTTAATAAGGTGTCTTCAGGGGTGAAGGTAAGTCTGAGAATAAAGATGTTTTTTAATCCGCATGAGTTTTTGGATGAAAGTTAACCTCAATTTCGTCTAATTCTCAAATTCTTGATAAATTAGAATCGAATAGATATAAAGATAATTAGAGCCGACATCATGAACTTGATCATTGATGCCGGCTCTAATTGTGTTTAGCCTATTGTTCGAAATCATGCCGAAAGAACATCCTCGGCAGAGATGGGAGCGAAGGCTCCATCCTTCGTTTCTAGGATCACGCTGCCTGATTCCAACGATTCTAGAGCATGCCATTGACCCACGGGAACACTCATGCCAACGATGCCCGTCATAGGAGCCAATTCGAACGAGTCGGTAAGTTTGGCGAAAAGAAATTAGCTCCGTTTCCCATCAGCCATCAAATCATAATTACGTTCATAGTTTACAACGCTATAGTCGCATTCTCTCAGCCAATCCAACATGGTCATATCCCTGTCTAAAAATTCTAGTTCTTTCAGATTCAGATTCAGTGCTTGGGATAGGCACATAACGTGCTCTTCATTAGCACCATATGTGCCTATCCCTTGGCCGACGATATATTCTTCATTGTACATTCGCACAATGTAGATTTCGTCTGGATTTTCATACTCGGAAACCAACAAGTCATTCAGCGCAGTAGCTTCGCATTCCTGCTTATGCTGCATAGTCTTAAAGAATTTCTCTTCATTCCTTGTCTGATAGTTCCCTTTCATGGAAGCAAACAGCTTTGCGTCTGCATCCCATAACTTATGTTTTTCATTGTTCATAATCTTCTAAATTTAGGAGATTGTTTGAAAACTCTTATCGGGTGCAAAGGTACTGCATTTCATCGACATTGCCAAATGTTTTCGCAATTTTTCGGGAAAGAAAATAGCAAGACGACGCTTTGATCAAATTATTTTTCAATTAAGATCTGACCCTACAACCTATTTCCTCTCAAGTTTTCCTCAATGATTTCTTGCGCCAGCAATAACTACATGTAAGTAAGGTCTGGAGGCTTTATCCTGGCCTTGCCTTTTTCTTATTAAAAAAAATTCGCAAATTCGTGAAAAAAGGTAGTGGTCGGAACTGAGATATTAAAGCTGGTCTATTTTCGGGCCTAAATGTGCAAGGTCAACTTCCTCCTTAAAACAAGGATTAGGACCTGGTACATTTAGGGCTCTAAATATGCCACCCAAATTCGCCGCATGTCCCCCAGCGAACGTAAGAGGACATCATTCTGTTGAATCATGTCCCTCTGCGAACGTTGAGGGACATGCTGCTATCGAATGATGTCCCTCTACGAACGTTGGGGGACATGCTTCCAGCTTCGCATGTCCTTCGATGAACGTCAGGGGATATGCCAATATTGACGCATGTCCTTCGATGAACGTTAGAGGACATGCCATCATCGACG
>JAEEGL015273099.1_pt1 | contig 11021 bp, 7 predicted proteins | sample 9134231 | NCBI WGS metagenome assembly JAEEGL01 (sample SAMN16246548, study PRJNA631951) | gut metagenome | biome: gut microbiome; feature: rumen; material: fiber-attached | host: Bos | place: Iran: Karaj | collected 2018-10
CGGTTTCCGTGCTGCCCCACGTATGGATTCGACCACATCACCATCGTCATGTTGCTCTGCCCGGAACAGAGCCACACCTCGCCCACGAGGACGTCCTTCACCGACGCGCCGTTCGCCGTGAGCACGCGCCCTTCGTGCGACGCCTTCATCGGCGCGAGACGCACGATCCAGCGCCCGTCCGCGCCGGCCGTCGTCGAGACCGACTGCCCGGCGAACGCCACGGTCACCTTCTCGCCCGCCGCCGCCGTGCCCCACACCGCGACCGGCTTTTCACGCTGCAGCACCATGCCGTCGTTGAACGGCGCCGCGAGCTTCACGTCGGCCCGCACGCCACACGCGGCAACCGCCGCGACAAGCATCAGATACATCTTTTTCATTTTCACAATCTCCTTGGGGCAAATATTTTACCACAATCCCCGCCGCCATGAAAGTCACGAACCGAGACGACATTGTCTTATCCTCCTTAGGGATTCGCCGCCAAGATGGCGGCTTTCCCAGTTAGACGACAACACTGACTGGGAGAGCCGTCATCCTGGCAGCTAATCGAAGAAGCGGCATTCTTGTCGCTTCACACGGTAGGGCCCGCTCGCCGAGCGGGCCGATTTGTTAGAGCTATCACTCGCCCCCAATTGCCCTTCGGCTTTGATGTCTGTCAATACAGGCTTGGACGGCGCGGTGGTTGGCGCGATTGAGCGGCACGTCTCAATTGCCTTTCGGCTTTGATGTCGGTTGATACGCAAGGACGGAAAAGCGGAGATCATCGAGTACGGCGGGGTCTCAATTGCCTTTCGGCTTTGATGTCGGTTGATACGCCGCCGGATCAACTCCCATGGCCTCGGCCTTCTTTCGGAAGTCTCAATTGCCTTTCGGCTTTGATGTCGGTTGATACTGTACCATAATCTGCGCCTGTATTCAAGCGGTTTTGCAAGGTATTTTTGACGGCAGACGGGTTGGCGCGAAACGACAAAAACGAAAATCGCGAATAACGAGCCTTTTCATGCGAAAATCGAGAGAGATCGCTTGACGGCAGATGGCCTTTTTCGGGGGTTTTCATCTGCCGTCAGAAAACGCGCATGTGCATGTAGATGTTCTCGCCTGCCAGCCTCACTTCTTCCAGCGTCTTCTTCTCGCACTCGCTCGTAACCGAATTCAGCGTCGAGCGCAGTTCATCCGGCAAGACCTTCGTGGCTTCGTATATGTCGTACAGCGACCATGCCGTGCAGCCCAGTATCGCCACGCCGGCAATGGCATCGCCAACCGGCAGAGGCCCATCGGCCACCGCCGCGCCAGCGCCGACGGCCATCGTTCCCGCCTGACGCACTGCAGTCTTGCCGAGAATGCCTGCCACGGCGGAGACGGTCTGGCGAATGCACACCGCCTCAAGCGCCAACGCGATGCCGGCAGTGATCTGGCCCTCCAAGAGATCGCTTTTCTTCTGCTCGATCCGCTCGCCGCATTCCACCATGAGCGCCTTGTAGGCATCGTCGCCTGGAAGCTCGACCGTGGCCAGCTCGGACTCAAGTTCGCCCTTGAACGATTCATTTGCGTCTTTAACGTTTTGGACAAATGTCTTCAGGCACTCGTGCACCTTGTCACGTGCCGCGTACAGTCCCCTGTAGTAGTCGGCCTCAAGGTCGCGCCTGATGCTGTTCTCCGTCTCGTTGCCGCCATTCAGCCTGTCTGTCACTATGATCTTGAACAGGTCCTTGCATCTGGAGAACGTCCCGTACCGCTCGGCGACTCTCGGAATCCCCTTGCGCACTGCGTCGAACTGCACGGAGCCTACGTGCTCGATGTCGGAAAGGAAGTTGCGGTAGTGACGTTCCAGCGAACTGGCGTATGCGGACTGCATCTTCGCGATGGCAGCCGCCCGCTTTGCTATGCGCGCGTTATTCTCGGCTTGCGCGTCTGCATTGTCGGACTGCGCCTGCTCTGCGCCAGATCCAGGTGACGCGCCAGACGACCGGGAAGTCGACTCGTCCCGGCCTGCCGTCATGCGGCACACGCCAAGGATGGTCAACGCAAGGAACGCCGCCACCAGCACCAGAACCTCGATGAGGGTGAATCCCGAACGGCATGTCGATGCAGGAGTCACGTCGATGACGTCGCCGTTCCGCATCGCCTTCGCCTTCCTTCGCGCCGCCATGGCGCTAACCGCACGAAGAAGCTTGAACCATGGCAAAAGAAACCAGAACGCGATGCCGACAAGCGCCGCCATGCCCGCGGCCAAGATGCTCTTCACAAGCGCCGAAGGTTCCTTTGCCGCAATCGAGCCAGCAACTGCTGCGGCGACATCAGGATGTTCTTCGGCAGCCTTGCCTATGCTCATGCGCATGTCGCGTTCTCCTTTCCCCGTCTCTTCCAATTCTCTCTGGAAGCCGTCGGACACCTCATGCGCTGCCACGACCATCGACGAAGCCGCTCCCACCGCAAGAATCTTCTTCGCCGTAGCTTCTTTGGCGACTGTCTTGACGATCGTGCCCCGCGCGGCCTTCTTTGCCGCCTCACGTTCCATTGACACGGCTGCCAGCTTCGCGCCACCGCGAACGACGTGCCTGCTCGCAGCATGAACGCCGGCATGCACACCGGCCTTCTTCATTGCAGCTTTCACGGGCGCCGTCCAAGGCGACGCCCCGACATGAAGCGCGCACATGGCCGCAACTACCACCGACATCAGTCTTTTTACTTTCTTCATGATTTCTCTCTCGTTTTGTTTTCTGGCTCCGCGCCTTGGCCCCCGCCTCGCACGCTCGGCCTTGTTTGGTGAAGACGCGGATATTATCGCATATAATGATGCGATGATGACGGAGTTTGACATCCGCAGATGTCCGCTGCAGCGACCTCGCACCCAGAATGGTCGCGCAGTTCACGACCACCGCACATCAGAAGCGGGCCGCTTTCACAGACTATGCTGCGGCGCGGCGGCAGACAATGTCTCGCCAAACGACGGATGCGGGAACACTCCCTTGAGAGCATCCGCTCCAAGACCGTTCCGCACGGCTATCGCCGCAGCGGCAATGACATCCGAAGCGCCCGGGCCAACAATGGCCGCGCCGAGGATTCTGCCTGTAACGTAGTCGGCAACCACCTTTGCGAAGCCAACGGTCTCGCCGACTGCCGCCGCCCTGGCATTGGCGCGGAAATAAGCCTTTCCAACCCGGACAGGGATCCCCCGAGCCCGCGCATCCGTCTCGGAAAGACCTACGGTTGCGACTTCCGGATGCGAAAAGACACATGCAGGAATCGCATCGCCCTCGAATGCGGAATCTTCACCGCAAATCGCCGCGACGGCCGCCTCCGCAGAGGCCTCGGCCCATGGGGCGAGCTGGACAGAACCGGCTGCATCGCCGCACACGCGAAAGCCGCCGTCAACCGGGACGGGGCGGCGGCCCACGGCCGAGAGAAGGAGATCGGCCTCGATGACGCACCCGTCCGCAGTGACGACGCGCAGCCCATCCGCCCCTTCTCGCACTTCTTCAACTGCAGTGCCCGTGGCCACGCGGATTCCGCGCCGGGCAAACGCCCCCGCAAGCGTCACGCCGCAATCGCGGTCGATCTCCGGAAGGAGATGCGCTTCGCGTTCGACGAGAAACGTCTCGACCCCGAAATCCGAAAAGACGGATGCGAACTCGCAGCCGACCGCGCCCCCGCCGAGAATGACGATCCGACGCGGAAGGCTCGGAAGGCGCAGCGCCCCCTCGGCATCTAAAATGCGGCTCGACTCCGGCAGAAAGCCCGGTCGGACCGGCTGTGCGCCAACGGCAAAGAGAATGTGCCGCGCCGACAGTTCAAAGGACGGTGCGTCAACCGGCTTCACGCGAACGCGATCGCCTGCGGCGCCAACCGCCTCGCCAAGGAAGAAAGCGGCTCCGCTGCGGGCCAGTTCGGACGCCGCGCCACGGGAAAAGTGCACAGCCATCTCAAGCGCGCGCGTCCGCGCCGTCTGCCAATCCGGAGCAGGAACGACACCGGTCCGGCGCGCGGCGGCCGAGGCGAGCAATGATTTGACAGGGACGCACCCCCTGTGCACACAGGTGCCACCAGGCGCCTCGCGCGAGACCACCGCCGTGCGGAGTTTGCGCCGCGTCGCGGCACGTGCGGCTGCAAGACCGGCAGGACCGGCACCGACAATCAAGATGTCAAACTTTTCCATGTGGAGTCTTTCATGAACCTGGTTTATGATTGGACTTGATTGAATGCCGGTGTCCGCGAAAGCGTTTCCGCCTCGGCCAGCAGTTTCTCCGGAACGGGCACCGCAGGTCCTGCAAACGTGAGCGCGGCACGGCGCCGAAGCTCGGCGAAGAAGTCGTCTGCCGTCCGCGTTGGCGCAGGAAGCAGCGCCCGAAGGTTGCCGACACGAGAACGGACGGACGCGACGCCATGGCGGCGAAGCTTCTCTTGCGAAGGCGTCAGCAGGCGCACCAGCATGACGAGGTCGGCATCGTACAGCAGGCAGCCGTGAAAAAGGCGACGACCGTCGGATATCTGCTGGGCCGTACCTGCGATCTTGCGTCCGCAGACAAGCACGTCGTTCCGGCTGGTCGTCAGGCCCGTGCATTCCAAAAGCGCGACAAAGCTTGAAAGCGCGCAGGCCGCCGACGCCTCTTCTGGAAGGACAAAGGTAAAATTGCAGACGCCGAGATCATGGTAGACCGCCCCTCCGCCTGAGGCGCGGCGATAGACGGGCACGGAACACCGGGACGCCTCCGCCTGATCCACTTCCGCAACGACATCCTGGTTCCGCCCGATGATGATCGCCCTGGAATTGCGCCACAGCCAGAATGCCGGTTCAGCTGTTCGCCGCATGACGACCTGCTCAAGGGCCAGGTTGAAACCCGCGCGGGTGTCGTTGTTGACGTAGTGGATCATTGTCAGGGCTGTACGTAGGATGCGTAGGCGACTTCGTCCAGCAAGCCGTCGCGCCAGCCGTCGCCGGCCGCCGGGCGGACGTCGCAAAGCCATCCGCCTCCCTGTGCGTCCCCACGGAGCGCTGCGGGATTGGCGACGACATCGGGGTTGGCCGCCACGAAAGAGGCACGGAACGGAAGCGCGACGTCGTAGGCGGTCTTGTCCGTCTCGACAGAGGCAAACGGCACGTTGGGCTGGATGCAGAAACCGGGTTCGGCTGAAATCCCGACGAATGACGGAGAGCCCAGCAGCGACAGCAGATGTGCGGACAGCGAAATGCGGACGGATCCGTCAGGACGTTCTTCGAGCTTCAGATGGCTGTCGGGAATGTAGAGTTCGTTTTTCATAGGCTGTTCAAGTTGTTGTGGTTTGTGGATGGTCGGTTGTCGGCATCATCGAAAGAAGCACGGAGACGATGCGATCCTTCTCCCCGTCTCGCTCTAGGCTGGAGGTGTCCACGAGCGTTGCGCCGAATTCGCTGACGGCGGTTTCGACGAGGACGTCCTCCATCCGGTGGAAGCCGTCCGGATCGCGAACGATCAGGAAATCCTCGGGATTGTCGTTGTGGCGGGAGCACCGTCCTTCAAGGCGCATGCGCCGCACCTCGTCGGAGGCCTGAATCACGACCGTGGCGCCGAACCGCGGATGGCGCGGCAGAAGCGCACGGAACGCGGAAGCGAGGGCTCGGCTGCCGAAGACCTCGTGAAAGGCGATGGAACGGAGAATCAGAGACGAATCCTGGACGACGCGTCCGGCGGGCGGCTCGTAGAGCTCCAAGTCGCGCAGAAGCGCGGCGTAGTAGATTCCTCCGAGCGGCTCGGCCGGAAGCGCGTCGGACTTGCGCAGGCGCTCGGCTTCGACATGGATCGCGTTCATGCCGGGAGGCAAGATGGAATTCGACCGCATCTCCGCGCCCCACCGGTCGCGGAGCAGACGGCAGACAGTGGACTTGCCGGCGAGATCGAGGCCCTCGATATGCAGGGTTGCAGGGGAAACGACGTTGTGTTCATTCATGGCATTTGACTGGATTGGCTGGTTTGCTGTTTTCGTGGGTATGGACGATCGTGAGATCGATCCCGTTGGCGGGGAGCGACCGGACGAAGGCCAAAAGGCTTTCGGGCGTCTCGGCGACAAGGTCAAGTTCGTGGAAACGGACGTCCGCCGGACGCGCACGGAGGTCTCCGGGAATCGGCTGCCCGCCGGTGCCGAGCGTGCCGCCGTTCTCGAAAACGAACACGGCGACATGGGCGGCGCGCGCCGCCATCTCGTACAGACAGGCCTGCCCGGAATGGAGATAGGCGCCGTCGCCTGCGATGCAGAAGACGCGCCTTCCTCCGGCAGAGGCCTCCGCAAGGCCCATGGCGACCGCCGGCGCGACGCCATAGCACAGGCAGAACTGGATGGTGCGCGCAGGATCCATTGTATACCCCCCGAGATCTCCGGCGACAAGCGCGTCGGGCACGGCCCGCACGGCGGCGAAGAGCTTCTCCATGGCGTCCCTGCAATGGTATTTCGGACGGAACGCCGCAGGCGGCGTCATGCAGTGGCGCGGACACGGCGAGAAATCGTTGAGGATGGCGTCGACGCGTTCCGCGACAAACGGCGTGGGACCGTGTTCGTACACGTCGGGCCGCAGACGGCCCGCGAAGGCGCTGCGTAGGGACTTGGCGGGAAGCGGCAGCGTACACGTCCGGAAAGGCGAGCGCGCGGTCACGCCGCGGCGCGCGCCGGCAATGACGGCATCGCACGCGTCCGGCTGGTCTGCATGCACGGACTCGACCCACTGGGCGATCTCGGCGTTCTTCCGCGCGAGCTCCGCCTCCATCCGCCACGCTTCGGAGGGATGCACGACCCATGGAGAGATGTCGGGACTTCGGCCGACCGGGGCGAAACGTCGCGGCGGCGAGGGCGCGCGCTCCCATGCCGAGGGCACGAGCCCCTGGTCCCAGAGGATATTGGTGACGCGAATCGTGACCGGCAGGCCAAAGCGCTCGGACAAACCGAAGGCGTCGCGCGCGAAGCGATAGGCCTCGGGGACAGACCTCGGCTCCAGCCACAGGCCGCCGTAAATGAGGCTGTAGGGACGGACGTCAATCCGGTTCTGCGAATGCTGGATGTCGCAGTCGTCAAACAGGAAGAGGACGAGACCGGCGCGGCAGCCGACGAAATGCGCCCCGAGGTAGGCGTCTGCGGCGTCGTTGAGTCCGACGTTCTTGAACGAGACCGCCGCACGCTCGCCGGCCATCGAGCATCCCCACGCGAAGGCGAAGGCGTTCTTTTCGTCGGTCGAGGTGATGGTGGCACCAAGCGCGGCGTGGAGTTCGTTGGAGTGGAAACCGGGATAGTTCGCGAAATGGCGCACGCCTGCATCCAGGATGCCTTCCGAGAGCGCCTTTACAAGGTAGTTCGTCATAGCTTTAAAACTCCCATGGCAGATACGCGATTGGGCTTTGGCCAAGTCCGCGGCGCACATACGCCTCGTAGATGGCCGACATGAGGTGAGCGCCCGCGCGGTGGTCCGCGAAGGCGGATTGAAGGCCGGAACCGGTGGCGGCAGGGTCGGCGATGGCATCAAGCCACTCGCGGATGGACCGCTCCTTGACCTGGGTGATGAACAGCGAATCGGCGGTGAAACCGCGCGCCGCGCCAATCTCGCGCAACGGCACGCGCTCGAAGGCGCGCCCTCCAATCATCCGTTCGTTCCGGAACACGAGCAGCTCGAAATGGTTGTTGCCGCCAGGTTCCTCGTCCTTCTCCGGCAGGCAGACATCATGGCGGTCCTTCGACTGGTACGACTGGATGCGCACATTGAGGAACGGCCCCACCTGGATGGAATGGTCCTCGTGCTTGACGCGTCCGTTGCCCTTGTAGAGGTCGCGGTCAGGCGCGAGCCAGGCGCGGCGGGAATAGCTGTTGTGAAGCAGGTCGAGCGTCGCCATCGAGAACGGAATCCCGTTTTTGCGCAGCGAGAGCGTGACGGAGGCATCGACCTCTCCGCAGGCCGCATACCGGCGCGCGAGTTCGGCATCGTCTTCCGGACAGGCGGCGTCGTATTCGGCGGCGCCGAAGAACTTGCCGTACTGAAGCCGTCCGATCTGCTCCGCGAGGCCGTCCGGACGGACGAATGCGGAGAACACCTCCACGTCGTCGGCCGTTCTGCCGGAAGCCCTCAGGCCGTCACGCCAGAACTCGGCGACGCAGTCGATGAAATGGAAACCGCTGTGCGAAACCTTGCCGTGTCCCTGAAAGTATGAGTGGTGGAGCTGTGTGCAGATTTCATGCGGGAGCCGCCACTGCCCGTCGGCATGGGCGCAATGGACGTGCGTGACGGGACATCCGGTCCGTGCGCATACATCCGAAACGATGCGACGGGCCTCGATGATGCCGGGGTGATACCGACGATGCGCGCAGAGCACAAAAGGCGGGCGTGGCGCGGGGCGGGAAAGATACAAGGCGAGAAGGCCGTCGTAATCCCCGGCTATCCGACGAGCCGCCGCCAGGTCGAGGGCGGCCCCTTCGCTCGTCGTCACGGGCTTGTCCATGAGGATGGGAAGCCCGCGGGAAACTGCCCATTTCGCATAGCAGAGATGGTGAAGAGGGTCGGTGCTGATGACAACGGCGTTGAACACCTCGCGCGCGAGCATCCCGTCCAGGAGCTCCGACGCTTCGAGAGGGAGATCGTCGCCGTCAAACGGCGCGACGAACCACGCCGGCACGTCGGCGCCGCGTTCCGCGAGCTCTTCGACCACGCGTCCGCGCAGGGGTTCGATGTCCAGAACCCCCGAGAGTCGAAATCCGCCGGAAGACGCCGCCATCTTGAGGATCGACGGAATGTAGAAATGCGTGGCGTGCGGCCCGCAGCCGATGATAAGAATCTTGATCATTTTGAAGTGCCTTCCTCCATGTGTTCCTCTCTGTCATGGCAGCCAGACGAGCTTGTCGATCGCTGCTGCCGAAAGAACGAGCGTCTCGCGGCAGCCGCCCGCAACGCCCTCGGCACCGTGCCGGCAGAGGACGCCGGTGGCGGAGATGTAGTCGCCCGCCTTGAGCATGTTCGCCGTCTTGTGGTAACAGAGCAGCCGAACACGGCGATGGTCGAGCGTTTCGACGATGCTCTCGGATCGCTTGTAGGGCGCACGCGAGGCGTCGACCACCCGGCCGCAGATGGAGGCGCGTCCTGCGACCGCGAAATAAGCGGGGAAGGCGAAATCGCCGTCGCCGGAGTCGGGGCGCACGAACAGGATGGAGATGGGGATGCCGTCCAGCCTGAACGTCTCGGCGTACCGGCGCTCGTCGTGGATGCGCGCGCCGCCGTCCGCCGAGGCGCCGGGGAAGGAGGCCTTGAGGAGCTTCCAGCTGCGGGACTTGTCCGGGAAGGTGACGCGTCCCTCGCCGGCAAGCGCGACGACGCGGGCGCGCATCGCGTCGATCTGCTCCGGCGAGGCGGCAACGCAGAGATCCCAGTCGGAGTCGGCAGCGGCGAAGCCGACCATGCGCGAACCGGTGACGAAGACGGATGTGGAGGCGTCGATGCCGGCGGGCGCGAAGAGCGCGCCGTCGCACAGGCGGAGCATCTCGCCCGAGAGGGGCACGGGGTGCTTGAAAAGGATGGGGGAGGCGCCGTCCCGGCTTCTTGGGTCGGGAATCCTGAGCCTGGCGAGTCCCTGGAAGACGCGGTCGCCGCAGCGGTTGTCAACAAGATAGCGGAGGTATGCGGCGGAATCCGTATAGGCGTGCGGGAGCTTGAGCCAGTGTCCGTCCGCGGTCTTCTCGTACTTGAACTTCACGAGTGCGGCGTCGGGAGAGAAGGCGTGATCCCAGACGAGCGCCATGCAGCGCGGCGCGCCGGGGCGTCCGAAGGTGTCAACGAACTCGGCGCCGATGCGCGGCGGCGCGGGTTCGGCGAATACGGCTTCCGCGTCGGGGAAATCGCGAACGTCATCCGAAGTGTGGCCGCAGGGCTTGTGCCAGGCACGGGGAAGGAGCTCCGAGACGGAAAGGAACACCGGCCGTGCGCCCGGGGTCGTGAGAACAACGTCGAAGTCGCGCCCGGTGCGGGTGGCGTGTTCCATGATGACCTGGCGGCAGACGCCGCAGGGCGAGGCCTCGCCGGAGGATGTCGAGGCGATGGCGAGGATGTCCACGTCCGGCTCGCCGGCCGCCGCCGCGTGGGCGAGCACGTTCATCTCGGCGTGGATGTTGGTCGAATGGTTGAAGGAGGAATACTGTCCGGCGGCAAAGATGCGTCCGGTGTAGGCGGAGCGCACGGCCGCGCCGTAGCGCGTGCCCTTGTCGCCGGTGAGGAAGGCCGTTGCCGTGGCGGTGCGCGCGGCGTTCACGACGGGGATGGCGGCGAGCGCGCGGACGAGCGGGCGGACGGACGCCACGAGCTTCAGCCCGGTTTCACCCGCCGGATGCTCGCGGTCGAGGCCGCGGATGTCGCCACGGAGAACGCCGTCGGCATCTGGCTCGAGGTGCGAGATGGAAAAATCGGCCTCGGGTTCGGATGAGTCGAGAACGGCCACGAGGCGATCTTTGAGACCGAATTTGTCGAGGGCGTCAAGCCAGCCCTTGAGGATCACATCGTGCTTGTCCTTGCGGCAAATGAGGACAAAAGCGTCGCACTGGCGGAACATGTCGGCGCGCGACTCCCCCGGAATGCGCTTGGGCTCAAAAAAGGGCTCCCCGTCCTTGGGGTGCCGTCCTCCCGGCAGGTCGGCAATGACAAGATCGAGGTTGGTGCGCAGGATGCCGAGATCGGCCGCGCAGCGCGCCTCCATTTCAGCGTTCCACTTCACCTTCTGTTCGTTGCGAATTGCCTTGTAGCCCTCGATGGCCTCCGGCTGCGCCTTGATTAGCGCCTCGCAATACCAGTCGGGCGTGGGGCTGGCGAGGTCGCAGTCGTAGATCCAGGACTGGAACCATTTGGGCATTGACTCGCGAAGCGCCATGTAGAAGGCGCGCGAGAATACGGACTTCCCGCTGTTCGGATCGCCGATGACGCCGACGACCACGCCGGCTTTCCCGCTCGCGACGGGAACCGTCTCGCCGGCCCGGTCCGGCGTGAAGCGCACGGCATACGGGATGGCGGGCTTGACGACGCGGACGTCGGC
>JAEEGL015458496.1_pt1 | contig 11021 bp, 10 predicted proteins | sample 9134231 | NCBI WGS metagenome assembly JAEEGL01 (sample SAMN16246548, study PRJNA631951) | gut metagenome | biome: gut microbiome; feature: rumen; material: fiber-attached | host: Bos | place: Iran: Karaj | collected 2018-10
CGTAACTCCTTTGCATACGGTAAGGTCGTGAGAAAAAAGATCCTCACGATCACTATATGTCGCGGGAGGCGGCACGGTGACAGATGGAGACGAAAAAAGCCCGTCGAAGACGGGCTGTCCGCGCGGATATCTCACACCTGCCGGATCGTGTCGAGGATATCCATCTTCGACAGGCGGTACGCCGAGTATACGGCGTACAGTACGCCAACGGCGAGGTCGAGGACAACGAAGTACCCCATTCCCCCAATGGGGAAGGAAAAGGGGATCCAGTATACTTCTTCCAGATACACGGCTCGGAGCGCGCAGAGGAGCGCATAATTGGCAATAAGCGCCCCGGCGAGACCGTAAAGCAGCGCGTGCCACGAAAGAAACGCGCCCTCGATGACGTTCATGCGCACCATGTCAGCCCGCGATATGCCGACGGAGACATAGGCGACGAGGTCGCGCCTGCGCACGTCCACGCTCCGCCGGAGAAACCCGAGCGCGCAGAAGAGATAGACGAATACGAAGAGACAGCACAGCGCATAGACCGGATATTGAACGGCATACAGCATAGCGTTGTCCAAGGACGTCCATTTCATTATGAACCGGATCACTTTCTCATAGTGGAAGAGGGAGTAGATCGTCATGAAAAAGATCGTCCCGCCGGAGAGGGCGAGGGAGATGAAGCGGTACTGCCACTTGTAGTTGTCGTAATTCTGCCCGGCGAGCGCGCCGATCCGCCCGAAGAGCTTTTCCGACAGGCGGGAGAGGAGCGTCCGCTTCAGCGACACGCCGATGCGGGAATTGCGCTTGATGACGAGGAGCAGCGACGCCCGCCGCAGCCGGAACGCGGTGATGAGCGCGGCGATGAGCGCGGCTGCCAGCGTCACGGCGGCAATGGCGGCGACGGTCGCCGGGAAGAGCCGGAGCGGGAACAGTTCTCCGACGAGCGCGGGATCCTCGCCCGCCGCGCGCGCCATGGCGCCGATACAGTGTTTGATCGCCGCTTTCGCCGCCGGTACGCCGAGCGCGATCCCCGCCGGGACGGCGGGAAGGATATACAGCCCCATTTCGATCATGAAATACAGGTACGACAGCCGCCGCTTCATCCCGACGGAGGAGAGGAAGCCGAGGATCTTGATCCGTTCTTCCGCCTCGACGGAGAACGCGGTCGCAACGGTGACGCCGCACAGGATCCCCACGAGCCCGATGAACACGCGGCCGACGTAGACGAATCTCCAGTAGCCTGCCTCGTATTCTGCCAGTGCAAAGGCCGTTTTTACGGTATCGAACGCGACGAAGACGAGCGTCACGAGAGCAGCGGAGAGGATCATCGAAAGGAGCATGTGGACCGTCTGGAGCTTTTTCGCCCGCATCTGCCCGAGGACGATCTTGAAAAGCAGTCTCATGTCGAAATCCTTCCTTATGCCGCGCGGATCGTATCGAGGATATCCATCTTTGAGAGCCGCCACGCGGAATATACGGCGTACAGAACGCCGACGGCGAAGTCGAGCACGACGAAGTACCCCATCCCCCAGATGGGGAAGGAGAACGGGATCAGGTATTTTCCTGAGGAAGTGATCCTCAATACGAAAAGAAGGGCATAATTTGCGATCAGCGAACCAATGAGTCCGTAAAGGAGAGCATACCATGCCAAATACACGCTTTCAATGATGCTCATACGCATCATGTCAACTTTCGTGATACCGATGGAGACATAGGCGATGAGATCGCGCTTCCGTACATCGATGCTTCGCCGGAAAAATCCGAGCGCGCAGAAGAGGAAAACGAAGACGAACAGGCACGCGAGTCCGTAGACGTGATAGCGCATGGCATACGCCGGATTGTTCTCGATCGGACTGGAAGATTCACGCATTGCGTAAATGACGACGCCATAATGGAAATAGGAATAGATCAGCATAAAGAACGTCGTCCCTCCGGAGAGGGCGAAGGAGATGGAGCGGTACTGCCATTTGTAGTTTTCGTAATTCTGCCCGGCGAGCGCGCCGATCCGCCCGAAGAGCTTTTTCGAGATTCTGGAAAGGAGCGTTTCTTTCAGCGCGACGTTGATGCGGGCATTGCGCTTGATGATTGATAAGAGCGACGCCCGCCGAAGCCGGAACAGGGTGACGAGGGCGGCGGATGCGGCGGCGAGCAGCGCGAGCACGGCGAGGGAGGCGACGGAGCCCGGCAGGACGGGAACGGAGGAGAGCTGCTCCGCGAGGGTCGGATCCCCGCCGGAGACGCGCGCGAACTGACGGAGACAGTACGCGACCGCACCGCGCGCCCCCGCGTACCCGAGCGCGATCCCCGCCGGGATCGCGGGAACGATGCAGAGCCCCGTCTCGATGAGGAAATACAGGTACTGCCGGCGCCGCTTCATCCCGACCGAGGCGAGGAAACCGAGGATCTTCAGCCGTTCTTCCGCCTCGATGGAGAAAGCGGTCGTGATCGTGACGCAGCACAGAACGGCTGTCACGCCGATGAACACGTATCCGGTGTATACGGCATCCCAATAGTCGGACGAATGGGTGTCCGCCACGTACGGCGCCTTCATGGCGTCGAAGACGGCATAGACGACCGTGACCATCGCCACGGAGAGGACGAGGGAGAGGAGCAGGTGAAGCGTCTGCAGTTTTTTCTCCTTCATCTTTCCGAGGATGATCTTGAAAAGCAGTTTCATGTCGGAATCCTTCCTTATACCGCGCGGATCGTATCGAGGATATCCATCTTTGAAAGATGCCGCGCCGTGTATACGGCGTACAGAACGCCGACGGCGAAGTCGAGCACGACGAAGTACCCCATCCCCCAGATGGGGAAGGAGAAGGGGAGCAGGTAATTTCCCCTGAATAACCAAAGGATCGCATAGTTGGAGATCAGTGATCCGACGAGTCCGTAAAACAGCGCGTATCCCGCCAGATAGACGCCTTCGATGACGTTCATTCGGATCATGTCGCGCTTCGATATCCCGACGGATACGCAGGCGATGAGATCGCGTTTCCGCACGTCCACGCTCCGCCGGAGAAATCCGAGCGCGCAGAAGAGGAAGACGAAGACGAACAGACACGCGAGCCCGTAAACGGCATACCGCACGGCGAAAAAAGGATTCTCTTCAAATTCCTCTATCGGCCAGTCGTTCATGATGTGAATCACGACTCCGTAGTGGAAAAAGGAGTAGAACAGCATGAAGAAGATCGTCCCGCCGGAAAGGACGAAGGAGACGGAGCGGTACTGCCACTTGTAGTTGTCGTAATTCTGCCCGGCGAGTCCGCCGATCCGTCCGAAGAGCTTTTTTGAGAGGCGCGAGAGGAGCGTTTGTTTCAGTGCAATGTTGACGCGGGAATTGCGCTTGATGACCGAGAGGAGCGATACGCGCCGCATGCGGAGCATCGTGATCCCCACGGCGGCCCCGGCGGCGAGCAGCGCGAGCACGGCGATGGAGGCGACGGAGCCCGGCAGGACGGGCACGGAAGAAAGCTGCTGCGCGAAGGTCGGTTCTTCCCCGTAATACCGTGCGAACAGACGCAGGACGTACGCGATCAGCAGCTTTGCCGCTGCATACCCGCCCGCGATCCCGACCGGGATCGCGGGGACGATATACGTTCCCGTCTCGATGAGGCAGTACAGGATCCGCTGCCGCCGCTTCAACCCGACCGAGGAGAGAAAGCCGATCGTTTTCATCCGATCCTCCGCCTCGATGGAGAACGCCGTCGCCATGGTCACTCCGCACAAAACGGAGGTCATGCCGATGAAAATCCGTCCGACCGTTACGATGTCCCGGTATATTCCCCGGTATCCCGGCAGATCGAGGTTCGCCTCGTACGGCGCCTTTATGGCGTCGAACGCGGCGTAGATGACCGTGACCATCGCCACGGAGAGGATGAGGGAAAGGAGCATGTGGACCGCCTGCAGCTTTTTCTCTTTCATCTGCCCGAGGACGATCTTACACAGCAGCCTCATTGCGGATCTCCTCCGTTATGACGCCGTCCTCGATGCGGACGATGCGGTCTGCCGCGCCCGCCACGCGGTCGTCGTGCGTCACGATGACGATCGTCTGTTTGTATTTCCGGTTCGATTCCCGGAAGAGCCGCACGATCTCCTCCGAGTTCTTGCTGTCGAGGTTCCCGGTCGGCTCGTCCGCGAGCAGGATCTTCGGATTCGTGAACAGCCCGCGGGCGATGGCGACGCGCTGCTGCTGCCCGCCGGAGAGCTGTCCCGGATAGTAGAATTCCTTCTCGGCGATGCCGAGCGTCTTGAGGATACCGGCAAGGCGTTTCTCGTCGATCGGCTCCCGCCCGAGCTCGAGCGGGAGGATGACGTTCTCCCGCACGTTCAGCATCGGGAGAAGGTTGAAGAACTGATAGATCACGGAGACGGTCTTGCGGCGGTACTCCGCCATATCCGCCTCGCGCATTGTACCGACGTCGACGCCGTTTACGCGGAGGGTGCCGCCCGTCGGCTTGTCCACGCCGCCGATGACGTGGAGCAGCGTGGATTTGCCGGAGCCGGAGGTGCCGACGACGGCGACGAACTCGCCCTCCTCCACGTCGAGGTCGATCCCGTTCAGGGCGGTGACCTCGTCCCCCCATTCGCTGCGGTAGATCTTCGTCAGACCGCGGATCTCAAGAATGCTCATAGTCTTGCTCCTTTCCGATTTACTCCGTGAAGAGCGCCGCGCGCTTTCTGAAATAGATGAGATTTGGGATGAAGAGGACGACGGCTTCGACCAGTTGGAAAATGTCGTCCGCGCTCAAGGGGATAAATCCGAACGCGCCGAAATAGTTACAGGTAATATAGGAAACGGTCACGGCGGCGACCCGCGCCAGAAACGGGATGAAGAGGGAGATCAGATACAGACACGGCGCGTGCTTTTTCCAGCGCGCCAGCGCCCGCCTGGCGATGACGAGGTAAACGATATACAAGACCGTTGTGATCACGTTCGTCCATGCCCAGCTTTCCGCGCCGCTGCCGGCGAACGAGCTGTCCGTCATGGCAGAAAAGGTATCAATCAGAACGAGACCGTTCAAAAAAGCCTGGAACCAGATGACGAACCAGATCAGGGCGCGGTACCACCGCAGATCGTACGACGCCTCGCGCGCATTGTGGGAGATCGCTTCGATCGGTCCGCCCGCCTTCGGCTCGGCAAGATGGTCGGAGACGGAATTCGGTTCTTTCTCAAACGGATATCCGCAGCGCGGGCAGAAGCGGTTTTCCGCGCCGACGACTTTCGAGCACCGCGGACAGCGGATCCCCTCGCCGCCCTCGCGCTCCTCCTCGGAGGCGGCGTATTCCCGGAGGATCTCGCCCGCGACCTCTCCCGGATCCCCGACGGCAGCGACCGCCTCTTCTTCCGTCATCCCGTCGTCCATGCGGTCGTCGATCATTTCATGATAGTATTCCAGCGAACGCGCCGCGTCGGCTTCGGGCAGCGCGCGGAGTTCGTCACGGAGCGCGCTTAAGAATTCCGTTTTCGTCACGGTGCCGTCTCCCCCCTTACGATGTATGAATAGACCGCGAGCACTTCCTTCCATTCGTCGCGGAAGGCGTCGAGCCGCGCCCGTCCCGCGGGAAGGATGTGGTAGTACTTGCGAAGCCGTCCGCTGTATTCTTCCGTCCGCACGGTGAGGCAGCCCGCCGCTTCGAGCCGCCGGAGGATGGGATAGAGCGTCGATTCCGATATATCGACGTAGGGCTTGATGTCCTTGATGATCTGGTATCCCCACGAATCTTTGTCGCGGATCGCGGAGAGGACCGCCGCATCAAGGAGCCCCCGCTTCATCTGAATGTCCATACCATACCGCCTTTCACACAATATTATACAACGCATAGTATAATGTGTCAAGAGAGGCAGGGAGAAAAAGGCCGGCAGGGAGGAAAGAAAAAAGCAGCGGACGTGCCGGGGGAGACGGACGCGGAGAAGGGCAAAGGGAAAACCGGCGGGCGAACTTCCCGTTCGCCCGCCGGCTCTCTTTTTCAGCTTTCCGTCGGCGTCGCCGGGGTGATCGTCCCGGACGCGAGATCGATTTTGCCGAAGAATGGTTTTCCCCAGGTATGCGTTTCGTCGTCGAAATTTCTCATCCAGCCGTAGAGCACGCCGTCGATCACGGTGAAGCTCTCGTAGAACTCCAGCGTCTCGTTCGTATATACCGCGCGCGCGTTCTTTCCGTCCGGATCGCAGGTATAGAGCGTTGTACCGTGTGGGCAATAGGATAGGGAAATCTCGTCCTGTTCTTCCTCCGTCATCTCGTCCCAGCCCTCCGGCTTGTACATGACGCGCACGTCATAGTCGAGGTACCAGATCGCGTCGTCGGTCAGCTGGAAGTTGTAGTACGCCGGTGTGTCGAACAGCTTCGTCATCTCACCTGTGGCAAGATCGAGGGAGTACAGATACGGACGAGGATCCGCGCCGGAGGCGATCGTGCAGTACAGCTTTCCGTCGAGGTACTGCGGCTGGCTCTGGATGCGGAGGTCCTGCTGCGCAAAGCTGAGGAGCGCGGTGCGGTCCCTGAAGTCCCGGTCGTAGGAGAGGATGCCTTCCGCCGCGGAGTACGTGATATAATATCCGTCCGCGATCATAAAGAATATTTCGCCCGGCGCGGACCGCAGCCTCTCCTCCTCGCCCCCGTCGACGGGGACCCGGCAGAGGTGCTTCACCCAGTCCTCCGCCGTGTAGCTGCCGTCCCGTTCCGCTTCCTCCTTCAGCGTCTTGCGAGTATAGTACATCATCCCGTCGTACACGAACACCGGCGTTCCCTCGTCGGCTTCCTCCTGGGGGACTTCGGCGAGGACGGTGATCTCTCCGGTCACGAGGTCCTGATACCCGTACCGGCACGGGAGATCCCGTTCATGGATCATCCAGGCGAAGAAGTAGAGCCGCCCGTCCCCGATATGCACGACGCGGCAATATCCGCTCTCGAGCGGGCACGTGCCGCCGCATTCCGGATCGAGGCACGCGCGGGAGAATTCTCCCGACGCGCGGTTATAGCGGTAGATGACCGAAAAGTAACTCGTGTACAGGTTGTTTCCGAGCTCGCCGATATCGAAGCTCGAGACGACGCGCGTCGTGTGGATTCCCGCGGGAGGCGCCGTGCCGCCGCAGGAAGACAAAAGCGTGAGCGTAAGCCATGCGGCGAGCAGGATCGCCGCCGTTCTCCGGACGAGAGTAGTCGCTTGTTTCATGAGTCATTCTCCTTTCAGGCATCGATTCTCTTTGCCGGGGTGACCGTTCCTGAAGCAAGATCGACGGCGCAGAATTTCGCCGGTTCCGCGAGGCTCTCCTCGCCGTACAGCCATGCGTACAGCACGCCGTCGATCACGGTGAAGTTCTGGAGGAACTGATCGTATTCGCTCGTGAAGACGATCCGGTCGCCGCTCCCGTCATGAGCGCAGGCGTGTACCGTCCGGGCGTTCGGCACGTTGATGATCCGGTCCCAGTCCCGCTCGTCGGGGGCGAGGCCCGATTGCTTTTCATTGTTCTCCGGGATATACAGCGTGGAGCCGAGGTACGGCTCGTAGTAGATCGCGTCCTCCGTGACCGCGAAGCCGTAGACGGACATATCGGTCAGACGGCGGATCTCTTTCGTCGCAAGGTCGATGGAGGCGAGATAGGGGGTCGAACGCGTTGCCGGGTCTGTCCCATCGTACAATAGGAGGTAGACCGTCCCGTCGAGATACTGCTGATGGGCAAAGGAGTAGCCGAGCGCGGTCATATCGAGAAAGACGGTGCTTTCCTTGAAATCCCGGTCGTAGGAGAGGATCTTGCCGTCTGACGTGCGCGTGAGGAAATACCCGTCCGCGATCATGAAGTACAGCTCGTCCTGCCGACCCATGTCGGTGACGATCCCCTCGGTGCGGCGCAGCCGCTCCTCCTCGCCTCCGGTGATCGGGACCCGGCAGAGCCAGCGATCGTGAAATTCTTTATTCGATTCGCCGCGCGCTTCGCTCGGATCGAGCCCTTCCTTCAGCGTGTAGCGGGTGTAATACATCATCCCGTCGTACACGAATACCGCGGTCCCTTCGTCGGAATCCTCAAACGGGACCTCGGCGAGGACGGTGATCTCACCGGTCGACAGATCCTGGAAGCCGTAGACGGTCGGCCAATCAAGATTTTCGTCCATCGAACCGTGGTAGAACCAGGTGCAGAAATACATCTTCCCGTCCGCGATCTGCGTGATGTGGGCGTATCCGCCCTCCAGCGGACAGTTCCCGTCACATTCCGGGTCGAGGCAGGCGCGGCGGATCTCGCCGGTCTTCCGGTCATACCGCCAGGTGACTTTGCTCCCGCTGTAGATATACTGCCCGTACTCGCCGACTTTGCCGAAGCCGGTGCTGGTGACGACGCGCGTCGTGTGCGGCGCCTCCTCCCTCCCGCAGAAGGAGAGAAAGGGGAGTGCGAGCGCCAACGCCAGCGCGAGGACGAGGTTTTTTCTCCAATACGTGCGGATCGTTTTCATGACGTCATATCTCCTTTCGGTGTACCGCCCGTTCATTCTATGCTCTCCGCGATCCGGATCAGCAGCTCCTCGCTGCATCCGACCCCCGTGAGGATATACAGATACCGGTTCGTCCAGAAGAGCTGGAGCGTGCCGTCGCCGTGCCGCACGAGGCAGGCGTCGTACTGCCCGCCGAGGAGGATATCCGCGGTGTCCGCGTCCTCGGTGCCGACCCAGAACTGCACGGAGGAAGCGCTCACTTCCTGATCGAGGAGGATGACGGCGTTCCCGTCCGTCAGCACGTAGCGCGCGGATTTCTTCGATTTCGTGTCCGTCGTGACCGTCCAGCCCTCGGGAAGCTCTGCGGCGAAGTGCAGGTCCTTGACCCGCTTCGGGTTCGCCTCCGCCTTTTCCCGATCGACGGAGATATGGAGATCGTACCATTGGCTGATCGCGTCGAGGATGGCGGCGCGCACCTCGGGGACGGTGAGCATGACGGCGCCGGCGAGCCCGAAGACGATCATGATCGCCGCGGCGATGCGGCGCAGGACGGCGAGGGCGCCGACGCGCGCCCGCCCGACGCTCTCGTACGCCCGGCGCTCGATCCGCCGCTGCGCGGCGGTCGGACGCTCGTGTGCGTAGGCGGCGCTCTCCCGCTCATATCCGGCGAGCTCGTCCCGGAAGGCGTCGGCGAACGCGCTTTTCAGGACGGCGTCGAATACCTCCTCGTTCATCTTATTCTTTTCCATAACGTTCTCCATAGTAACCGCTCTCCCGTATCTTTTGGATCAGACTCTGTTTTCCCCGGTAGATCCGGCTGCTCACCGTCTTCGGAGGCAGACCGAGCAGATCGGCGATCTCCGTTTCCCGGAGCCCGTGGATATATCTGAGCTGGCAGACCGTTTTACAGGCGTCGCTGAGCGACCCGATACATTGTACAAGGAACGCGTAGCCGTCGCCGCTGACGACGGATTCGAGCGGCGAGGGCGACGGATCGCTCAGGTACGGCTCCGCATCTTCTATGTCCTCGACGGGGGATTTGTTCTCCCGGCGCCACAGATCGATCGCGCAGTGCTTGGCGACGACGCACAGAAAGCTCCTGACGGCAAATTCGTCTCCTTCGTCGACGCGGTCCAGATGCCGGATGATATTCATCACGGCTTCGTGGACGGCGTCGCGCGCTTTGTCCGGATCGTGCAGGACCTTCATCGCCGCGGCAAACATGAGCGGGTAATACGCGGTGTACAGCCGCTCCAGCTTGTCCCGGTCACACGCGGGCGCGGCGGATGCGAGAATCACGGGCAGCAAATCGATTTCCTCCGAATGAAAGCAGAATGTCCGGTCTGTTTTTCGCTTTCATACTATTATACGAAATATAGGAGCGTTTTTCTTCACGTTTTCCGAAAAAAGTCGAAAATTTATGTGTGCCCACCGGCGGCGTCACCGCCCCTTCTCACAGCGGCGCAGATCCGTAAGCGCAAAGACCGCCGCCGCGCTGCCCGCGAGCGCGAGGTACAAGATCGCCGTTCCCCAGTCGAACGCCGCCTCCGCGGAGCGCAGATACAGCTCCGTGGAGGAGAGCAGCGCCACCGCGTCCGCGTATCGGAAAACGCCGACGCCCATCGCCGCGAGCAGCCGGGGGAGGAACGTCGCCGCAAGCACGGCGGCATAGGCGTACGGTGCGTTCCGGATGCGGAAGGAGGCGTCGAAGCAGAGCGCCGCCAGCGCCGTGTGGAACACGATCTGCATCGCCGTCCGCGCAAAGAGCCACTGTGCGACGGTAATGGGCGTATCCGTTTCCGCGAAGGCGGGGAAGCTGAGGAGCGGCGCGTCCCAGTGCGTTTCCTCCGCCGCCCGGAGATAGGCGGCGAGCCGGATCCCGGCGGCGAGCAGGCATAGGAGCGCCGCCGCCGCGCACAGCACGCACAGCTTTGTCGCAATGAGACGGCGCCGCCCGTTCTTTGACGCGGACACGACGGCGAGCATGCCGTTCTCCTCCTTTCTCCTGTAATCGGAAAGCGCCGCCGACACGGCGAGGAGAACGACGCAGAGATACGGTACGCCGTCGAACGGATCGTCAAGAAAGCGCTCCAGTACCGGATCGCACAGCAGCGCCGGGCGGATCCCCTTGTCCGCCGCCGTCCTCTGCACGTAGAGCACGCGGCCGACGAGCGCCGTCAGGACGGGGATCCTCCCCTCGGCGTCGAGGCGGGAGGCGTGGTACGCCTGAAATTCCTCCGCCGTGATCTCGCGGGCGAAGTACCGGCGCGTCGTCTCCTCCTCCGCCTCCATGACCGCCGTCGCCTCCGCGAGCTCCGAGGAGAGAACGTCGAGGCGCGCCGCGTCGTCCAGACCGTCGATGCGGTCGATGTACGCGCGCGTCAGGCGGTCGTCGTACGGTTCCTCGAAGCGGTACAGCCGTACCTGCACATAGGCGTGAAGGATCATCGCCGCGGCGAGGGCGAGGAGCATACCGGGCGTCAGCAGCTTGAAGCATTCGTGCCGCGCAAGCGACAGCGTGCGCGCTCCGCCGCCGCAGGAGAGGGATGGCAGGGAGAGACGACGCATCCGCCGCGGCGCGGACGTGAGCGACAGCGGGGCGGCGAG
>JAEEGL015956152.1_pt1 | contig 11021 bp, 11 predicted proteins | sample 9134231 | NCBI WGS metagenome assembly JAEEGL01 (sample SAMN16246548, study PRJNA631951) | gut metagenome | biome: gut microbiome; feature: rumen; material: fiber-attached | host: Bos | place: Iran: Karaj | collected 2018-10
GGGCGCCCATTTCAAGACCGACTGCGATCTTGTAGACAATTTCTGGGAGGATCGCCCAGCCTTCCCTGCAGCTCCAATCTGGGTTCTTGATGAAAGATATTCGGGAAGATCCGTTTCCGACAAACTTGCTTCATTAAGAGAAGCCTATCATAAAGCAGGCGCTAACGGCATCGTGATATCATCCCTTGACGACGTGGCATGGCTATATAACTTCAGAGGAAGCGACGTCATGTACACGCCTGTCGCCATGGCCTTTACCATAGTGACCGACGAAGAAGCCATCATCTTCATCTCAAGAGATGCTGTAAGCGCAGAAGTCAAGGCCTACTATGAGGACCTCGGCGTAAGGTTCAGACCCTATACATCCGTATACGGAGAAGCTTCCCGTCTCGAAGGTCCTATTATGATCGACAGCGCGAGAGCCAGCGAAGCACTTATAAATTCCATAAAGGAACCGATATTCGGCAGCAATCCCACCCTTATCGAGAAAGCTGTTAAGAATCCGACCGAACAGGAGAACTTCAGAAAAGCTCACTTAAAGGACGGTATCGCCCTTACCAAGACCATCTACTATGTGAAGCAGATGAAAAACGCCGGCAAGATCCACGAAAAAACCGAACTGGATATCGGAGCATATCTCGATGACATGCGCGGCTTCCAACCCGATTTCATATCCTTAAGTTTTGAGTCCATCATAGCAACCGGCGCTCACGGTGCCATCGTTCACTATGAGCCTACTCCTGAATCGAACAAGAGAATCGAGGACGGCTTCCTTCTTATGGATACCGGCGGACATTATCTTCAGGGAACCACGGACGTAACCCGTACGCTTTCCATAGGAGATCCCACGGAAGAGATGAAGGAATGCTATACGGCAGTCTTAAGAGGACATCTTAACATCATGTCCTGCTGCTTCCCCGACGGAACCTACGGTTCAATGATCGATTCCATGGCAAGACGCCCTCTTTGGGAACTGGGTCTCGACTATAACCACGGTACTGGTCACGGTGTCGGCTACTTAATGAACGTTCACGAAGGACCTCAGTCCATCAGAAAGCGCACTGCAAGAAGCGCTGAAGAAGCTCCGCTCGTTCCCGGAATGATCACGTCAAACGAGCCCGGCGTATATCTTGAGGGACAGTTCGGAGTAAGGATCGAAAATCTTGTCCTTACCAAGAAGGCAAGTATCTCCGGCCGCGACGGAAGAGACTTCTACGATTTCGAGACGCTTACCCTGGCGCCCTATGACAGAGCATCCATCATACCGGAACGTCTGACAGACGGCCAGCTCGAAACCCTCAACGCATACCATGCAAAAGTTTACGAGCTCCTGTCACCGCACCTTACCGATGATGAAACGCTCTGGCTGGCAGAAGAGACAGCGCCGCTATATAAATAAAATGTGCATTAAAAAATCGTGCAGGTGGCTTAACCTGCACGATTTTTTTATGTACATATCCGTTTTGCTTGGAGTTACTCGATTGCAAATATCAACCAAAATTTCCCTATTTACATTTCCATTTGATCTGCTTCTTTACGTCCGGATCCCACTTGATCTGTTCCGGCTTCTCCTCAAGTATTTCAGGATTCTTAAGATACTTATTGAGTTCCCTGAAGCATCTTCCAAGGTAGTGACCGTTAGCGATACGCTCATCGGTCATGATTCCGAGTTCCATGATTTTTTTCTCATAGGGCTTGCCCTCGTCATCGACGTATGTCTTCTTGACGGGCTTACCCATGGAGATGAACACTCCGGTAGTACCGAACTCATAGAGATGGTGGTTGACCGTATCTGTTCTGATTGATGCCAGATTTGTTACGAAAAGCGATGTGTGGAACGGGCTTATATCGACGATACTGAAAGGAACGGTGAAGTACTTATCCAAAAGTTTAATAGCTCCGACCACTCCCCTGCAAAGGAAGGGTATAGCCAAAAGTTTATGCATGAAAACATCCATGCTATTATCTTCCTCAAGGACCTGTACCTTCTCGATGGCTTCTTCAAGTTTCTTGTTTACGGTGAAAATATCATCGTCCAGATTGAAATATACCTTAGTTACCGTGTCCGTGTCCTGATCGGGTTTAAGGGTTACAAAGCAGACGCAGAAATGGTTTCTGGCATAGATTTTTTTGTTCATTGCAAAGCGGTTGAGCAAAGGATTCTGTGACGCAAGCCTTAAATATGCTGCGATAAGTATAGCCATATGGCTCATCTTGATTCCTTTAGCTCTGCACTTCCTCGAATAATCCTGCAGTTTCTCCAGATCTATATCAACCTTGATACTGTTTGATGCGTCCCAGCGTTTAGGCATAATAAAGGGAACTATCTCATACATAGCATCACTGGTGTGGACCCTACATCCGTCCGTCCTATACATATACTTCCTCCAATTGTCAAAAACACATTTTCGTGCTAATTTTTTGCTAAAATAAATATATCATATTCCTTCCTTATCTGTCAAAAAATAAAAAAAATGTACTTTTCCCATCAAAAAAGCATCTCACCATTTTGATGAAATGCTTCATTTCAGATTCAATCTCTGGACTCGTTCAGCTGGGCCAGACTCTTTCGTCTTAGCCGGTCCTGAACGGCCATCTTCCTTATTACATCTTTTACGGTCTCGTCCAGGTCGCCTCCTTCTGAATAGTCCGCTTCAGCTATGAAATCCACCCTTCCGTCGAGGATCAGGTCCTTCACCTTGGCCTCCTGCCCCTTCTTGTGAACCGCAATGGAATAGCCGCCATTTGCCCTCACAAGTTTCATGCAAGGCACGTCCGTCAGGCCGTCCCCCACGTAAATCATGTTCTCAAAGGGTACACGCCGCTCTTCCTTAGGAGTATAGGCGTTGAGTTCCGTATTCTCCGACAGGTCGAGTATCCCCTTATTTATTCTGAAAAGGAACTGCGTCTTAGTCGTATAGTTTACGACGTTTTTTGGCCAGACAGCCACGTCGTTTTCATCGTAATAGAACTCGCAGGCGAATACCTCTTTGAAATATTTGTATACGGAAGATCCTTCGATGATTTCCTTAAGACCCGATGAAATGATGTAATGCTCGATGCTTACTCCAAGTTCGTCGCCCAGCTTATCCATACGCTCAAACCAGCCTTCAACTCCTTTGAAAAGTTCCAAATCAGGCCCCATTTCAACGAAATTCTCGCGGTGGATCATAACGTGAGAAGACCTTGCCTTATCTATCATAAGAAGCATATATGCTAAGATTGGATCCATCTTTTCTTCTTTGGAAAGTCTTACGGCTTCACCCCAGAATTCCTCCGCAGACATATTCACCCTCGGGATGAAGGTGTACTCCTGCATATCCTTAGTGCATAAGGTTTTATCAAAATCGTACATCAAAGCGATGACGGGTCTAGTTTCGGTCATTTTTTTCTCCTTTTGAATTTCCATAGATTATCCCAGAACCTTTTTGATATCCAGATCGCTCGCTTCAGGGAAGAGTTCTTTTATATGATTGAATATCCTCTCGTAGGATTCCTTCGGTTCTCTTGAATAGGTCTTCTCGTAGAACTCATCTCCGAAAAACCACTCCGGCCTTGCGTACTCTGCCACGCCCCAGCCATACTCTCTGCCGTAGCGATCCGTGTTATATTTGAAGTCGTTTACCAGGACAAAGCCCTGCATCTGAAGGCGGGTGATCGACGTGTCGAATCCGGTATTTCCTCCCTTACGGTAGTTTCCCATAGCTTTCAGTGATCTGGAAAGCACAGGCTCGTTATCCGTAACCAGTTCATAGAGTTTTTTATCCTTGTAACTTGCCAGCTCGTCTTCTATCAGCCCTTCATAATCATAGCCATCCCTGCGGTAGTTGGCAAAGTCATAAAACCAGTCACGCCTGATGAAGCCTGCCTTTTTCTCGAAGAATTTACCGTAGGCACACTTTATGTCCTGGCTAACCGGTCCCTTCCAGTCCCAGACTCTGAAGTCGCCGTCTACGTACCAGATGGCGGGATCCGCCAGTTCTTCTATGCTGAAACCCTTGATCCTTCCTTCGAAAAAGGGCAGAAAGCCCCACTCGTTTATAAGGTCTTCCAGGTCTTTTATGTTTTTGATGCAAATATTTTTATTACGCATGATATGAACGTCCGATCTTAAAAATCGAGATAATCCACTTCAACTCCGAAACTTCTTAAGACCTCTACCACGTCGATGGATCTGAGGATCATGGTCGCGGTATTGTCGTTAGGGTGTGCATCCATGAGTCCGTCCCTGAAATATTCGGAGATGATCACCTTCACCTTGTGCTCCTTGTCATTAAGGGTCCCGAAGGGCGTGACCTGCCCGGGGATCAGCCCGAGAAGCTCCTTAAGTTCGGTCTCGTTGGCAAACTTAAGCGGTCTTGAATTCAGTTTCTCCCTCAGCGCCCTAAGATCCAGCCTGTCGTGTTCGGGAATACAGACTATGTAGTAATTGCGTTTTTTGTCATCCTTGATGAAGAGATTTTTTGTTCCTGCCTCCCTGTGCGGAAGTTCGAGAGCATCAGCCTCATCCATGTTATATACGGCCTCGTGCTCGATAGCCTCATATTCTATCCCGCGCTCATTGAGAAGCGCGTAGACCTCCTGTTTACCGTACATGTCTAACTCCTGATCTTCTAAATCGCTACCGGTATTTCCTCCGGAAAATATTTTTTGATCGCTTCCATGAACTGTCCTTTAGTCATGGCGCCCGGGATCGCCAGTTTTTCATTTATGATGAAGCACGGAACCGAACTTATCCGCTGGATCTGAGCCTCCCGCTCGTCCAGTTTAACCGCTTCCATGTAGTCCTTCCCTTCGAGCATGGTCCGGATCTCTCCGGGATCCAGCCCCTTCTCCTCTCCGAGTCTTACGAGAGCTTCCACATCTCCCAGATCCAGACTCTCTTTAAAATATGCCTTGTAAAGTCTCTCTGCCATCTCTTCGGCTTCCTTCTGGCCGCCCCTGTCAAAGGCTAACTTGGTCAGCCTGTGAGCGTCAAAGGTGTTCGTGTGGAAGACCTTGGAATAGTCGAAATCAAGGCCTGCTTCATGCGCCATCTCATTCATGAGTCTTATCTTTTCTCTGGCGCCGTCCAGGTCTAACTGATACTTGGCCGCAAACATGGCGACTACGTCTCCTCCTGCGCTTCTCTTAGCATTAGGATCAAGTTCAAAAGCTTTCATTTCAAACTCGTACATAATGTCCAGTTCATCCAAAGCGTGCCTTAAGTTTGTCTCTCCGATATAGCAGTACGGACATGCGTAGTCCGACCAGTATTTGATTCTCATGACTTGCTCCTTTTCCGGTTCTCCCTTTTGCTTAACATATTATACCATATTATCCGCCAGTCTATAAAGACCCTGATAAGCAAAAAACCTCAGGCCGAGTTATGTCTGAGGTCTAAGTTTATTTTTGTCGAATTATCTTCCGTTCATGAATTCCGTAACGATCTCTCTAAGCTCGCCCGTAAGTCTTTCAAGGCACTCCTTCTTGAGATCTTCAGGTACTCCATAAAAGGCTTCCGCCATGGAACCTGCGATGCAGGCTAAGGTATCTGTGTCTCCTCCAAGGGATACGGCATTTCTTATTACGTCTTCGAAATCCCTTCCTTCCAGGAAGCTCGTTATGGCTTCAGGCACGGTCTTCTGGCAGGATTCCACATGGTAGTATCCCGGTCTTATCTCGTCCAGAGTTCTTGTAAGGTCATAGCCGAATTCCTGGATCACATATTCCTTGATTTCTTCCTTGGTCTTTCCCAGTCTTCCCATAACTATGACCGAGGCCGTAGCTTCGGCTCCTTTGATTCCTTCCGGATGGTTATGGGTCACCTCTGCAGTCCAGCGAGCTATCTTTCTAGCCTTATCCAGATCATCTGTTATCCAGCCTGCAGCCGATGCTCTCATGGCAGAACCGTTTCCAAAGCTGTTATACGGTTCTTTGCTGTCCGAAAACAGCCATCCGATGAAGCGTCCGCCGTAGCCGGCATCAGGGTATCTTCTGCCCCATTTCTTCATGGCTTCGATCAGAAGTTCCTTTACCTTGTCTTCATCATCTATAGTTCCTGCCTTCTCCGCCTTCATCAATGCGTCCGCTACGGCGATGGTCATCACCGAGTCATCCGTGAAAGTTGAGTGTCTGTTAAAAAGCGGGAAGGTCTTGGTTTTATTTCCCCTGTCAAATTCATAAGGGCTTCCTATAATATCTCCTAAAATTGCTCCGTACATACTATCCACCTCCTGTAAGATTTTCTTTTCTTTATCTTTCTGGTTCTACTATATCATAGCTCACCTCTTAAGTGGTCGCCTGTGAGGCGACAAATCTCAACAGTTTCCGGTATATACGTACCTAAGCTTCTCTTCTGCCACTTCTTTAAGACGGTATATGAGTCCGACGTCAGTAGCTGCCCTGTCCGTCATGTTGAATCTTGGGAAAAATCTCGATATGTGTAAAGGTATCTCAGGCCCGATCACATTGCCTTCTCCGTCCTTAAGCCCTGCGATCCAGGACGTCATCTCGCGAATCTCCTCTTCACTGTCATTTTCACCAGGAACGATGAGAGTCGTAAGTTCCACATGGCTGTCTCTGACCGCTCTTTCGATGAAATCCATGACCATCCTTCGGTCACCTTTAAGCACATCCCTGTAGTAATGATCAGTGAAGCCCTTAAGGTCGATATTCATGGCGTCTATAAACGGAAGGATTTCATCCAGCACCTCGATACTTGCCGTGCCGTTGGTCACCAGAACGTTTTTCATGCCCTTTTCGTGGACCAGCTTCGCCGTGTCCCTTACATATTCGTATCCCACAAGAGGCTCGTTATATGTGAATGCAAGGCCGATATTCCCACTGCTTCGATACCTCAAAGCCATATCCGCCAGCTCTTCCGGGCTTATGTACTCCGTCCGTTTGCTCAGTTTAAAAGCATCCTCTGACCAGGATATTTCGCTGTTCTGGCAAAAGGGACACCTCAAATTGCAGCCATAGCTTCCAACGGAGATTATATAGCTACCCGGCATAAATCTGTTTAGCGGTTTCTTTTCTATGGGATCCAGCGCAAGGCTTGTGATTCTGCCGTAGTTCGATGCGATAATCTCACCTTGATTTACGGTCCTTGCGCCGCAGAATCCAGTCCCGCCTTCCCTGATATCACAATGTCTGAAGCATACTTTGCATACTGACATTTCTTCTCCTTTATCTGTGCCTTATCACTTCGAATCTCTGCATCTTAACTTCTTCATCAGGTCTTATACCCGCCTTTTGCTTGGCGATTAATACCTGGTCTTCCGGGCTGTCCACTCCCTCAAGGTCCGGAAGGAGCAGCCCCCTTCTGTATCCCTTTGTGACGATGACCCCGTAGCGTTTCACATCCAGCTGATCCATGGAATATATATATTCCGGTTCTCCAAGCACATCCACGTTTATCTCAAGCCACCTGAACTCATCCTCGGTTATGGCGCTGAAGCGTGGGTCTTCCGTGGAAGCGCTCACGGCGTTATTTATGATCTCTTCTGCGAGGGAGTCCCTCGTCGGTCCGATGGTCCCGATGCAGCCTCTTAATTTCCCCTGTTTGTGGATCGACACGAAGGCTCCTGCCCTGGTCTTCAGCATCTCTTCGGGAAGATCATCGGGTACTGGCATTATTTCCCCCGTCCTTATATAGCTTTCGAGAGACTTTCTCGCCAGCTTTACATAGGCATCTTCAGACGCTCTCATTTCTTCGGTTTTTTTGTCGAGTTCTTCCAGATACTCTTTAAGAAAATGCCTTTTGGAATCAGCCTCCCCTGGATAGAATATTCCTATTCCGTATCCCACTCCGGTCACATCCTGATGGGACAGCATCTCAGCCTTTACCGATTTTCCGTCCATGGCACCTGCCATTATAACAAAAGATCTGTGCCCGCATTCCGCTGCACGGTCCAGGAACTTTTCATCGAAATCCAGTAGTTCTCCGAAGGCGGTTCTCCCCATGACGTCCATGATCCTTTTATCATATTCCGGTCCTTCAGGCGCAAATCCATAAGGCCCGTAGTCCTGAAGTTTGTGTGAAAGGTCACCGCTTGCAACGAGCACGGCCCTTCTTCCCGTCTGTTCCACCGCTTTATCTATCATCTGTCCGAAGGTATAGTGATCGGCGAGGGTGAGTCCCGAAAGCCCAATCCTCACCAGTTTAAAATCACGATATTTCTTTTCGATGAACCAGAGGGGTACCATCGTACCGTGATCGAGGTCTCTGTCCCTCTCCCCCATGGTGCCCGCAGGGAAATCGTTTTCTGCAGCTAGATCGCAGATGGCTTCCACCAGCTCCGTGTCATAGGTCTCCCTGAAACTGACTTCTGGCGCATTGAATCCCTTAAAAGACCCCTTCGCGCTGTCTCTCGGAGAAATGTGAAAATAGTCCGCGTACATTATACTGTGCGGGCTCGTTACTATTATCGTATCGGGCTTAAGATCTGCTATCTCATCAGCCACTCTCTCATAAGCCCTGGTGGTCTCTTCTATCTCCTTCTCGCCCCCGCGTCCTACGGCAGGTACGATAAGAGGGGGATGAGGCACCATGAATCCTGCAAGAATAGGCATGTCTTCCTCCTTATTTTTGCAAAAAGCTCCGGCAGTTACCGGAGCTTTTTATAGTTACAGTTCATTAAGCATTTTAGACGGGTTATCCGCTGCCTTAACATTTCCAAAGGCCTTTATGATCACACCCTTCTCATCTATGAGATAGGTGGTGCGCACAACGCCCATGGATACTTTGCCATAATTTTTCTTTTCCTTCCAGACATCATAAGCCTGGATAACTTCCTTCTCAGTATCTGAAAGAAGCGTGAAGGGCAGTCCGTACTTTTCCTCGAATTTCTTATGGGATGCCACGCTGTCTTTGCTCACTCCGAGCACAACAGCGCCCTTTTCCATGAACTGGGGATAGAGTTCCCCGAATCCACAGGCCTGCTTGGTGCATCCTGAAGTCATATCTTTAGAATAAAAGTACAGAACGACTTTCTTTCCCAGATAGTCCTTTAAGGACTTCATCTCTCCGTTCTGATCCGGAAGAGAAAACTCCGGAGCTTTGGTTCCAATTTCCAACATATCCTTACTCCTTATTCGGTTCTCCCACAAGACTTTTGGCAAAGTCTGCCGCAGCCTTGAGATCCTCCGCATTGGGTCTTCCCTTATGCATGAACTTGAACTCGCCCTTTGTATGGAATTCACTTCCGCTGATAGGTATGTTTAAAGCCTTGCAAAGCCCGCACATAGACGAATAAGTTGAATTCAGAAGCGCCGCGCTGCTTACGTTTACGAGGCAGCCAATCTTATCTACGTTGGCACCTATAAAATGCTTCACCTTGGGATCGATATTTGCTGCATATACGGAATTCCCCAGAAATAACACATCTACCTTTTCGTCCAAAGGAACATCTATGGATTTGGCCTCGGCGCCGATAGCTTCACCCATGGCTTCGCAGATTTTTTTGGTGTTTCCGGTCTTGGTATAGTATCTTATCGCTATATTCATCTTAGATCACCTTCAAAATGTCTTTTATTTTAGTCCTGCCCTTCAGGCGCTTACGAGCTTTACGATGACCTCGACCATCTTCTTCATCTGGTCGACGGAAACGAACTCCATAATGCCGTGATAGTTCTGGCCTCCGGTGGAAAGATTCGGGCAAGGAACGCCCATGTATGTCAGGCCTGCCCCGTCGGTGCCTCCTCTTATAGGGGTTACGAAGGGTTCTATGCCAAGGCTCTTCATAGCATCAAGAGCCTTATCCACTACGTCCATCCTGGATTCCAGAATATCGCGCATGTTGTAGTAAGTATCGCTCATGTCAAGTTCAACTGTGCCTTCTCCGTATTTAGCGTTCATGTAATCCACTACACGGCGGACGAATTCTTTGCGCTCTTCGAACTTAGCTCTGTCGTGATCGCGGACTATCATTCCGATCTTAGCGGAGGACTCATCACCTTCGAATCCCATGACGTGATAAAAGCCTTCGTATCCTTCCGTGTGCGCCGGCGCTTCAGCCGGTGGGAACATTCCGATGAGCTCTGTACCCATAAGGACAGCGTTCTTCATCTTGTTTTTTGCTGATCCCGGATGGATATTGATGCCGTTAATATTGAACTTGACACCGGCACCGTTAAAGCACTCGTACTCAATGCCTCCCAGTCTGTCACCATCAAGGGTGTATGCATATACAGGATCGAATTTTTTCAGATCTATATGCTCGGTTCCTCTTCCTGTCTCCTCCTCAGGGTTGAAGCAAAGGGCAAGTCTTCCGTGTTTCACTTCAGGATGTGCCAGAAGATATTCCACCGCTGTAACGATCTCAGCGATTCCGGCCTTGTCGTCTGCTCCAAGGAGTGTGGTTCCATCAGTAACGATAAGCTCATCACCTACGAAATACTGAAGGTTCGGGAACTGTTCTTCAGTTATGGCAACGTTTGGATTGAGTTCTATGTCTCCGCCCTCATACTTTAATATCCTGGGCTTGATGTTTGCTCCGGACACTGCTGAAGATGTGTCCATATGAGCCATGAGTCCGATGGTCTCTGCTTCAACTCCAGGTGTTGCCGGAAGATGGGCGTATACATAACCATACTCATCACGACATGCATCCTCAAGGCCGATGGATTTCAGTTCCTCCACAAGCCAGTCAGCAAGGTCAAATACCTTGGGGCTCGAAGGGAAGCATTCAGCATCTTCATAGGATGTAGTTTCAAAACTTACATATTTTAAAAACCTATCTACTAAATTCATGTTACAATCTCCTCCACCGATATCTGTTTAGCCGACTCTCTCGAAATCTTCAGCGGGGTGCTTGCAGAGCGGGCAGATGAAGTCTGCGGGAAGCTCGTCTCCCTCGTAGAAGTATCCGCATATCTTGCAGACCCAGCCGTGGCGCTCTTCTTCGAGCTTAGCCTGCGGCTTCGGCTTGATGTGAGCGAAGTAGTAAGCGTAGGTAACGGAAGGATCGTTGTTAAGAACAACTGCCTCTGTAACATCTGCGATGAACAGAGTATGTGTGCCGTAATCGTACATGTCA
>JAEEGL016091392.1_pt1 | contig 11021 bp, 8 predicted proteins | sample 9134231 | NCBI WGS metagenome assembly JAEEGL01 (sample SAMN16246548, study PRJNA631951) | gut metagenome | biome: gut microbiome; feature: rumen; material: fiber-attached | host: Bos | place: Iran: Karaj | collected 2018-10
GTGGTCACCACCACAACTCACAAGACCCTTCGCGGACCCAGAGGAGGAATGATCCTTTCAAGCGAAGAGTTTGCCAAGGAGCACAAGCTCAACAAGGCAGTATTCCCCGGAATCCAGGGCGGACCTCTCATGCATGTCATCGCTGCCAAGGCTGTATGCTTCAAAGAGGCTCTCGATCCGTCCTTCAAGGTTTACCAGCAGGGCATTGTCGACAACGCACAGGCTCTTGCAAAGGGACTTCTATCCAGAGGAATGAAGCTTGTTTCCGGCGGTACCGATAATCACCTCATGCTCCTTGATCTTACCCCCTTCGGACTTACCGGTAAGGAGATCGAGGCTCTTATGGATGAGGCACATCTTACCGCAAATAAGAACACCATTCCTAACGATCCTCAGAAGCCCAATGTTACCAGTGGCATCAGACTCGGAACTCCCGCAGTTACTTCAAGAGGCCTTAAGACCGATGATATGGACAGAATAGCTGAAGCTATCAGCATCATCGTAAAGGAAAGAGAAGCAGGCGTGGAGAAGGCAAAGGCCATCGTTATGGCTCTTACCGAGAAATATCCCCTGAATAAGTAATAAAGACAGACTGGAGTAGGAAAAATGATCAAAGTAGCTGTACTCGGATACGGAACTGTTGGAAGCGGAGTTGTTGAAGTTATTGACCGCAATAACGACATTGTTTCCGCCAATTCCGGCGACAAGGTGGAAGTAAAATACATTCTGGATCTCCGTGATTTTCCCGGAGATCCGAATGAATCAAAACTCGTTCATGACGTTGATGTCATAATGAACGATCCCGAGGTTTCCATAGTATGCGAGACCATGGGAGGAGTGGGAGCAGCTTATAAGTTCACCAAGGCTGCCCTCGAGAAGGGAAAGAGTGTCTGCAGTTCCAATAAGGAGCTTGTTGCAAAGCACGGTGCCGAGCTTATGAAGGTAGCTAAAGAGCATGGCTGTGCTTATCTGTTCGAAGCAAGCGTAGGCGGCGGTATTCCCGTTCTCAGAACTCTTACCACTGCTCTTACCGCAGAGAGGATCACACAGATCGCCGGTATCTTAAACGGAACCACCAATTTTATCCTCACCAAGATGGAAGAGGAAGGTGCGGGATTTGACGAGACTCTTAAGAAGGCTCAGGACCTCGGATATGCAGAGAAAGATCCTACCGCAGATATCGAAGGTCATGATACCGCAAGAAAGATCTCCATCCTTGCAGATATCATGTCCGGACACTTTGTGGATTCCGATAAGGTTCACACCGTCGGTATTACAAGTATCGATAAGAGCGACATAGCTCTCGCATCCAAGGCAGGCTTTAAGATCAGACTTCTCGGTATCGCTGAAAGGGCTGAGGACGACAGTGTAAGTGCAAAGGTTGCTCCTTTCCTTGTAAAAAAAGGACATCCCCTTGCCGGAGTCTGTGATGTATTCAATGCGGTATTTGTTACCGGCAACATGCTCGGAGAGACCATGTATTACGGTAAGGGCGCAGGCAAGCTTGCAACCGCAAGCGCTGTTGTTGCTGATGTGATCGATGCGGCAAGAAAAGGATCATCCACCATGTACTCCGGATGGGATGACGAACCTGTTAAGGCCAGAGCCGATGCTCATGATATGCGCAGGTTTATGGTCAAATTCGATGAGAAGGATGCGGATAAGGCAAAAGCGCTTTTCGAAGGCGCAGAGGAGATCGGTGTCAGCAACGGCAAGTTCGCTCTGATCACTGCTCCCATGGACAGCCCTTCATTCGAAGATAAGTTTGATTCCGATAACGGCATTATAGACAGCTGGATCGAGATCTACGAATAAATCAAAAAGAGGAATGTGAAGAAATGGCTAAGGTAGTAAAATTCGGCGGAAGTTCTCTTGCATCTGCCGAGCAGTTCAAGAAAGTCGGCGACATCATCAGGGCTGACAGCGAGAGAAGATATGTGGTACCTTCTGCACCCGGAAAAAGATCTCCCAGAGATACCAAGGTTACGGATATGCTCTACAACCTTCATAAAAGCGTATCCGATGACAGAACCTTCAAGGAAGTTCTTAAGGGCATCCGTGAGAGATACAACGAAATCATTAAGGGTCTTGATCTTACCATCGATCTTTCCGATGAATTCGATCTTATCGCAAAGAACCTCAAATCAGGTGCCGACAGCGATTATGCCGCTTCCAGAGGAGAATTTCTGAACGGTAAAGTAATGGCTGCATATCTCGGATATGAGTTCATCGATCCTGCCGATTACATTATTTTTGACAGAAAGACCGAGAATTACGATGCCGAGAAGACCTACAAGAACCTCAGCAAGAAACTTGCCAAGGTTGAAAGAGCGGTCATTCCCGGATTCTACGGAGCATATTCCGACGGCACTGTTAAGACCTTCTCAAGAGGCGGATCCGATATCACCGGTTCCATCGTAGCCCGTGCCATCCATGCCGATGTTTACGAGAACTGGACCGACGTATCAGGCTTCATGATCACCGATCCCAGGATCATCAAGAATCCTGCCAAGATCGAGACCATCACATACAGAGAACTCAGAGAGCTGGCTTACATGGGCGCAGGAGTTCTTCATGAGGATGCCATCTTCCCCGTAAGGCAGGAAGGCATTCCCATCAATATCCGTAACACCAACGATCCCAAGGATGACGGAACCTGGATCGTGGAGACTACCTCTAAGAAGTCCAAATATATCATCACCGGTATCGCAGGAAAGAAGGGTTTCTGTGCAGTCAATGTCGATAAGGACATGATGAACTCTGAGATCGGATTCGGAAGAAGAGTTCTTCAGGCATTCGAAGAGAATGACATTTCCTTCGAGCATCTTCCCTCCGGTATCGATACCATGACCGTATTCGTTCACCAGGATGAGTTCAGACACAAGGAGCAGAGCGTTGTATCTGCCATCAGAAGGATGACCAATCCCGATACCATTGATATCGAGTCTGATCTTGCTCTTATCGCTGTTGTGGGACGCGGAATGAAGTCCACCAGAGGAACTGCGGGACGTATCTTCTCCGCACTGGCTCATGCACATGTAAACGTCAAGATGATCGATCAGGGTTCATCCGAGATCAACATCATCATCGGTGTTGCAAATTCTGATTTTGAAACTGCCATCAGGGCTATTTACGATATCTTTGTAGAAACAAAATTATAATTTGGTTTCCTGTATCTGACCGAAGTGGGTAGTGCCGCTTCGGTCAGAATTAAGGAGAGACTTACTTTGAGCAAGCATAAGAAGAAAAAGAACAACAACCAGATAAAGTCCAATACCGAGATCCTGGAAGCTGTTTCCAAAGAGCTTAGTGAAGAAGAATCTGCGGAAGAAAACTCTGAAGATACTGCGGAAGAAGCAGTCTCTGAAAGTGCTGCCGCAGAAGCGGAAAATTCCGATGCAGATGAAGCACCTGCGGAGGAGATTTCAGAGGAAGTTGCAGAGTCTGCCGAAGGATCCGATGCATCTGCAGATGAACCATCTTCACCTGCCGTAGAATCTTCAGAGACAGCAGAAGACTCCGATGGGGCTGAAGAAAAAGCTGAGGATAAATCTGCGGAAGCCGATGAAAGAGCAGAAGCTGCAGAAAAGTCAGGTGATGCCGGGTCGGATGACGGATCCGAGGGCGGTGTCAGGAAAATGGCTAAGGTCAGCCGCGACGCTCTCAGGGAGCAGACAGAGAACGAGAGGATAAGAAGAGAAGCAAGACACAGAAGAAGGGTACGCCAGCAGGTCACCGCTTATCTGATACTGATACTTATCCTTGCACTTATCGGCGGCGGACTGTTTTTCGGTATAAGGCATATCGTTAATTCTTCCAGGGAAAGAAGAGCGGAGGAAGAAGCAAGGATTGCAGCAGAGCAGCAGGCACAGGAAGCTGCACAGGCTGAAGCCCAGGCACAGCAAGAACCCGAGCCTGTTGTGCATACAGTTGATGAGCTCGGTCCCACTCCTTCGGAACAGCTGGATGATTATATAATGGCTGAGATAGGACAGATGTCCCTTCAGGAAAAAGTCCAGGGCATCATGTTCATCACTCCCGAATCTATCACGGGCGTTGATCGTGTTGTGATCGCAGGTGACGGCACCGCAGCGGCGCTTTCCGATTTCTGTCCGGGCGGTATCGTATATTCCGCTAAGAATGTAACATCTCCCGATCAGATCGCTGAGATGCTCTCAAAGACCCTTACCCTTGTCAACCGTCCTGTTTTCCTTGCTACATCGGAGACCGGTCTTAATGAATCCGGACTTGTGGGAGCAGGAATCGTAACAGGTTCCATGACACCCGCAGAAGCAGCCGCTACAGGCGATGTAGAGCAGGTTGTGGGTGTGGGTGTGAATATCGGTGCCGGACTCGGCTCCGTGGGCATTACCGTTGATTTTGCACCCGTTGCGGATCTTGCGGTAACGGCAGGCGGTGTTAATGCCAATTCTTCCTACGGAAATGATGCGGCTGCCATAACTCCTTATGTTACGGCTATGGCTGACGGACTTTTACAGAGCGGCGTAACCCCCGTTTACAAGTATTTCCCCAGCCTTGTTGCATCCGCACAGAATCCCCAGTACGGAAGAGCGGTAAGTGACAGATCCATCGAAGATTTCAGGAGCAACGAGTTCCAGGTATGGCTTTCCGCCATAAATGCGGGTGCTTCCATGATCCAGATGAGTAATGTCATCTATCCTTCCATAGACAGCGATTCGCTTCCTTCATCCCTCTCGGAGAAGTGCGTTACCGGAGTTCTCAGAGACGAGCTTAAATACGACGGAGTGATCATCAGCGGACCTCTAAACGATGCAGCCATCACTTCATACTATACCGCCGCTGACAGCGCTGTTATGGCCCTTAAAGCGGGCTGTGACATGATCTTCTCATCACCCGATCCCAGAGCTGCGGTACAGGGCATTATGGACGCCGTAGACACCGGTGTGATCTCCGAGGAAAGGATCAATGATGCACTGCTCAGGATCTACCGCATAAGATATGCCGATATGCTTGAACAGTACAGAGCAGTCTATGAGGCAGAAGCTGTGAGCCTGGGTGTGGATCTTACCGGAGTTTCTTACTAAAGCAAAAATCCCCCGGTGTTGCCGGGGGATAAAAATATCCGGGACATTCCCGGATATAAAAAAATCCGGATCATCTCCGGAATTTAAAAGAGCGACAGACGGGGCTCGAACCCGCGGTCTCCACCTTGGCAAGGTGGCGCTTTACCAACTAAGCTACTGTCGCATTTGTCTGCTTTCGCACGACAAAAGTTAATATACTAAAAAGCAGACAGTTTGTCAACAAAAAAATTTTTATTTGATGACATTTTTATTTTTTTTCTCAATACAGAGGAGATCAGCCACTTTTGCGGAAGATTTTTTCTCGACTATGGACCAGATCATAATGGCGATGATCGCACAGCATGTACCGGTGATGATTCCTGCAATGACATCGGTAGGATAGTGAACACCGACGTAGAGTCTTGAAAAGGCAATGAGGAAAGCCATGATGATGGAGGGGATTCCGATCTTCTTAGGTCCCTTTACAAGGAATACAACGGCAGCTGCAAATGAAGCACCCGAGTGTCCGGAGGGGAATGAAGGATCATGCTGTTTTTCAATCAGAAGCTTAAGTCCGTCGATGACTTCGTAAGGACGGATACGTCCGACATTGGGCTTGATCAGCGCATTGTTGATGAGTACTGAGAAAACAAGAGCGATACCTGCGGTGAGTCCCAGGGGTCTGGTCTTCTTGAAGAAGCACATGATGACTGCAATGAGGATCCAGAAGATTCCCTTGTCACCGAGATGAGTGATGAGTTTCATTATGGGGGTCAGAACATCGTTCCTGACATTCTCCTGAAGAAAAAGAAGGAACTGACCGTCCCAGGGCATGTTCAATAAAGCGTCCATGAATAATTTTTCCTTTCGTTTATGGCGTTTCCTTTAGATCAACAGATTTTATGATAACACAAAAAGAGGTTTTTATGTACGATAATGTTCAAGTTATAATCCCATCCCTTAATCCCGACGAGAAGTTGGCAAAGACCGCAGCGGGAATGATAGAAAAGGGCTTTACCGATGTGATCCTTGTGGATGACGGATCGGATGAAGCGCATCGCGGTGAATTTGCGAAGATCAGGGAATCTTTTCCGGATAATATAACCGTCCTGGTCCACGAAGTTAATAAGGGAAAGGGCAGGGCCATGAAGACTGCCTTTGAATACGTTTTAAAAGAGCGTAAGGATTCAAAGGGCGTTGTTACTGTGGATGGTGACGGACAGCATACTCCCGCGGATGCCGCAAAATGTATCGATGCCATGATCGAAAAAAATGCTTTCATCATCGGCTGCAGGGATTTTTCACTTCCACAGGTACCTCTTCGCAGCAGACTGGGCAATGTCATCACCAGGAATGTGTTCAGATATGTCTGCGGTATTAAGATCTCCGACACCCAGACCGGGTTAAGGGCCGTGCCTGCTTCACTTTTGGATTACATGACAAAAGTCGACGGCGACAGATATGAATATGAGACCAATCAGCTCCTTAAGGTCGGTTCCGACAAGATCGAATATTCCGAGGTTCCCATCGAGACCGTATATATCGATGAAAACCAGACCTCACATTTCCATCCGTTAAGGGATTCTGCCCGTATTTACGGCGTTATATTTAAATTTGCCGCAAGCAGTGTGATTTCGTGTATAATAGACCTTGTTGCTTTCAGGGTGATACTTGCATTTATCCCCGTGGCCATTGCCGAAGCCACCAGAAGTACCATTGCGGGAACGGCGGCCAGGATAATATCCGCAGCATGCAATTTCCTGATCAATAAAAAAGCGGTTTTCGGCCACAGCGGTGATACCGCAAAGAGCGCCGCAAAGTATGTGATACTGGCTGTCTGTCAGCTGGGAGCATCCCTGGGGCTGGTTGCACTTCTGACCGTTTTGTTCCATGCGGACAGCGACTGGGTAAAGACGCTGATCAAGGCTGTTGTCGATACCTGCCTGTTCTTTATAAGTTTCAAGATCCAGAGAAACTGGGTATTTAAAAAATAAGAAAGGTTTTACTGAAAAATGTCCCGTTTAGAAGAAAAAAGACAGGGTTCCGGAAAGAAGACCCTGAAGATCATTCTCACCGTAGTGTTAAGATTTCTGGCCATCCTTGGAGTAACCGTACTTTTGGCGCTGATACTGGTAGTCGGAGCCTGCTTCCTTGCAATGCACGGTCCCAGCCCTGCTTTCAGAAGCCAGTTTGCAATGTTTGCATATGAGACCAGCGCGCTGAAATGGCTTCCCAGGCTGTTCCTCGGTGATGAACAGTTTGAACAGATCATAGCAGAGAACATAATGCCCGAAGCTGAAGACGGTACCGCATCCAACCAGGATCTGATACAGATCGATGAAAACGCGGTGGCAGATGAGTCGGTTCCTGCCATTGTCCTTGAAGAGATCAATGGCGGAACATATCACGGATATATGATGATCATTCAGGATCCTTCCACTGTTTTTGTGGGAACCGTAGATCAGTTCAGACAGAGTGACGGAGACGTTGTTAAGAAATTCTGCGAAAGATATAACGCCATCGGCGGCGTCAACGGTGGAGAGTTTGTGGACATGGGTTCCTACAGCTACACCGCATGTCCTGTGGGAGGCGTTATCTCCGAGGGCGTTCCTGTTTACGAGAACAACAATGTGGGCAAGTGGAATCTTGTATGTATCACCAATGATAACAAGCTTATCCTTCTCAAGGGTTATTCCGTTGCACAGGCACTTGAACTTAATGTAAGGGATGCAGTTCACGTAAAGCATGAAACCGGTCCCTTCCTCATTATCGACGGTGAGCCTCTTGAGGTTCCCAGCATAGACGTATACGGCGGAGGAAAGAATCCCCGTACAGCCATCGGACAGCGTTCGGACGGTGCAATCCTCATGTGTGTCATCGACGGACGTCAGGCATCCAGCCTTGGCGCAACCTTCAAGGAGATGATCGATATCATGCAGGATTACGGTGCAGTAAATGCCGCATGTCTTGACGGCGGAACTTCCACCCAGATGGAGTATAACGGCATTACCGTCAATAACCCTTATTCACCTACAGGACCCAGAAGATGTCCCACAGCATTTCTTATCAGGAGTACAGAGGAAAATACCTCCATTGATGCATATGCTGCAATGAACGGAGGTGCAAACTGATGAGTAGAGAAAACGGAAAGAAAAGCTTTTTTAAATTCGGACTGCTTATATATTTTATCCTCGGATGTATAGGAATATTCTTCTTCCTTCGCTGGTTCAAGGGATATCTGACAGCATACGAGACCGCACTTCCTTCAAACGGTATCACCGAAGTAAAGGAGGCATTTGAGAGTGGTGCCATCGAAACCGTAATGAGCGGAGAGAATCTGGTCACCGCTTCCACATACTACAATGTTTTTGATTACGAAGCTCACATCAAGGATCTGATCGTCGGAAAAGAGATCACCATTGAAGAGTCTTCCCAATCAAGCAAGGAAGTACCCAGATATGTGATCAAGGCAGCTGGAGAGCCCGTTACCGATGTTACCTTGAAAGTTATTGGCCAGAACGAATACGACATGGACATCTGGGGATGCGACAGATTCTATCCCGATGAGTACTGCATGTCTGATGATGTTTATACCATTACCGTTCCTTCTGATTTTACGGTTACCGTTTCAGGCAGAAATCTTACAAGTGCCGACATCATGAAGGATGAGAACGGAAACAGTGTTGTTAAGGGCATTGATATCATTTCAAATGTCACTTCATACATGAATTACGTTCCTACCTTTACCACATACCAGGTAACCGGACTTTGGAGCAATCCCGTTATCAGTGCATGTGCAGCTGACGGAACTCCCGTGGAACTTACCTTTGACGGAAATGAATATACCGCACCCATTCAGACTGATGCTTCCGTTGCTGCGGAGATAAATGCCATCATTCCTTCCATCATCGAGGCATACGGAAAGCACTTCATCGGTATCAACTCAGGAGCCGTATATAACTACCTGCTTCCCGATTCCGATTACAGGGCATCACTCAGTACTGCGATGACCAATTTCTATCCCACATCTCATATTACTTCATACGACTATTACAATATGAATGCGGATAATTTCGTAACTTACTGTGATAACTGCGTATCCGCAAACATCACATTCGACCTGGTGGTTAAGTTCAATTCCACCGCTTATCAGACCAAGAACGAAGGATCCGATGCGATCTGGGTATTCATCAAACAGGGTGATACATGGTACCTTGCGGATGTTCCCAGACAGGAGCCCAGAAGCCTTGAGGATGCGGGCTTTACCAACTGATAAAATGGTTATGAGTATCTTCCGACTCTGAAAAATAAAGGAGGAAAAATATGAAACTGATATTTGTCGGTGCAACACATGAGGTTACGGGAAGCTGTCATTTTCTTCAGGCATGCGGAAAAAACATCCTCGTGGACTATGGAATGGAACAGGGTATCGATACCTTTGAAAATGTTCCCCTTCCTGTTCCCGAAGCACATATCGATTATGTTTTTCTGACTCATGCCCACATCGATCACTCGGGACTTCTTCCCCTGCTGTATGCAAGGGGATTCAGGGGACAGATCTTCGCAACCGATGCCACTTGTGATCTGTGTTCCATAATGCTGCGTGACTGCGCCCACATCCAGATGATGGATGCGGAGTACAAGAACAGAAAGAACCGCAGGACCAAGGATGCACCTCTTGTAGAGCCTCTTTACGGAATGGAGGATGCTGAAGGCGCCATCAGAAGACTTGTTGCCTGCCATTATGATACCGAAGTGGAAGTATGCGAAGGCATTAAGATCCGCTTTACGGATATCGGACATCTCCTGGGATCTGCAAGTATCGAAGTATGGATCACAGAAGATAACAACAGCAAGAAGCTCTGTTTTTCCGGAGATATCGGAAACAGCAACCAGATCCTTATCAAGGATCCCCAGCCTACCAAAGAAGCTGATTACGTCATTATGGAATCCACCTACGGTGACAGGGACCATCCCGCACCCGAAGGAGATTTTGAGACGGATCTTGCCAATATAATCCAGGAGACCTTTGACAGAGGCGGTAACGTGGTCATCCCGTCATTTGCGGTGGGACGTACCCAGGAGCTTTTGTTCTTCTTAAGAAGGATCAAGGTCAATAAGAGGATAAAGGGTCACGAGAATTTCTCCGTATATGTGGACTCACCTCTTGCGGTTGATGCTACCGAGATCTTTACCGCAAACCGTATGGACTGTTTCTCCGAAGCGGCCATGGAACTTGTAAGACAGGGTATCAATCCCATATCCTTTGCGGGACTGAAGCTTGCCATCACAAGTGATGAATCAAGAAACATCAACTTTATCGAAGAGCCCAAGGTCATCATTTCCGCATCCGGAATGTGCGAAGCGGGCCGTATAAGACACCATCTTAAGCATAATCTCTGGAGACCCGAATGTACGATACTTTTTGTCGGTTATCAGGCAAACGGAACTTTGGGAAGAGCCATAGTTGAAGGAGCAGATACCGTTAAGCTTTTCGGTGAAGAGATAGAAGTAAGAGCACAGATCAAACAGTTAAGAGGTCTTTCGGGACATGCCGGAAAGTCCGGACTTATCTGGTGGATCTCACAGTTTGAAGAAAAGCCCAAGAAGGTCTTTGTTGTACACGGTGAGGACAGTGTGGCAACGGCTTTCACGGAGACTTTGAAGATAGAATACGGACAGCGTGCGGTCGCTCCCTACAGCGGATCCGAATTTGATCTTGCGGCCGGAAGATTTACCTATGAGGCAGGCCCCGTACTCAAGGCAAAGAAAACCGCAGCGGGCCGTATCGCATCCGGTGTCTATGCACGTCTTGTGGCTGCGGGCCAGAGACTTATGGCCATCATCAAGGGCATGGACGGTTATCCCAACAAAGATGTGGGAAGACTTGCGGATCAGATCACCGCTCTCTGCGAAAAATACGACGACAGAAAATAAAGGAATTTCTTATGAGTTACGCTGATGAAGTTTTTATAA
>JAEEGL011141533.1_pt1 | contig 11020 bp, 4 predicted proteins | sample 9134231 | NCBI WGS metagenome assembly JAEEGL01 (sample SAMN16246548, study PRJNA631951) | gut metagenome | biome: gut microbiome; feature: rumen; material: fiber-attached | host: Bos | place: Iran: Karaj | collected 2018-10
ATTAAAAGTTTCAAAGGACGGGAATCTCCTTCTGTGATAGTCATCTTGGATGACGAATATAATGACAAAGCTGCTTGCCGTAAACCTATGGAACCTGAAATGATGTACACTGCAATAACACGAGCTCGCGAAAGTCTATACATCATTAATATAGGCAATGAAACATACGATAAATTCTTTAAAGAACAAACAATATGACACAACTTACAATAATAGAAAAATTCGCAATAGTTACTATCCTCTCACAGATAATGAAGGCAGATGGAATTATTCATCCCAAGGAGGAGGAATATATGGATAAGGTGTATGCAGAACTTGGTATAACAATTAGTGATATGGAAGATATGGCTAATATGGATGATATTCAGGCAAGGTCTGTTATCCATGAGATGTTGGGCGATAAAAAGCAATATGCCCAGTCTCTCTTTGTCTCAATGGCAGAGGCTGATGGATACATGCATCCTTTTGAAATAGAGATAATTGACCAGATAGCATGCGAACAGTAGAATAATATTTGGAATAAATGTAAACACTAACGAGTAAAACGAAATAGCATTAGTTATGGAAATTAAAAAAATACGATTGTTGGGATATTATAGCTCCCCCAACCAAAAAATGAATCCTGAGTCTGAAAGAATTGAGGATGCGTATACATTAGCTCCACTTTTAGAATCATCGATTAATAGTCTATTATCTAATCCCACTATTGATTTAGAATTGAAACAAACTCTTTCAATTCCAACTGTATTTGTTTTCAAAGATGAAGAAGGTAACCTTTATGGCTATCATAATAAAGATAAAATTGCAAGATTGACTGGTGTAAAATATGACCGCCGCCATATCAAACAAGTTGATTTAAAATATAAAGCATGGTTTGTTCCAGGGCATTCCATTGATTTAATTGATATCAAAAATGGCTCTGTTTCAAACAGAGAACAACCATCTAGTTCATCTGTAAAGCAAAGAAAATCCACTACAGTTGAGAAGCCTATACGTGGAGAGTTAAAAACCACAAAGAGTAATTCTCTATCTCGTGTAGATGAAGAAGAAATAATTAAAGTAAAGACAAGACTTAGGTTAGAAAATAATTATTTTATTGGCCAATTTTCACCAGAAAAGTCCGAAGGTTGGTACAGAATTTCTGATATCAGAAATACAGACTTCACAAAAATCGAAGACAAAGAACGTGGAGTTAAAGACTTAGCTATAAATTTTCGTTCCACAAAAGAGTTCAACCGTTTTGCATATTATCGCTTTACTTGGGTATTATTAGAGTCTTCCCCCTTAAAATTTGGAATTGACCAAAGGGAAGAAATAGTTCCAATATATCCACAAGATATTGTAAAATGTCTGCATGATAGTATTGTCCACTATCCGGCTAGTGCCGCAAAAAAAATAACAAGAACACTCGATACATTAAATAAGCAATTAACGCAAAGTGGAAAAGAGGTATTCATTTATGAATTACTACAGAATGCCAATGACTATCCACGAAAGCAAAAAGATGGAAAGGTGTTTAATGCGATTCCTGTGGACGTGGAATTTCATATTACTGATGAATATCTCACGTTCCAACATACCGGAGATTATTTTAATGCTAAAAATATTGCTGCAATCTGTGACATTAACGACGGCGAGAAGTCAGACAATATAGAAGCCATTGGATATAAAGGAATTGGTTTTAAAACAGTTTTTTTGGACAATGATTATGTTTATTTGAGTACTGGAAACTATTCCTTCAGATTTGACAAATCAGCTACAGATATAATCAATACTCCATGGCAGATTCTTCCTGTATGGACAGAATATAGCAATATTCATCCGACAATACGAAACATATTCCGTCAACATCCAAATGATGTGTTTCGTGTAAAGTTTGCATTAAAACCTAGAGACAAGAGAATACTAATGGATCGAGATAGAGACGACAACTACATTGATTTGTTTTCTTCTGTTTTTGATTCTGAACGGGTGATATTATTTATTCCGAGAATTCGAAAAGTTAGCATTTTCTTTGACAACACAAATCTTCCTCCAATAGAGAGAGAAAAGAATAGTAGCGACTGGTGTGTTTCAGAAGCATACACAGATGATATACCTGAAGAGGTGCGAGAGAGAATTAATGATGTTCTTACAAACCCTGATGCAGATAAATCTGACGGATATGACAAAATCCCAGAGAAGTATCTGAATTTTTATAAAACCGCTGTGAAATTTGCATGTAAAAAGGAAGGTAGGAAACTCATACCTGTCGATGATGCAATATTGTATTGTTATCTACCTGCCAAAAGAGCAGACTGGGGGTTCAAGTTCCTCATGAATACAGATATGGTACCAAATGGGCCTCGCGATGACATAGAAGATATTGAGTTGAACCACGAAATAGCAAAAATTGCAGGAAGACAATTTTTCTATTGGCTTAAGACATTAATCGGTTGTGGTAATTACGAATTGGAGTCTGTTTTCAATCTTATCCCCGATTTTGACAAATGTAAAGAGAAACGAAACGATCGCTCATACAAAAATTTTATTGATGAATTTCAAAACGAATTTGAGGCTTTAATAAAAAAGGAGCCTTTTGTACCTGTTGTTGATTCAAATGGCAACAAGTCGCTTGCATGTATAGATTCAATAATTGATGACAGAACAGGTATCACAGAAAAGAACGTTATATCAGATTCGGATTTCATTTCTTTTATGGAAATGAATGAATACGGCCTTCCAATACAAGAATTACGTGAGTCTAAGAGTTTTATGAATTTCTTATATAATCACTGTCCTGGTAAGATGGATATTGACTTTGGTGACATAAAAGAGAAATGTACCAAGGAGAATTTCAAGGAGTGGCTCAAAGGGCCTGATAACAATACAAGATTTATCAGCCATCTGCTTAATGAGAAGGAGATTGATGGCTTTTCGGAAAAGCCAATATTTATAGAATATGAAGGAGATTTATGGAAAGCTAGTGGCTTGTTTTATGATTTTGATACCGAAGGTTCACTTATAGGTTTCCTAAAACAATATGTGCCACATTTGTGTGAAAAGACAAGAAATTCATTCACTGGAAATGATACATGGGAATCGTTTGCCAAAGCCCATTTTATGGACTTTGATGCAGAATCAATCATCTCAGAACATATCGCTGATAATGAAAATGCAATTGAGTTGTTAAAGAATGCCGATAACTCGGTAAACTTTTTTAGGTTTATTGCCCAAAAGGAAGTTGATATTTCTGATATTAAGGAGAAATTTCCGTATATTAACGAAGACGGTAACGCCATAACTGATTATGAAGGTCTTTTATATTTCTTCAGTGATGAGTCATATAAAGCATCCAAAGAGTTATGGTTGGGAGAAAATGTGATAAACATCCTATCACACATTTATATAGATAACGATAAAGAAAACAATATTAAACCTTTGTTTGAACAATTAGGTTTCTCCATGTTTAACACTGAAAGTTTCATCACCTCAATAGTATCCGGAGAGTCTGACTTTAAAGACTCTGTCAATGATGCAATAAGCGATAATTTTGACAAAAGTGTTTCGCTTGTCAAATATCTGTTCTTTGCGCGAGAAACAATTAAGGAGAAGACTTTACTCTTCAAAGATTATGTTATTAGCTGTATAGATATTGATGGAGTTGAATCGTACCTATGTAATGATGACATTCGCTATTTCAATCAATCATCTTTTGCTGGGAATAGCACATTTGAAGACAACAAGACACACGAATGGCTCTCTTACCAGATGATGTACTGTCTTAACCCTAAATATTTCGAGCAATTTGATGAATCAGATTCTAAGAATGTTGAGAGTTTTCTTCGTCAACAATTTGGGGTAAGGACTTTCACAGATAAATCTTTCTTTAATGATGTTGTACTGAAGAACAGAAAGGAAATATACACATCATTGTCTGATAAAGATAAGATGTTATCATTCATTTCATATCTCAAACGAGATGTAAGTCATATTTTTGATGGATCACTAAGTTATAACGACATCAAGGATATGCCCCTTTTATGTGCAGACGGCTCTATTATCACCGAGAGAAATGCAAACGTAAAATTGATAGAATATAATAAAGATGCTATTGAACTTCACGAAAAAGTGTGGTGCCCGTCTGTATTTGATGTTATGTCTGAAGAATACTCAAATGGACTATCAAAAGAGATCCTTCAGTTGTTCAAAATTGAATCTTTCGACTTAAATGTAGTTCTTATTGATATTGTTAATAACGGCAATCTAAATAATGATATTGGAGATTCCGAGAATAATGTTGACTTTTGGCGTTGGATAAAGGCCAATTCTAAATCGATTAATGATATTGAGAATCTCAAAAGTTTATATTTTATAGACACTGATGGTGTTTGTCAATACGGCAATTCACTATACATATCGGATGTATATCAAAAAAATGGCATCGAAAGTTTGGTAAAAAAGTATGACGATGCAGCAACTTTCATATCTGACAGTTATCTAGAAGAAGATACTGATGTCAATAAAAGTGAGTGGCTTAAACTTTTTAAGAAGTTGGGACTTAAATTTGACAACAAAGATATTCTTCTTAATTCAATATTGCCCAATCTTTCTACATTTGAAGAAGATTCTGTCGTCACTATGATGACAAAGCATATTAAAGATCTTAAAGAAGTTTGGAATGACAGGAAGGACGAAATGGTTCAGTTAAGAGTTCGAACCAAATCTGGCGATTACAAAACTCTCGATAAAACCATTATAATAGATGTTAAGGAAGAGACCGTCCTTGAACCTTTCAAATACATTGAGTTATCTGATGAAGTAGCTCCTGAGATCCTTGAAAACAATAAGGAAATTCTACGTCTCATATCAGCAGAATGTAAAAATCGTACAATAACCAGCAAGCAGGATTGGGCTGAAGAAAAGGTTTCTGAATATATTAATAATATACAAACCGATGAACTCAAACGCGGCGAAACGCATATTGAGTTTGTTAGGGAACTTGCAAAACTCTTAGTTGAATACACATTGTCTTCCGATTTACTAGATCAGATTCTCTATTGTGTGAAGGAAGATAATAGCGTCTTTAAACTAGGGTCAGAAATCACGCTTGGAACTATGTATAGCCCTATATGTGATTTTGAGTCAAATGGAGTTACGGAATTATCATATTTGTCCGAAGACTACATTTTTGAAGGGAATCGAGATATAATAAAGCAATTCTTTAAAGCTAGAGGATTACATCACATTATCACTGAAGATGACCTTAAATATCTTGCAAACCGAGCATTTGCTTGCTATTTTTGGTCTTATTGCTTCTCAAGACGTATATCAGAGTATGAAGACTGGATTGAAAGAGGATTATTTAATGATATTGTTTGTATTCCAACTGAAAGTAGTGTAAAGAAAGCAAAAGAATTGTATTTTCCACGAATGGTGGTATATGCTTCAAAATCTCAGGGATGGAAAGAAAGAGTTCCTTGTAAGTCTGTTGTGGATAAAATCGAAAATATTGATGCCAGGAATCTCTTTAATAAATTACCATTTAATCCGACATTGTCATTTGAGGATTGTTTGTATTATCTCTTAAATGCGCAAGACAAGCGTGAGGATGAACGGTATCGTCGGTTTGATATCGTTAATTGGATTCTGGAAGCAGATGAGATTGACTACAATTTAGTTGATGCCTATAGAGATAATCCAAAAGCGTTATGGAGGAATGGAAAGGGGCAAAAAACGCATATTAAAGAATTGTATGCCATCCATCCAGAAGCGAAACAACAGAAAGCCATTTTTAGTGGAGATGAACATGTTATGACAACAAACATGTTCCCCAACGATACTAGCGAATTTGAACGTTTATGCGAAATTTTAAAAATAAAGTATCTAACAGGTGCAGACTTTGTTCCGACCCCAATTAACAAAGTTGATGAAACAGCTGGCATGATGAAAATAATCAAGCCACGCATTTTGGTCTTGGCTGCAATTGAAGACCCAGATAAATACAAGGAAATATACGAGAAATACAATGAGGAGGTTTCAAAATACAGATTCCTTGTATGTGACAAGATTGATTTGGCATATGATACTATTCATAATGATGTAGAGCGCATCTATAATGATGACAGCCACATATATTATGTTAATTCCTGGCTGCATAATCGTACTTACACAAAGTTTTGTAGTAAAATTAAAAGTCTACTTGGAATTAATGTGTATGATAACATTTGTGAAGATGTTCTTGATGGTAATATTCCCGTTGAGCAAAGTATTGAAAAGTATTGCTCTTCTTTGGTCTATGACGAAGAATTCCGTTTCTATTTAAATAATTTGGATTGCACTATAACAGTGGAAGAGGAAGAGGAGCTAGAAGACATTGAGGAAGAGTATTATTCTGAGGCTTTATCAACTACTCAATATACTGAAGTTGAAAATACAAGTCAGGATGAAGTTGAAACTACAGCTGATGACACAGATGAAAATGATTCAGCGGAAGAACAAGAACTTGCTGAAAACGAAATAAGATCATCTTCAGAGAATCAGCATGGCCAATCAGAATCTACCCAAAAGATAGAGCCTGAAGTGTTTAAAGAGCCAAGGAAACCTAGCCCAGAGATTCACGAGATTGGAAATGAAGAAGAAACTCAAAATAAAAATGCTATAAAAGATAGTGAGAATATAACTGACAACGATATCAACAATCGTTCTAAACAGTCATATTCTAAGGAATCGAATGAGAAATCAAGAAAAGAAGATTATCATACGAACAAGGAGGCACAAGATAATTCTGATATTATAATCGGATATGATCCCGACCAAGGAAGTTATATGGGTTCAGTTGAAACGGATTCGGAATATGAACCTATAGGAAGCAAACCCCATATACCTCACAAGAGGAAAGCACCTAAGCCATTTACCAAAGAAGAATTGGACCGCCTCCGCAGTAATGGAACCCCACTAGAGTTAGAGTCTTTACCACCAACAGAAGAAGAAATCAATATACTTGCTCAGTGTGGTATTTCTGTAGAACAGATAGCTGATACTAATTTCCTTGCACAACTGAGGCTATACAATAATCTTGTTGAAGATGGTGACATGCCAGAAGAGTCTTTGGAACAATTCGTCAGAAACGCAAGTGATGTCGCGGTTCACAAACTTAGAGATGGCAGATATATTCACTCATGCAGTGCTGCAAGAGGTGTTATGTATATCTCTCCATCTGTTTGGAATAAAATGGTTGATGATAAGTGGAAAATTTGTGTCTACCTTGACGGACGCGGCAAAAACTTCCATTATATCAATAATGCAGACGAATTCTTGCACTTGGTTGAGAAGGATGATGTCGTGATAAAGATAACGGGTAAGGAAAAGGTTGATGTGGTAAAACAGTTGTACTCTGGTGTTTTAGAAGACGTAAAAGGTACTGCTTACACACTTATTAGAGTCGCTTCTCGCACAAATATGGATGCAGTATTTGCTCACTATGTTGGTGCTATGGCTGAAGCAGATGACGGAAATGACAACAATGAATATTAAAGCTATGGATAATAGAGTTATAAGTAATTACAAATCGTTCTTTGCAGACCAAATAAAAGAAGCTGTTGGTGAACAACAAAAGGTGAACCGTTCATCTATGCGGCAACTATTTCGCTCTGGTGATTTGTCTTTGGCTTATGTTGAGACTATCCAGAGGGAAACCGGTATGGTCATTTTAAAGTTTCCTCGAAGAATGGCACCACGCCTTAAAGTGCAAAAATCTATAACGATTATCTCTAAAGGTGCTTTTCAAGAACTTGGAAACCATCCAATAGAATGGGATTGTACTTGGGAGAGTTTTTGCAACAATGCTTCTTTCCATTCTGCTGGTTCTGATCTTACTCCCATGCACTATATTCAGGGGAAGAATGATGGTTTTGACCACGTTGCATGTTCTGGTATAAGCGGAAAACTATATGACATTTTTGATAAGACCACATCTGCAGGACGTTCTTTGAGTGTTATCGTGTATAATCCATTCCCGCCAACTGACTATTATAAAAATCTTGGCAGATACATGGATTTGTTCTCGACGAACCAGGAACTAATGCTAGAACCGCAAATCGACTATGAAGACTGGCAGCCTGAAGAACTGGCTTTTGACGAAAATAATCCATCGGGTATCTCTGATACTATTCTTAGGACCCTGGAGGAAAACAACTGTTGTATTCTCCAAGGCCCTCCTGGTACAGGAAAAAGTTATACTATCGCATCAATTGTAGCGTCCTATCTGGACAATAACAAAAGCGTATGTGTCACTACAATGGCGAATAAGGGTCTTATTGAGTTGATAAAGCAAGATCCGCTAAAAGAGTTTATTCCACAGGGAAAGATATATAAGACCAATTTGTCGGTAGACGAACAGAAACAAATAAAGGGAGTAAAAAACGCAAATTCTGACTTAATAGTCCCTTATGGAGAATTGTTATGTGCGACGAACTATGTGCTTTCGAGTGTTTATAGTGAGAAAAAGATGACCCTTAATGGTCTTCCTTCTTATGATCTCATCGTAATAGAAGAAGCCTCTCAGGCATTCTTAACAACTATAGCTGCATTCAAACAACTAGGAAAAAAATGTCTTATTGTTGGAGATCCTATGCAGTTGCCTCCAATTGTTAAATTGAACAATCCTTTATACAATGCATGGAATGTAAATACTCAGGTTGAAGGTCTAAAAACATTCGCATTAGGAACAGATATTAAATCCTATCGTATTGTTACCACATTCCGATTAACAGAAAAGAGTGCCGCACTTACAAAAATTTTCTATGGTAATAGGTTTGTATCTGTGAAAAAAGAGTATCAAGATTTTTCTTCTGCAGGACTTGAATTGTTTCCAAATGATGGTGGCGTTTTGTATTGCTGCACAAATGATTTGAAAGACAGTCTATATTCTGATAGTGCAGATGTCATGATTCGCAAGGTTGTTGAAACAATGGAATTGCATTTCCCCAAAATGTCATTGGCTATTATGACACCCTTTAGAGACACCGTTAAGGAGTTACAGAAACGTTTTTCTAATTCTGATGTCGATTTGGATATTACAATAGAAACCATCGACCGTATTCAGGGTATGACGGTAGATTATGCAGTTCTTTATATTCCAGGTAGAAATCCTGGTTTCGCATTAGAAGAACGTCGATTTAACGTTGCAACAAGTCGTTCAAAGAGTACAACTCTGATAATATCAGATATGCCAATGGGACAATTCCACACAATACCTTCAACTGTTATACAGTTTGTAAGCATGTGTGACCAGATTAATAGTCATTATCAGGTTAAACTAAGCCCAGTGTCTATGGATAAAGTATCAGAACCTGTTCAAACTCTCGGAAAAGGCAACATTCAATTTAAAGTGTTGGGTAAAGTTGATTTAAGTAAGTTTGAACGTCCCAAGAAAGAGCTTGCAACAAATAAGAAGAATTACTATATTATTGATACTAATGTATTTGTTGATTGTCCAGAAGTCATAAGTAAGGTTGATAAGAAATATCCTGTCATATTATCTGCCAAAGTTACTGATGAACTTGACAAGATGAAAATTAAACTGGATGAACAAAAGAAAAAGAATACAGAGAAAGCTTTGTGGAATTTAAATAATGAAAAGACCCATGAAATAATATATGAGTTTGCTGATACTTCTTTGCTGCCAGAAGACTTTGACAAACGTTCTCCTGATAACATGATTCTATCTGTAGCTCTTAAATATAAGGATGACAATCCTATTATGCTCACATCAGATAATGGACTTCAGTTAAAATGCAAGATTTTTAAAGTTGCAACAGTGTCACTTAGAAACTTTCTAAAAAGATGATTAATACAAGAACCAAAGAGACAATCGGCAAATGCTTTTGGGGGCGAGGCAATATGTTGGCATACTCTACCCATACCCTAAACTGCTTCTAGGCTAACTCATGGGTATGCATAGAGTATGGATAGAAGGAGCCTAGAAGCAGGCTAAAGGCAGGTTGGAGCGAATAGAAACGCCAATAAGGCTACGAATAAAACGTTATAAGAAATATATGGCAAAGAAAGAGAATAATGAATTGATGAACAGGAATCAGGCGTTCCTAATTTATCAGGACGATAACGGAATCGCACGGGTGAACGTGAGGTTTGAGGGTGAGGATGTGTGGCTGACGCAGGAGCAGATGATGGATTTGTTCGATGCGTCACAACAGGATGTGAGTTATCATATCGGACAGATATACGAAGAGGGTGAGCAGGACCCAGAACGAACTCACTAAAAATTTTTGTTAGTTCGACAAGAGGGTACTCGTAGTGTCAGGCGACAGATAAGCCACTATAATCTGAAAATGATAAATCTCTCTGCCTCGTGACTTAGTGGTTTGAGAATAATCTTTCATTCTCATAAGGCTGGTTAAGAGATGGAAGAAGTATGATGTAAGACGTAAGATGTGATAATAATGAACGAAACAAAACGTTTTAACAATATGGACAAAGAAAACAAGCTGATACTGTATAAGGACGAGGAAGGCAGGGTGAGTGTGAACACTCGCTTTGCAGACGAGGATGTGTGGTTGACACAGGCGCAACTGGTAGAGATTTATCAATCGAGTAAATCGAATATCAGTGAGCATTTGACAAACATCTTTGCAGACAAGGAATTGGAGCAAGATGCAGTTGTTCGGAAATTCCGAACAACTGCTGCAGACGGGAAGAACTATCAAGTTTTGCATTACAATCTTGACGTGATAATCGCTCTTGGTTATCGCGTGCAATCGCCTATAGCCGTTAGATTCCGCAGATGGGCAACACAACGACTGCATGAGTATATTCAAAAGGGATTCACGATGGACGATGAGCGACTGAAGCAGGGAGGTAATCGCTACTTCCGTGAACTGTTGCAGCGCATACGTGACATCCGAAGCAGCGAGCGGAACTTCTATCAGCAGGTGACAGACATATACGCCACATCGACGGACTATGATCCACGTGCAAAGATGACAAAGCTGTTCTTCGCAACCGTTCAAAATAAGATGCA
>JAEEGL011567282.1_pt1 | contig 11020 bp, 12 predicted proteins | sample 9134231 | NCBI WGS metagenome assembly JAEEGL01 (sample SAMN16246548, study PRJNA631951) | gut metagenome | biome: gut microbiome; feature: rumen; material: fiber-attached | host: Bos | place: Iran: Karaj | collected 2018-10
CAGCGGCCGCCTGGACGACATACGCGAAGCCTACACATCAGCCAGGATATTCGTCGCACCTATGCGCATCGGCTCCGGCATGCAGAACAAGCTACTCGAAGCCATGGCCATGGGGCTTCCGTGCGTCACCACCACCCTGGCCGCCTCCCCCTTGGGAGCCACCCCTTGGGAGCACTTGCTTGTCGGCGACAGCGCCGCCGAACTGGCCGACCTGATAATAAAACTCGGCATCGAAGAATTGCACGACTCCATCGCCGACGCCGGCCACCGCTTCGTCCAGGAACACTTCTCATGGCCCGCCGCCGTCGCCCCCTTGGAAGAAATACTTAATTCCTAAATGTTTAATACTTAATTAATCACAGTATGGATCTTAACGGACGCAGACAAAGCACCAATTATGAAGACCGCCGCGGCAAAGGCAATGTTGGCAAGATAGCCGGCTTGGGCGGAGGCGGCGCCATCATCGTCGCCCTTATCATGCTTTTTCTGGGCAAAGACCCCTCGCAGGTCGTACAGCAGATGGCTTCAAGCCAGATGACCACCACAGAAGAGTACACCCCCACAGCACAGGAAGAAGAGTTTAAGACATTCGCCCTGCAAGTACTAGCCTCGACCGAGGATGTGTGGAATGCTGAATTCAAACGTATGGGCCGCACCTACCGTGCACCCAAACTTATTCTCTTCCACGGCTCGGTGCAGAGCGCTTGCGGTGGCGCCACCTCGTCGGCAGGCCCCTTCTATTGCTCGGCCGACGAACAGGTCTACCTCGACCTCGACTTTTTCAACGAGATGAGCCGCAGCATCGGTGCTGCTGGCGATTTCGCATGCGCCTATGTGATTGCCCATGAGGTCGGCCACCATGTGCAACACCTCCTCGGCACCCTCGACCAGGCACACAGCCAAATGGCCCGTCAGGGCGAGACGGAGAAGAACCGCACCTCGGTGCGCATCGAACTCCAAGCCGACTACTATGCTGGCGTGTGGGGCTACCACGAAAACAAAATGTTTAGCTCGCTCGAGGATGGAGACATAGAGGAGGCCATCAACGCCGCACAGAAGATAGGCGACGACTACCTGCAGAAGAAAGCCCGTGGCTACAGCACTCCTGAAAGTTTCACCCACGGCACCTCGCAGCAGCGCATGCGTTGGCTCAAGAAAGGACTCTCCACCGGCAGCGTCAAGGGCGGCGACACCTTCTCCCCCTCCTACAACTCCCTCTAACTACCGACCAACAACCGCATCCACCATCAGTTCGAGCCAGTGGGCGTCCACATCGTCGAACGTCCCCAACTCTCGACTGTCAATATCGAGGACGGCCACAACCTGGCCGTCCTTTCTCATTGGCACCACTATCTCACTACGGCTCTCACTACTGCAGGCAATATGTCCGGGGAACTCCTCGACGTCGGGCACCACCACCGTCCGCTCCTCCTTCCACGCCGTACCGCAGACTCCCTTCCCGTAGCCGATGTGGACACAGGCCAACGGACCTTGGAAGGGGCCGAGGAGGAGTTCATTATCCACCACGCGGTAGAAACCTGTCCACCAGAAACAGAACTCCTGATGTAGCAATGCGCTGACGTTCGCCATCTTGGCAATCATATCGCTTTCGCCCTCGCAGAGGGCCTTCACCTGCGGCAGCAGCCGCTCGTATTGTGTCTGTTTATTCATAATCTTCTTTGTATTCTTGCTCCGAGAGCAGGCTGAGCAGATAGTCGTTCTCAAACTGCGGGGCGTTGACATCGTCGATGTGTCGCTCGGTGGCATTGGCGATGACCGCCGAATAGCCGTTGAGGGCCGCAAAAGGGGCAAATTGTGCCGCCCGGTCGTTTAACGACATCTGGGGATGGATTGTCGACTGATGGTGCGGCAAGTGGATAATGTCGTCGTAGTCATTCATGGTGTCCTCCAATCTGCTTGTTACGCTCCCGGGCCGTGGCGCCTTCTTCGAAGTCGGTACCGCGCAAGAGCGCATTCTTGCCATATTTCTTCTTGATTTCCAGTGTCACACACTGCATCTTATGTTCACGCGCAAGACTCTCCTCCTCGGCCTTCCTCTCCCTCTCCTGCTGCTGGGCATCGACAAACAGGTCCAGCTGCCGTTGCGGGACATTTTCTTTCGCCTTCTTTTCGTCGACAATATGGTTTGTGCTGATGTTGATGCGACGCACCAGCTGGTCGGTTCCCACGATGCGATCGAAGATTTCAAGGAGCGATTTTGTGATGAGGCGTGCCGAAGAAGTCTGTCGCGGCAACCGGGCGGTAGTGTTTGCATAGCGATGGGTGGCGTCGAATCCTACTCCGAGCGCCAGCTGGTCGCTCACCATGTGGTGCTTCACCAAGCGCAATGCTATCGACTCCGCCATCTCTTGCACCACAACCCTCGCCTTCTTGAAACTGTAGGGCTCGGGGAGTACCTGCCCCATGCTGAAAGAATGCTCGGTAGGTCGATAGGACTTGATGTACTCCATCGTACACGGTTCCCAGCCCCAGGCATGGTCGATAAGCAGTTCGGCAGCCACACCGAAAAGCGAATACAACAAGTTTTCATCCGTCAACGACCTTCGGGCCACATCGCCCATGGTATACATACCGTTGGCTTCAAGCTTGGCGCTGATGCCTCGCCCCACACGCCAGAAATCGCGCAGCGGACGGTGGCTCCAGAGCTGCCGACGATAGCTCTCCTCGTCCAACTGCGCAATACGCACGCCGTCTTTGTCGGCAGGGATATGCTTGGCCACAATGTCCATTGCCACCTTGGCCAGGTAGAGGTTGGTGCCGATGCCGGCCGTAGCTGTGATGCCCGTCTCGGCCAGCACGGCACTTATCATCCTACGGACCAGCTCATGGGCCGTGCAGCGATAGGTCTTAAGGTAGTCGGTGACATCGATGAAGACCTCGTCTATCGAGTAGACATGGATGTCCTCGGGCGCCACAAAGCGCAAGTAAATCTTATAGATGCGCGAACTATAGTCCATATAGTACGCCATCCGGGGCGGGGCCGCCACATAGTCGACAGCCAGCTCGGCATGGGCCTTGAGCACATCGTCGTCCACCGACTTGCCCGTCAGGATGCCCTGCGGCGAATTATAGAGCCTGTCGCGATTCACCTCCTGCAGACGTTCCACCACCTGGAACAAACGTGCCCGTCCCCCTATGCCATAGGCTTTCAACGAAGGCGACACCGCAAGGCATATCGTCTTCTCCGTCCTACTTACATCGGCCACCACGAGATTGGTCTTCAGCGGGTCCAGACCACGCTCGACACACTCGACCGATGCATAGAACGACTTCAGGTCTATGGCAGCGTATAGTCTCATTGCACTGTAGGCTTCCCTGCCTGTCGCCAAGCCATGATGCCGCCACCGAGGTCGTAGACTTTAGCTCCTTGTTCAGCCAGCATCAGTGCAGCCTTCTGGCTACGCTTGCCTGTACGGCAATAGACTGCAATGCTTTCGTCCTTCAGACGCACACGTTCGACAAAATCGGGTTGGTTCACGTCGACATTCTCTGCTCCTGCGATATGTCCTTCGGCATATTCGCTGCGGGTGCGCACGTCGATGACACGCATACGCTTGGACTGCACCAGCTCGTTGAAGTCATTGACACACATAATGGTCACCATATCCTGGGGATTGGTGGTCGGCTCGGCCTTTTTGCTGCCGCTGCAACCCATCGCCATCGCAGCGACGACTGTCATCAGTAATAAAGTCTTTTTCATGTTGTATTATTTATTGATTGTTTTTTCAATACGTTGCAACCCCTCGAGGAGCATGGATCGCGGGCAACCCAAGTTGATTCTGAAACAGCACTCGTATTCCTTACCGCCAAAAGTGGTACCGTCGTTGAGCGCCACCTTTGCCTCATTCACAAGACTATCGGCCAGTTCTTTATGAGAGATGCCGTAGGCACTGAAGTCGAGCCAGGCGAGGTAGGACGCCTCGGGGAGGACAGCCTTCACCTTGGGCATCTTTTCCTCAAGGAATTCCTTCAGCGTCTGCACATTCTCATGCAGATATTCCAGCATCTGCCCCAGCCACTCTTCCCCTTGGGCAAAGGCAGCCTCGGCAGCGGTAAAGGCGAAGATATTGCCGCCAGCCACACCCAGGGAGTCGAGCCAGCCGAAGAAGCGCTTGCGCAGGGCCTCATTGCCGATATAGCACACCGAACTTCCGAGCCCTGCAATATTGAAGGTCTTGCTGGGCGCCATAAAAGTGATGCTGTTCTTTTTTGCAGCTTCACTGACGGTACTGTAGCTCACATGGTGATGCCCCGGCAGCGTGAGGTCGGCGTGTATCTCGTCGCTGATGACGAGGACGTGGTGACGCTCGCAAATGTCGGCAATGCGTCGCAGCACCTCCGTGCCCCATACGGTACCGGCAGGGTTATGCGGATTGCTCATAATAAACAACTTGCAGCCTTCCACTTTGCGCTCAAAGTCGTCGAAGTCTATCTCGAAGCGGCTCGGCGACTGAAGTGGAGCCAAGTCTCCCTTTGAGACGTTTTCTATCTTCAGCGGGCTGCATATCAGCGTGCGGCCGCTCTCCTTCGGCAGGTTGAGAAACGGAGGATAGACGGGGGTGGTGACCAGCACCTTGTCGCCCGGTTGCGTCAAGCAGAGCAGCACATAGGCAATACCCGCCACGATGCCGGGAATGAAATGCAGCTCTTCCTTGGCGGCACGTATGTCATAGTGTTTCTGTAGCCATGTCGTGACGGCCTGCACGTAGCCTTCCGATGGCATGGTATAGCCTAGCACAGGATGGTCGCAGCGCTTTCGTATAGCGTCCATCACAAAGTCCGGAGAGCGGAAGTCCATATCCGCCACCCACATAGGCAGCAGTTCGGCATTTCCGTACATCGACTGCAGAGCATCCCACTTAAAACAATCTGTTCCACGCCGTTCAATCGGCTCGTCAAAGTTGTACTGAGTCATTGCGATATGAGTTTTAGTAATTTGTTACGAGTGTGCCGGACTCCGGCGCCCAGTTCCGACGGTTCAATCAGGAGCAGACTCTGACGCAGTTCGCCCAACAACTCGGGATAGGGTTGGCTTATCTTATAGGCCAGTTTCATACACAACGAACGCACGCCGTAGGGCTCGTCGGTCCTCATCATGTGCTCCATGCAGAAATCGAGCAGAGCAATGTAGTAGGCCGGGGTATCGTCCACTTCCGCACTTTGCCAGTCGAGCCGTTCAAGAAGTGCCATAGTGATGCGGCGCAGCGAGGTGTCGGGAGTGGTGATGGCCAGCTCGACCAACGCCTCGCGGTGCCGGGCGATATGTCCGTTGTCCTCTTTCGGCAGATGTGTCAACGCCCACGCCGAGTGCACTGCCTCCTCCCGGTCGTCGCCCTGCATGGTGTCGAACAGGCCCTCGCGCACTGCCGCACTGTCGTGTGCACGCCGTGCAATAGTTTTTATTTCATCAATGTGCATCGTCGCCATCGTCGTTCAATTGATTGGACAGCACAACGGACTGGTCAGTTCGCATCCGCGGTTCCTAGCCAGCCACAACGCAGCATAGCTGCAGGTAGCCTCCACATGGCCTCCCCTGCCCTCTATCTCTTCCACCGCTCGGCGCACTAGCTCCGAGGCAATGCCCTGCCCGCGCAGGCGGTCGTCGACATACGTGTGGTTGATGACATACACGCCGTCACGCTCTGGAAATGTCACTTCCCCCACCTCCTCACCGTTCTCGACGGCGGCAATCCGGTTTTTATATGTGATGTAGTCCATTAAATTGAAAATTGAGAATTGTAAGTTGAAAATAGAAACGGGGCGCTTAATTTTTCATTTTCCACTCTCCATTATTCATTCTACATTCTTAATTTTTAATTATTAATTATTTTCAGGTCGCCGACCTCAGTTTACGAATTCCCACAATATCATTTAGAAATTAGAAGTAAATATTTGCATTCACACATTAACGCATTCAAACATTCTCACATTATCAGCCAATCCGACGGCACGCTACACACATTAGCACATTCTATTGTTTTATTATTTCAACTGCCGTTAGGAGATGGGGTTACTTGTTGTTTTCGTCGTTGGTGTTTTCCGGAAGCAGATAGTCGCTGGCCTTCTCCGAAGATATGACAGAACGACCCGTTTGGGCCTCCAGCTTCATGCGGGCATCACCGGCAATCTGCCCGCCCTTGCGCGCCACTGCAGCACTTTGTTTGAAGCCTTTCGGATTCCGGGCTTTGCTGATTTCTGTTGTCGATGCTTCTGCCAGAATATTCAACGCAAGCTCGATGTTCGTCATATTGTCACGCAAGTTCTCTTTCTTCAGGCCTTTGAATTGTTTGTACTGCCGCGTGGTTTTTCCGCTCCAAGCCTGAGTGATGATGTCGGTCAGCGAGGCATACTGTTGGTTTTCAATCACTCCGGCCCGATTCCATTCGTCTGTCAATTCCTTACGTACCTCGATACTCTTCAACCGCTGATTGATCCATTTGTCGGAATAACCCAGTCGGCGGTAGTCGGCATAGGCCTGTTCGAAGTTCAACTCAGGGTCTTGCATTTGGTCGAGACGTTGCGCTGCCACCTGTGCCATCCATTGCTTGAAGGGTTCTGCTTTGGGAGAAGGGATGGATTGAATCAGACGGAAAAGCTGCTCGGTATCAGCCACATCCGTGAGGCGCATTTTCCCGTCGGCGGCTTGAAGTTTGAAAGCGTTACAATTTGTAACGGTTTCGTTGCCCTCTTTCTTTAACCGGTTTTTCAATACCCTCCAGTAGGTTTGTGGGTTGGCGCTTTCAGTCAACACCTCCACCACATCTACAATGGAGAAATACCATTTCTCTTGCTCGTCGTCCCATACGGTACGAACCTTCTTTTCTTCAAACAGCTGAATTTCTTGCTTCTTTGTCATATTTATAGTTACACATTCATTTTTACTAATTGCCATTCTCCCTTTGTTAAATTGGCCGGCCCATTTTACTCTCAATCGGGTCAACAGCTTCGATTCTGGTATAGGACATATATTCTTTCAAACGCGACTTCTTGGCATCGCGTTCTTTTAGCAGTTCTATCACTTCATCGATAGTAATTTCCCCTTCGATGTTCCTGCGGGCAAGTTCAAGGAGATAGTCCGACACCTGTAGCCCATCCACCGCCTGCAAGCCGATGGCAACCTTCCAGGCTTCTGCTCGTTCCCGCTTGTGCGGTTCGCTCGCAACAATATACTCGTCAAAGTCTAAATATCCGTCGTTCATTGTCAAATAATATCTTTCCCCTTTCTTAATTCTTAACTCTTAATTCTTAATTTTTAATTATTTTCAGGTCGCCGACCTCAGTTTAAGCAATCAATTGTTCAAGATTTACACATTTGCAAATAAACGCATTTCACTTTCATTATCACATACCCCATTTCGCTTTCTTTTCTTGTCCATCTATTTTCTACCCCATTACTATTACTCCAGGTTTCACCCCAGTTAGTGGTTCGCAGTAGTCTTTGTTTACTACTCTGTCGCGCATCAGTTTCATATCGATGAAGTTGCGGCTAATGTTTTGTACAAGCTCTAGGTAATTGTCAGTCCCATCATCCTTTATATAATAGTATGGCTTAATAGAAATGCAGTTGCGGTGTTCAAAAAGGGTGTTCAACAGCGTACGGTCTGAGTTGCCGCAAGAATGCCCCATAATACAAACTTGAAATGGAGCAGAGTCTATAAATGACAATACACTTCTATATTTGCATGATTCTAAATACCGTATTGACTTGACATTTTTAAGATAATCATTGTCATTTATATTTTGGATAGCCTTGTAGTCATCATCCAATTCATCACCATAGCCGAAAATGACATTCTGAGGATTTGATACCTCTCCATGAATATGGTTGAGGAAAAATATTTGTCCTTCCAATGGCATGTACTGCATTGCGGTATTAGTGTAGTTGAAGTTCAGGAGCATTATATTATCGGGTAATCTAAACACTCTAGGATAGTCAACAAAACTGGTGCGGTTTTGCCAATATTCATCAACCTCGTTTAAATAAATAAAACTACGATCACTATCAATACCATATTCTTTCAATTTCCTTTCCAATTCGCCATGCTGCAGCCCCATACACCAATCCACATATTCATTTAAAACTTTCGTTGCTCCAACGGCTACATCAGAAGAATTAATTGGTGCAAAGATTTTTTCTTTGATTTTATCTATGGTATTTTTGTCTTGTTCATTAATCTCACTTAAGTACTCAATTAATTTGTCCTTCAAATATTGCAACTGTTTATTTAAGCTTATCAAATCATCTTTTGAAGGCTTTTCTATGGCATATCTTTTCAGCGAATCATAATACTCGTTTTCTATATCCACCCAGCCTTTGATTTCAATGCTTTTAATAATTCTTTCAAAGAAAGGAGAAAATGTCACTTTATATCGTGAAGTATCTTCCATTATCGATTGGATAACATCTTTGCCTAAGGGTTTATTGATAAATCGAGGGAGATGAAATGCGAACACATTCCAGCATCGTATATCGTTATCATATAGTTCAAACGTACATAAAGGGTCTTCTGATACATTAGTAAGATTTCCACTAAACCCAGTAACGCGTTGCTCCCAATACCAGTTTATGAAATCCGCATAACTGGTTTTCAAGCCGTGAGCGAGGTCGAAGCCGTTGCCTATTAGTACGAGTCTGTTCATAATATTCCTTACATTCTTTCTATAGCTTGTTCTACCAATTGTTTTGCTTGTTCCAGCAGGCGCTTGCTCTCAGAGCGTAAAGAAAAGCTTTGCTGGACTTTGGTGGCAATGACACGTTGAGTCTCCATTGGGAGGTATGGGATCAGGACTTGTTCTATTTCTGATGGTTTCCAGTGCTGGATTATGGCACCGTTGGAGTCCCGCTCGGCTTGCATACGGACGATGATGGAATTGAGCACCAAGGTCACATAATCTGGCAGGTAATCTTGATTGTACACATTCAAGTGCAACAATGCTCCTGAAGTAATACAATCCACTTCTTCTGTGACCTTATAGGCAATACCGACACTGCCATCTTTGGACAGGAGTATTGTATCTTTCTTTGGATGCAATTCAGAAACATTGTAATCGCTCCGTGAAAGATAAATAGCAGGCTCGGATATGCCGAACTTGGTGATGTCCGACACACGGACAAATGGCACTCCGCTGTCGCAATAGGCATCACTGCCTGGTTCAATGGATTTCTTTATTGTGGCAATCTCGCTGATGGTATTGCAGCGATAATGTGATAGCTTTTCAAACAAATCGTCATACTTGGGCTGGTAATACTCTGCATCCAAACGTCCACCTGCCCCAAAAGACTCTTTCAGTTGCTTGATGTTGTATGAGTTATTTTCTGGCTGCCAGTTTTTTAGGTTTAACTCCTCCAATAACACATTTTCAGCATCATTATATAAAACAAATGCTTGTTTAGCTTTGTCGTGTGAAGTTCGAACTAATTGCTCAATTTCTTTTTGGAGAATATCGCTCGGCAAACACACTATTATTGATTTTACTTGAATAAGATTTAATAGAGGCTGAACATTCCCTGTTGATAGTTTCCTTGTCTGATATTTTCCATATTTAGAGTTTAAGAATGTTGACAAATAATATGGGTTAACTCCATGAATTTTCTTTATTGTTGCAACATTTCTGTCCGTATTTCCTTCTATGTCTTCGTATATCACACTCGCATTTCCAACTGTTCCAACAATGGACAACAGCACATTGTTGACTTTTAAAGCTGAACGAGCGTTCTTTTCGTGAATACTCCTATCGCAATATCGTATATCAGAATAATCAATAAAATTATTTTTTATATTATGCCCAGATAAATAAACAATACCACTTTCTTCATCTAATTTTGGAGAACCATGTTCGCCATCTGTTATTTCGGCAATATTGGATAATGTTTTATGTGGATATGCGATTATTTCATTTGATAATAGAATATGTGCTTTTTGATAGCACTCTGCATCAATTCTATTGTTGCTCAAAATCTCTCTTAATCCAACTTCGCTAATCTCGAGCCCTTCCAACAGTTCTTTGTATCGTTGCTCGTCGAAAGGGCTACCTAAAAAAAACTTAGCCTCTCTCGTTTGGCGAACTCGGCGAAGGCTTCTGCTATTCCATCTTGAGTGAGTCCGTCGTGGTTGAAGAGGTCGTGTTTCACTATCAAGTGTCCGTGAGAGTCTAACAGATACTCGCTAATCTTTTGGGGCGTAGTATCGTGATGGTCAATGACATCAGAAACGACGTTAGCCTGAGTTATTGGTATACTTGGCTTCTCTTGAGTTATTGTTGGTCGTTTCACATAAATCTTTTCACCACTATTATCTTTGCTTGGCTCTTGCATAGTGGCAAAGAATATTGGGTAGTCGTCCTTCTTCGGGCAAAGATTTTCATCCCATTTCTGTACAAACAATACGCTTGTCTTAGTGCCAGTATGTGGCTTGAATACATTGCCGTGCAAGCCCACAACCGCGAGAATACGACAACGTTCGGCAATATAATCTCGGATATAGCGGTCGCTGCTGTTGTTGAAACGTCCTTGTGGCAACACGATGGCCATTCGTCCGCCAGGCTTGAGGAAGTCAAGGTTGCGCTCGATAAAGAGGATGTCGCGCCCCACCTTGTTGGCAGTTTTGCCGGCCGAGTTTTTGCTTAATTCATACTTGGCAAGGATACGGCTTTCCTTGATGTCGCCTGCAAAAGGCGGATTGGCCATCAGTATGTCAAAATTGAAATCGCGGTTGCTATTTTTATCAACACGCATCTTCTTCAACTTCGTCCACCCAGCAAAATAGGTATCCTGCCAATCCTCATCTTTGATAGTATCGTCCCAACGATCGTAGTCAAGTGTGTTAAGATGGAGCACATTTGTTTGGCCGTCGCCAGCTATAAGATTCAGCGTACGCGCTACACGGACAGCACGCTCATCGAAGTCGATGGCAAAGACCTTGTTCTGCACATAGTCGGTGCACTCCTGCGGTTTCTTTTCAAGAGTGAACAGATGGCTTTTCTTCAGCCCCTTGCTTTC
>JAEEGL012236940.1_pt1 | contig 11020 bp, 11 predicted proteins | sample 9134231 | NCBI WGS metagenome assembly JAEEGL01 (sample SAMN16246548, study PRJNA631951) | gut metagenome | biome: gut microbiome; feature: rumen; material: fiber-attached | host: Bos | place: Iran: Karaj | collected 2018-10
GCTTTTTACAGATTTTTAAGGACGGGTCTTCTGGCTAAGACGCTGGTTTTCGCTGTGCTGACGGGTATTTTCTCCGTGTTCTTCGTATATGTGGAACTCAAAGGCAGTTACATGATAAGAAGACCCAGATTTATCGATAACAGCTTTATCATCATGTGCGTGATAGTGCTCACGTATATAATCCCGTTCGGGATAGCATTATTCTGTTCGATGTTCTCCGGATCTGATGTTACGGGACGCACTATCAACAATAAGATCACGACAGGATTATCAAGAACTCAGATATTCATTGCCGACATGGCAGTTTCACTTACGGGCATGCTCATTTATGTCGTTTGTACGCTGGCGACCGTTATCCTGTTCAGTAAGATCTGGGCCGTAAAGTCCAATCTCCAGTTCGATAAACTGCTGATCGAACTGTTCATACGTCTGCTGCTTACGAGTGCGGCTTATGCAGCCGCATATACACTGCTGCAGTTCTTCCTGAGCAATAAGCTGTTGGGACTCGTTATTACACTTGCCGCGATTCCATGCATGATGCTGATACCGACTCTTATCCTTGCTGATCTTGATGAACCATACAGGTACAGCGCTGTTAACGAAGAGACCGGTGAGAGTTACTGGACTGTTAATCCCAAGTATGTAGGAGGAACCAGAAGAAAAGTCTATGAGGCGCTCTATGATGCGAGTCCATATAGTATTTCTGATGATCTTAGCGATTTCTCTGCCGAGATAATCGCATCAGGTTCGGTACTGATCCTGTCCTCAGCTCTGGGCGTATTAGCTGTAAACAAGAGGGAGTATACATAAGATCATGAAGAAGATACTTTCCGGAATGTTCTACAGACTTTTCAGGGGCTTCGAACTCTGGGTGTTCCTTGCAGTGTTTATTGTCGGCTCTTTTTACATTATGTATGGCCTGTTTGATGATAAGGCCTTCTTAGGCGGAGTAAAGGACGGCGGTGTATATCACATACAGACTGAAACACAGGGTGAGATTACCATCAGTTCGGATAACATAAAAGAATACCGTTATGAAGGACTGGACATAAGTGCCTACGATGCATTCAGGGCAGAGACATCGGTACTCCCGGATGATGTATACGGAAAGATAATGTCAAAGGGATACAATTACCTTTTGGATGAGGTACAGTTCCTGTTCTATGTATTTGATAACATGACCATACTTCCGGGAATGCTGATGGTCATATTCATTCCGGTCTTCTTCGGAAGGATGTTCAGTGACGGTACGATCAAGAATCTTATATCGTGCGGACACAGCAAAGCGAAGATATATATGACATGTCTGATGCTGTCATTCATCATGAATTTCGCAATGCTGGTGATGAACATTATCATCTTTGCGGTCAACTGTCTGATCTTCTCGTGGAAACCGCCAATATATCTGCCAGCAGTACTGGCGGATATCGTTATACAGCTTCTGATCATGTTAACGATAACATCAGTTGCAGTTGCAATTATGTTTATCAGTTTAAAGAAGACAGCAGCATTTGTTGCCGGTTTTATCCTTTCCGTGGCAGTTATATTCCCGACATCGGCGATAGCTATTTCCGAACTTGAAGCAAAATATGAACGTATTGATTCCGGCAAACCGGATACCGAGGAATTTGAACGGTGTTATCGTGAGCAGAACTGTCTTGAGCAAAGTTTTGATCTCACGAAATTCAGGTTTGATTTTTACCATGACGGCAGAAGGCTGGACATATATCATGAACCGGAAATCAGCGAGGCTCATAAAAATACTCTTATCACGATAATTTTTACGGATCCCATGATGATCAATCATTTTTACAGATATCTGTATATCCCGCCGTATCTTATTTACCGTGACGGACTGATGGCGGTAAACGTGGCCAGCAACGTTATGTGGACAGTTTTATCTGCTTCTGCAGGTATAATGATCTTCAGGAAGAAGGAAATAAACTGAAGATTTCTTCCTTGTGGTATTATTATCCATATCAGGAAGGCTCTTAAATGATATATCTTATTGCTCTTTGTATCCTGCTAGTAATAGCTCTTATCGCGGCGGTCGTTAAGATCGTTCTGTTAAGGCGCGGATTTGACGAGCTCACTGAGAATATCGAGGATCAGGTGAAGGGCAATACGCAGATTCCCGTAACTCTTACCACTTCGGATCCGCATGCCAAAAGAACCGCGGAGACTCTTAACCGCGAGCTTAATAATCTCAAGAACGAACGTAACGAATATATTGACGGTAACCGCAAGGTTGCTGCAGCAGTAACAGAGATCTCGCATGATATCAGAACTCCTCTTACTGCTATAAATTCCTATCTGGATCTCATGAAGGACGAGACTGACGAAGAACTTAAGGAACAGTACCTGGAACGCATCAAGAGCCGCACGCTCTCACTGAGCGATCTTGCAGATGAACTCTTTAAATACAGCACTTCAACGGATCCGGAGAGATACAGCAGCAAAAATGAGGAACAGCCGCCTGAGCCTGTCGATATCTGCCGTATCCTGGAAGAATGCATACTGTCATTTTATGCGGCATTGACCAGGAAGGGAATTGAGCCGGTCATAGAACTGCCCGAGCATCCTGTGTTTGTTTTGTGTGATTCCAAAAGTGCGAACAGGATCTTCGAGAACATAATAAGCAACGCTTTAAAATATTCACATGATGATCTGACCGTAAAGCTTGACGATAAAGGCAATGTCACATTCAGCAATTCCGCGCCTGACCTGACACCGGTATCTGCCGCGAAGCTTTTTGACCGTTATTTTACGGTAAATGAAGGAAATTCATCGACGGGTTTGGGCTTTTCCATTGCCAAAGAGCTTGTCGAGAGAAACGGTGGCACTATAGAGTCTGCTCTGGTGGACGGCGTGCTCTCGATCAATGTGCATTTTGTTCCGCGCGGACCTGAGAATACATAGTGTTTTGCATTTCACCTTCTGTTTTTCGCCACTTACCTCAAAGTCCGGGACAGAATTTCTGTGTCGATGTAAGATGACACCAGCAACAAGAAAGGAGGTCATGAAATGAAAGTAAGTGTTGATATCTCGCCTGAATACAGAGAACCGTATGCTGTCATTCATACTGCCAGAGTGACAGATGAGATTCAGCGTATTGTCGATGTTCTCGGAACCGGAGATACACCGATAACTGCATTGCAGAATGAGGAAGACATAATCGTTTTGCAGCCTAAGGATATATTCATGGTCAGGGTGGAAGACGGAGATACGATAATTTACGGAGCCAGGCAGAAGTACCGTTCCCGCAAAAGATTATACGAACTGGCCGACCAGCTGGGCAAGCAGTTCATGCAGATATCAAAGACAACATTGATCAATCTGTCTTATATGGACAGCATTGAACCAGGTTTCTCCGGCACACTGCTCCTGAAACTGAAGAATGGGAATAAGGATTACGTTTCAAGGAAATATCTGCCGGAATTTAAGAAATATCTCGGACTGTAAGGGAGGATAAGATAATGAAAAATACAATAAAGGATCTGGTTAAGAGTGTGCTGGTCAGCATTGCACTGGCACTGTCGATATTCAGCCTGGCGTGTGTGGTTTTCGATATTATATATAAGGGTAATTTCAGTCTCGAAAACTATCAGCTTACAAAGATGGTAATAGGAAGCGTTCTTGTTGGTCTCGGTTTTGGTGTTCCGACTGTTGTTTATAACAGGGAGACGCTGCCCATGCCGATCAAGGTTATCATCCATATGGGAATAGGCTGCGCGGTATATACGGCAGTGGCATATGCAGTAGGCTGGTTCGGAGGCGCTGCAACGCTCACACAGGGCTTGGTCATCGCAGGAATACAGTTAGCAGTGGCATTTATCATCTGGTTCTGCTTCATGCGTTACTACAGAAAAGAAGCAAAGATGATGAACGATAAGATCCAGGCGATGAAGCAGTAACCTAAAAACCTGAAAATTGCCGTAATTGTACTGATAAATAACAGCCTCCTTTTGTATAATCGCTCAAAGGGAGGCTTTTTCATGAAGGGTATTAGGGTAATAGGAATTCTGCTCTCGGCTGCCATGCTGGTATCTTGTGCTGCCAATCCGGAAACGGTAAGTGAAGATACAACCGAGAAACGGCCGGTAATAATTGAGACTACAACTGAAGTTGCTGAGACCGAGACGACTCCTGCGGAACTCGTTCCGTTCGAATTCAACGCACATGTATATTCGGCCACCATCTCGCAGAGAATCCCTCAGGAGTATTGGGAATCATTCTATAACCTGTGCGATGCCCTGCGTGCAGGAGAGACCACCTTTAAATGCTCGAGTCAGGATGCATATGACTGGTGTACCGATGTCGGAGTTTTATGCAGTTATTTCCCTGCGGCAGGTACGAGAGTGGAGGGCCGTAGCGATGACGGTTCGCCGGCTTTTGAGAACGGTACAGGAAAGATCCATTACAACGTGCCCGTGGACGAATATGTTGCCCGTCAGGCTGATTTTGAAACACTGGTCGTTGATATCATCAACTGCAATGTCGAGAGTGATGATACGGAATACGAGAAGGCTCTGAAACTCTATCTGTACATGGCTCTGAACTATGAATACAAAGAAGACATCGATTACGATGACAATTACGTTTATCACACCTTTACCACCAAAAAAGGCGTATGCGGAAACTTCGCTGCCGTTTATTCATACCTGTTGCTGCAGGTAGGCATAGATGCGGTACATGTCGGGTGCTTTGAAGAGGACATGTGTCATGCGTGGACCTATGCCGTTATAGACGGTAAGGGCTATTATTTCGATCCGACGTGGGCCCTGGGTTACAGTATTAACGGAATAGATTATATCTATCTCGATTATTTCATGATGAGTTCTGAAGAACGCAACAGTGACGGATGCCTCGTCTATAATCTCACGGCAGATGTTGTGCCTGAATTCTGGCTGAATCAGGCAGCACTGACATTACCTGCCACAGACAGCAGTTATAATCTGAGAGACTTCTGCACCTTCGTAAGACTGGATGAAGACGAAAAGATCATGTACTACACAGACATGTCAGATAATCTGCGTGAATTCTATTACGGTGTGTGACAGGAACTTATTCGTAACTGCTGAATGAATTCTTGAAGATAACGCTCTTGCCGTCACTCGCGATGCCGAAGATCGGATCACTGGAAGTGCCGGGAGCCATATCCTTGAAATTGTCCTCGTACATATACATGCGTGAATCGATCATGTCGAGCTCGTGGAGCATCATAGCCTCGGGTGTGCAGGGAACTCTGATGGCACCCCATTCGGGCTGGCCGTGATGAGATGCAATCATGTGCTTCAGTATCGCAACCTGTTCGGCATTGTAAGATCTGCCGCCTGTTGCCTGATTCTTGTTCCAGACTTCGTGGTCGATCATCTCGATGCCGAGAAGGGGATGTCCGAAGAGATTGCCCATATCAGTATATGTTGCAATACCCGTGTCGGAGGTCTTCATCTCAAACAGCTTGCCGATATCGTGAAGAGCCGTACCGCATACGAGAAGTTCACGGTTGAGCAGCGTATATACTTCGCAGACTGCATAAGCCGCCTTGATCATTCTGTATGTGTGATATGCGAGACCGCCGTAGAGGTTGTGGTGCATTGCCTTGGCAGCGGAAGACTTCGTAAATGCCCTGAGATTGGCCGTTATGAGCCTTACAGCGAGCGCGGTAAGTGAGAAATCATCTGAAGGAACATCAAAAGAAGTCATGTCATAAGGTCTTCCTGAAGACTGTTTGATGAGCATGATGATGTCATTAACGAGCTTGTCCGGATCGATCGGAGGGAGCTTTACCAGCTGCTTCAATTCGTCTTCCGGGAGCTTCGCCGGATTGATGTTGACGATCTTATAGCTCTTAGATCCCTTGTAATCGGTTACTTCCAGCCTGATGACTGCTGTGCAGCCTTCCTCAACGCCTATGGCCTGGAGATCCTTCCTGGTCATATCGAAGATAAGAGCTGTTATATTCTCGTCGCCGTCATTGATGGTAATCTTGAGCATGGGTTTGCCGTTGGCTGTAGCGGTCTGGTTGACCGCAGCAACAACGACATCTGTTTCATAAGTATCAAAACCCATGGTACTGAACTTGATAATAGCCATTTAAACACCTCGAAAAGTTACATTTGCATAAATGTTAGCATTACAAGCTGTCTAATTCTATAACTTCGTATTGAATGGCCGTTTAATCGTGCTATAATCGGCGCGAGTTGTCCTATAGTTCCAATTGAAGGCGTTTTGCTGAAATCGTTTGCCGTGAACATAGAGACGATATAAAGATATAAAGCCCTTAAACAGGGCAGATACGGAAGTGAAGACCGGTATGAGATATAAGCTTGCATGCTTCGACCTTGACGGAACTCTCCTGGATACTCTGGGAGGTCTTACTCAAAGTCTTAATGCGGCGAGAAGAATGAATAATCTTGAGCCACAGACAGAAGAGCAGGTGAGGTCTTTTATCGGAAACGGCGTTACAAAACTTATTGAGAGAAGTCTTACCGCAGATCCGGGTGATTACAGTGAGGAACTGAAGATGAGGCTTCTGAAGGATAACATCAGTTACTATAATTCGCATTACCTTGAGAAGACACGTCCGTATAACGGCATAACGGAGGCCGTTATGCGTCTTAAGTCGGAAGGCATGCTTATTGCATGCGTATCCAACAAGAATGATGAGCCTGTTCAAAAGCTCATAGAGCACTTCTTCCCGGGACTGTTCGACTATGTCAGCGGTTCAATGGAAGGCGTCGAGAGGAAGCCCTCTGCAGAACCTGTTGAGAGGTGTCTTAATGCGCTTGGTGTTGAGAACAGCGAAACGGTTTACATAGGAGACTCCGACACTGATATAATGACTGCACAAAACAGCGGAACGGATATCATCAGCTGCACATGGGGTTACAGATCCCGCGAGTTCCTTATGGAGAACGGAGCAGTATGCATCTGTACCGATCCGATGGACTTAAGAACTTTTATAAGATAGGTTGGCGTTATGTCTGATAATGCGAGAACAAGTTCAAGATCAAACCTCCGCCTGATCGCACTGTGCGGTATATTTGCCGCGCTCGTATTTATCGGAACCGAACTTAAGATCCCCACGGCCATCGGATACATGAATCTTGGTGACGGAGTTATTCTCATCGCTTCTTATTTCCTGGGACCTGCAGCGTTTTTCCCTGCAGCGATCGGATCGGCATTGGGAGATCTTATCGCAGGTTATCCTGTATATATTGCTCCGACATTTGTGATCAAGGGCCTGATGGGTCTTACAGCCGCAATTATTATGGCTAAATCTCACGGTAAGCAAGCCGCGGGATTCATATTAAGACTTCTGGCCGGCATTGCTGCCGAGCTTATCATGGTTGGCGGTTATTTCGTTTTCGAGATGTTAATGTATGGTCAGGAAGCCGCGGCTGGTTCAGTTGTATTTAACCTGATCCAGGCAGGCGTTGCTATCGTGATCGCTATTCCCATGACATATGCCATCAGGATCAGAAAGCAAAAATGATCCTGGCTTAATTCCCGTAATTTAGGCATTTTAATGGCATTGATACATGAAGTGTTTTATTATCCGTTTCCGGTACTATAATGAGCCTGTCTAAATTTAGATATGGGGAAATAGCAATGAAAAAAAGAGTAATAGCAGGTGCCTTGACGGCATTTGTTCTGTTGGTGTCCGGATGTGGTCATGTAACGAGACTTGATACATCAGTTTCATCAGCAGCCGGTACTACGGTACAGTCTGAAACAACATCATCTGAGACTGAGACTTCAGAAACAACGGTCCCTTCAGAACCTTTCGTGTTTAATGCACATCTTCATTCTGATCTGCTGTCAGAGGTCGCAAGTGAGGAGATGTGGGAATCTTTATACAACCTGATCGATGCGATAAGGGCGGGAGAAGATACTTTCGAGTGTTCTGATGAGCACGCATACAAGTGGTGTACCGATGATACGACGATAGGAACGTTCCTTCCTCCGGCATGCACGTTGGTTACCGGAGACGGTTATTCAGACGGCACCGGTAAGATAAAGTATCTGATGGATAAGGATGAGTTCCTGGCACGTGAATCGGAATTTGAGACTGAGATCGAGAGGATCTTAAACGAAGCGATCCGTTCAGATTATTCCGATTTTGAGAAGGTAATGGGTCTTTATGACTATATGTGCCAGAATTTTGTTTACGATTATTCAGACATTGACGGACAGGGCATAGATGATTTCGGCAGTTACGCATGCCTTATGAAGAAGAACGGCATCTGCTGCGAAATAGCGTATGTCTATGCATATCTGCTGCTTCAGGCAGGCGTGGAGGCAACACCTTACGGTTCTTCCTGCTACCATGACTGGACGTTCGTCAAAATAAACGGCAAGGGATATCACGTTGATCCGACATGGGCTCTTCATGGTGAGTATCCGGGTGATCTTCTGTATCTGCAGTATTTTATGATGACCGAAGCAGAACGTATGGAAGATCCTCAGATCACGAAGGAATCGCTTGAGGCGGATATGATCTGGCCGTGGCTCAGTTACTACGACATAACCAGATTCGAAGCAACTGATGAGACTTTTAAAGTATTGCATTCAGGATGTTTCTACATGGGAATGGATACGGAAAGAAATGTTATCTACTATAAAGCACCGGACGGAAACATTAAGGAACTGAGTTACGGAGACATGTAAATCACGTACTCGTGATAGAATAAAGCATTAATGCATGTTGGAGGGATAACTATGGTTAAGCACATTATCGTATGGTCACTGAAGGACGAATATTCAGATGCTGAGAAGACGGAGATCAAGAAGGGTATCAAGGATGGTCTCGAAGGACTCAAAGGCAAGGTTCCCGGCATCATTGACATTACAGTTCAGACAGAAGGTCTTGATAGCTCAAGCGGTGATCTGATGCTCGATTCAACTTTCGAGAGTGTTGAAGCACTTAACGGATATACGGTTCATCCCGCGCATGTTGAAGTGGCAACGACAAAGGTAAGACCGTTTGTTAAGATCAGGAGCTCATTTGATTATCAGGTATAAATACAATGGCACAGCAGAACATTTATGATAATGATAAGTTCTTTGAATCATTCAAGGAGATCCGCGCTGATGAGATCAATTTTAATGATCTGATCGAGACACCGATCCTGCTCGGAATGATGCCTGATCTTAAGGGTAAGCGTGTTCTCGATGTCGGATGCGGAATGGGCCAGCATGCCGGACAGTATTCTGACATGGGCGCACTATCAGTGTTGGGAACGGATATATCTGAGAAGATGCTGGATTTTGCGCGCGAAAACAATTCTGCAGAAAACATTGAATACATGAGACTGCCGTTCGAAGAACTGGATAAACTCGAAGGTGAGTATGACGTTGTAACAAGTTCTCTCGCATTAGATTATGCCGAGGATCTTTGTGATGTGCTCAAAAAGATCAATGCGCTTCTGCTCCCGGGCGGTAAACTCGTTTTCTCAATATCGAATCCGATATCTACTGCATACGACGGTGTGTATGACAGATATACAAGAACTGAAGAAGGCGTAAGATTATATGCGAATCTTCATAACTACAACATCGAAGGCTTAAGAAAGTTCAGATGGTGTGTTGATGATTACGAAGTCTATCACAGAAGATTTTCCACGTTGATCAACAATATCGTTTCGGCAGGGTTCATTATCGAAGAGTGCAGGGAATCATCTCTTCCCGATGCTGTGATAGAGAAGTATCCCGATAAGTTCGGCGGATTATATCACCAGCCTGATTTTATCTTCTTCAGATGTGGCAAGTATCCTGCTTAAGTATTTAATTACAGCGCACGTTAACTTATAATGTAGATGTATTCCTTTGTATCAAGGAGCTTTTTGTTATGAATAATTATGATGTCATCATTATCGGTGCAGGCCCCGGCGGAATCTTCTCTGCCTATGAACTCGTTAACTTAAGACCTGATCTCAGGGTTGCGGTTTTCGAGGCGGGAAAGGCTCTGGAAGACCGTAAGTGTCCAATAGACGGAGATAAGATAAAGAGCTGCATTAACTGTAAATCATGCGCCATCATGAGAGGCTTCGGCGGAGCAGGCGCTTTCTCGGATGGGAAATATAACATCACCAATGATTTCGGCGGAACCCTGTATGAGCATATCGGCAAGGAAAAAGCACTGGAACTCATGAAGTATGTCGACGGCATCAATCTGGCCAACGGCGGTGAGGGAACAAAGCTATATTCGACGTCAGGTTCCTCATTCAAAAAGATCTGTCTGAAAAACAAACTCCATCTGCTCGATGCATCGGTAAGACATCTCGGAACAGATAAGAATTATCTTGTTCTCGGTAATATATACAACATGCTCAAGGAGAAGGTCGATTTCTTCTTCAATTCGCCTGTAGGTGATCTTAAGGTATTAGATGACGGAACATATGAAGTCGAGTGCATGGGTGAATCCTACACAAGCAAAATATGCATCGTATCCGTCGGACGTTCAGGAAGTAAATGGATCGAGAAGGTCTGCACGGAACTTGATATCGAGACGTTCTCCAACAGAGTTGATATCGGTGTAAGAGTAGAGCTCCCGGCAGTCGTATTCTCCGACCTGACATCAGAACTCTATGAGAGTAAGATCGTATACCGCACGGAGAAGTTCGAAGATAAGGTAAGAACGTTCTGCATGAATCCGTACGGTTATGTAGTTACTGAGAATACGAACGGTATCGTTACTGTTAACGGACACAGCTATGATAATCCCGAACTCCAGTCTGAGAATACCAACTTCGCACTCCTTGTGTCTAAGCATTTCTCAGAGCCGTTCAAAGATTCAAACGGATACGGTGAATCCATCGCAAGACTGTCCAACATGCTCGGCGGCGGTGTAATCGTTCAGAGATTCGGTGACCTCACAAGAGGAAGAAGATCCAATGCTTCACGTATTGAAGAATCAACGGTAAGACCAACACTGAAGGCTACGCCGGGTGATCTGTCACTCGTTCTTCCGAAGAGAATATTAGACGGTATCATCGAGATGATCTATGCTCTCGAC
>JAEEGL012953951.1_pt1 | contig 11020 bp, 10 predicted proteins | sample 9134231 | NCBI WGS metagenome assembly JAEEGL01 (sample SAMN16246548, study PRJNA631951) | gut metagenome | biome: gut microbiome; feature: rumen; material: fiber-attached | host: Bos | place: Iran: Karaj | collected 2018-10
TCCACTGCCTAACTCACTCTCCACTTCCAGATGTCCGTGGTGGGCCTCCACCACTTTCTTCACATACGTCAGCCCCAGTCCGAATCCTTTCACATTATGCACATTTCCCATCTGCACGCGGTAAAATTGCTCAAAGATACGCTTTTGATCCGATTTGGCAATACCGATGCCCTTGTCCGATACCTCCATCACGACATCCTGCTGTCGGTTGTACGTCCGGAGCGTGATGTCAGGCGGTCCGTTGGTACTGTACTTGACCGCGTTGTCGCACAGGTTGAACAAGACATTGGTGAAATGTATCTCGTCGGCCGAAATCCAATCCGGCGACGCGTCGAAATGCGTCGTCAGCCGGCCGCCCTTGTTCCTGATCTGCAGCACGACCGTATCCGCAACCTTCTCGGCCAGCCGGTTCAGTTCCAGCTGCTTGAGATTGAGCCGGACCGTCCCCCGCTCGAAAATGGCCATCTGGAGCACTTTCTCCACATGCGTGCTGAGCCGCTTCGTCTCGTGACTGATCACCGACGAGAGATGGTCATAATTCTTCAACTCAGACGGAATGCCCGGATCGCCCAGCATCTGGGAGGCCAGCGATATGGTCGCAATCGGCGTCTTCAGTTCGTGTGTCACGTTGTTCACGAAGTCGGTGCGCATATCGGACAGCTTCTTCTGGCGGATGATGACCATGGTCACAAGCACAAACACAATCATGATGGCCACCACCAGCACGATGGAGGTCGAGGCCATGACCCCGATCGACCGGAATATGAACGACTGCTGGGACGGGAAATACATGGTCAGTACATAAGGCTCCGTAGCGATATCCATCGGGAAAAGTTCCCCCAGATACTGTTGGTGGCCGCTCTGCTCATCGTATCCTTCGGAATGGTAGGTCGGTGTCTTCGAGGCATCCAGCACCGCATACTCGAACGGGATGTCGATGTCGGCCTTCTGCATCTCTCCGTGCAGGATATACTCGAACGACTCCTGGTCTATGCGCTCGTCTATCGGCGATTCGGCCCGTTCCAAGCGTCGCATCACCCGGTCCACACGCTGACGACGCTGCGCCAGGCTGGCCTCTCCGGATGTCTGGGTCTCGACGGAGCGTGTCTGCGCCCGGACGATCCCCTGCGCGTTCATCTCGATAGACATGTCGACCTGCCGTTCGAAGGAAAACACCTGATAATCTCCGGAATCCCGGACCGCGTCCGGGAACATGGGCACCAGCGCCCGCTGGTGTTCCACATCGCGCCGGGCATTGCGCCAGTAGTCGTACTTTTCGGAAGGCGAAAGCAGCGAGGCCGCACGGTCGCGCGAACGGTTGATGATGGTATCGAGGTCGGCTTTGTTCGTCCGGCGCACATTGCCGCCACGGAACGGGAAAGGCATGTCCTCCTCGCGCATGGCCACCAGAATCTCATAGTCGGAGATATCTTCGCTGACCCTGTTCAAAGAGGCATAGACCGATTGTTCGAACTGTTCCTTCTTGACATCGTAGGAATTGTGGATCCAGAAATACTGCACCGCAATCAGCCCGATCAAAGCCAGGGTGATGATGGCAACCAATCCGGATATATACGACAATTTCATATTCTGAACAGGCCTTTTCTACCTCGTTATATTCCTAAATGACAAAGATAACTCTTCTTGCGACACGTAGCAAGGGCAAAAACACGTCTTCAAAAAGACAGGAAAATTCATCCGTTTAACAAAATTTAACATCCTGAACCCTTCGGGTAATATGCTTTTGAGTACTTTTGTCCCACGAAAGAAATGCAAAAAAATTTTCATAGGTTTAAGTTTTAGTTGGTAGTTAGTTATATTGAGAGTAAGGCCGCAGTGATGCATCCTTACTTTTTTTTTGCTTTTGCTGCAAAAGTATGCTAAATTTGCAACACTTAGCCAAAACCATGCTTTATGTCCAAAGTTATGCCTGAAACAGAACAAGTCAATCCGAATAACACGCACAGTACCATCATTCAGGGCACTGTCATTACGGGCGACCTTTCCTCGTCCGCCAATCTCCGTTTCGACGGAGAAATCAAAGGCACCATCTCCTGCTCCGCCAAAGTCGTCATCGGAAAGACCGCCGTCATCCACGGCGCCATTGAATGCAACGTCGCGGACATCTACGGCCTGATCGAAGGGAACGTGACGGCCGACGAGCTTTCGCTCAAATCCTCGGCCATCCTCAAGGGAGACATTCTTACCAAACAACTGGCCATTGAGCCAGGCTGCAAATTCAGCGGCAATTGCAACATGCGTTGTGACGAGCCGGCCTAGCAGATCATGCGCGGGACGTGGCGTTTCTATGCGACGGCCGGTGCGGTCTGTCTGGTATTGACCTGCCTGATTCTGTATCTTTCGCAGACAGTGTGGGTCACCTACGCTTTTAAAGGGGCCGCATGGATTCCGTGGTTCTTCGGAGTTTGCGTCACCGCTGCTTACGCAGCAGTTGTCCACCGGAAAGAAGGACGTCCTGCCCAGTTCATGCATCGATTCATGGCGGCCTTCGCTGTCAAATTCCTTCTTTATCTGGCAGTGTTCCTGGCAGGGGCGTTCTGCCTGCGTGAACACGTGCTGCCGTTTGCGGCAGTATTTTTTCTCTGCTTTGCCTGTTTTGAGACCCTGTTCGTCGTTTCGCTGCTGAAACAGACAACGTCTGTCAGAAAAAAATGAATCCCATGCATCGGTCTTCATCATACGGATTATCGGGGGCGAGCATCCGTCTGCTGCTCACAGCGGGCCTCTGCATGCTTGCAGCGGTCATGTACGCGGCTCCCGGGGAAAAAGATGAAAGTTTCGATGTAGGGCAATTCGTTTTTGAACACATCCAGGATGCCCATTCCTGGCACATCTGCAAGATAGGCGGGAAAGACATTGCCATCCCGTTGCCCGTACTGGTTTACAGCAAACAGACCGGCTGGCACGCCTTCATGTCCTCCCGGCTCAGGGAAGGTGCCGAATGGAAAGGGTTCTTCATCGAAGAAGAAGGGGACGAAGCCGGGAAACTGCTCGAGAGGCTGCCGGACGGCTCGACACACCGCCCGGGATTGGACCTTTCGATTACCAAGAACGTGTGTGCCATCTTCATCAGCATCGCCCTGCTGCTGGCCATCTTCCTCTCGATGGCGCGGGTCTGCGCCGGAAGACGCGGCAAGGCTCCGAAAGGACTGCAGAACATGATGGAGACCGTCATCCTGTTCATCCGGGACGAAGTAGCCATCCCCTCCATCGGCAAAGAGAAGTACGAAGCTTACATGCCGTACCTGCTCACCATTTTTTTCTTCATCCTCGTCAACAACCTGATGGGGCTGCTGCCTATTTTCCCGGGCGGTGCCAACGTCACCGGCAACATTGCCGTGACACTTTCGCTGGCACTGTTCACCTTCCTGATGACCAACATCAAGAGTACCAAGACGTATTGGAAGGACATCGTGAACACGCCGGGCGCCCCCGTCTGGCTCAAGCTGCCGATACCCATCATGCCGGTCGTAGAGATCATCGGCATCTTCACCAAACCTTTTGTGCTCATGGTCCGGCTTTTCGCCAACATTACGGCGGGGCATATGGTCATCATGACCTTTTTCAGCCTGATTTTCGTATTCGGCATCATACGTGCGTGGCTCGGTTTCGCCGTCGCCTCCGTGTCGATTGCCTTCACCATTTTCATGACATTCCTCGAATTACTTGTGGCCTTCATCCAAGCCTATGTGTTCACAGCGCTTTCGGCCGTTTATTTCGGGATGTCAGCCATTGAAGAAGAAACTCATTAATTGTCCTTAAATTCTATCATCATGTTATCACTCATTCTCTTGCAAATTGCAGAAGCAGCCGGGAACGCCGCGCTTGCGAAGTTTGGTGCAGGTATCGGTGCGGCTATCGCCGTCATCGGCGCAGCCTATGGTATCGGCAATATCGGCCGGGCCGCCATGGAAGCCATCGCACGGCAACCCGAAAGTTCCAGCGACATCCGCTCGGGCATGATTCTGTCGGCGGCGCTGGTGGAAGGTGTGGCCCTGTTCGCCATCCTGGTGTGCATCCTCATTCTCGTTCTCAAATAGTCCGGACACATGGATCTTGTCACGCCCGACCTTGGACTGCTGTTTTGGATGCTGGTGTCCTTCAGTGTGGTCTTCTTCATCCTGAAGAAGTTCGCATGGCCCGTCATCCTGCGCTCGCTGAAAGAGAGGGAAGAGTCTATCGACCAGGCACTTCATGAAGCTGAAAAGGCACGGGAAGAGGTAGCAAACCTCCAGTCGGACAGCCAGCGCGTCCTGCAGGAGGTGCAGCAGCAACGCGACGACATGTTGAAAGAGACACGGCGCATCAAGGAGAGTCTTCTGGAGGAGGCCCGGCAGCAGGCGGCGGAAGAACGCCGCAAGATGCTGGCTGAGACCGCAGACCTGATTGCCAGTGAAAAAGCCGCCGCCTCTGACGAACTGAAACGCGAGATGGCAGCCCATGCCGTAGCCATCGCCCGAATGCTGCTCAAAAAAGAACTGACGGGCGACCAGGCGCAGCAGACGCTGATTGACACCTACCTCAAAGACCTCGATCTCCAGTCATGAACGAGTCGCTCATCGCCGCACGATACGCCAAGGCTCTGCTCAACATCGGCATAGAAGCCCAGGTTCTTCCGCAACTGCGCGAAGATCTGAAGCTTATCGATTCTACGTGCCGTACCGAACCGCGGATACAGCAGGTCATAAACAGTCCGTCCGTGCTGCGGGAGACGAAACTGCAACTGTTGAAACAGCTGTTCGGCGGGAAGGTGTCGCCTTACACCATCCGGTTTGCTGAAACGCTGCTCCAGCGTAACCGGCAGCAACTGTTGCCGGATATCCTGCGCAGTTTCGAAGGTCTGTACAACAGACACACGAACATCCGCCAGGCCGTGCTGACCACGGCATCCCCCGTCAACGAGGCACAGCGGCAGGCCGTTGTCCGGCTGTTGGAGACTCGCTACCGGGCACACATCGAACTGACGTGCCGCATCAATCCGGACATCATCGGCGGCTTTGTGCTCAACGTGGACGGCGACCAATACGACGCAGCCGTCGAAACGGCCCTGCGCCGCATACAACAAAACCTGATGCAATGACTGCATCGCTAAATCCATCGAAATGGCAACCATCAGACCAGAAGAGATATCGGCCATACTCCAGCAGCAGATAGCCGGATTCCGGACCGAGGTCGAACTTGAGGAGACCGGCACCGTACTGACCGTCGGAGACGGCATTGCCCTCATCCATGGCCTTTACAACGTGGCGCTGAACGAGATGATCGCGTTCGAAAGCGGCATCAAAGGCATCGTGCTGAACCTCGCGGCCGACAATGTCGGCGCCGTACTCCTGGGACCGTCGGAAAAAGTCAAGGAAGGTGACACCGTGAAACGTACGCGGCAGATTGCCTCCATCGGCGTCAGCGAAGGTATGCTGGGCCGCGTCATCAACACCATCGGCGAGCCGCTGGACGGCAAGGGGCCCATCTCCGGCACGCACTACGATCTGCCGCTCGAACGCAAGGCACCCGGCGTCATTTTCAGACAGCCGGTCAAAGAGCCGCTGCAGACCGGCATCAAGGCCATCGACGCCATGATTCCGATCGGTCGCGGACAGCGCGAACTGATCATCGGCGACCGGCAGACCGGCAAGACGTCCATCGCGATTGACGCCATCATCAACCAGAAAGAAAATTACGAGAAAGGATCGCCCGTCTATTGCATCTATGTAGCCATCGGACAGAAAGAATCGACCGTGGCCAACCTCACGAAGACGCTGGAAAAATACGGCGCGATGCCCTACACCATCGTTATCTCGGCTCCCGCTTCCTTCCCCGCGGCCCTGCAGTATCTGGCACCTTTTGCCGGAGCGGCCATCGGCGAGTATTTCCGCGACACAGGACGTTCGGCGCTCGTCATCTACGATGATTTGTCCAAGCAGGCGGTCGCATACCGTGAAGTCTCGCTGCTGCTGCGTCGGCCACCGGGACGCGAAGCCTATCCCGGCGATATCTTCTACCTGCATTCCAGGCTGTTGGAACGTGCAGCGAAGATCATCGAATCGGACGAGATTGCCCGCAGCATGAACGACCTGCCGGAAGCGTTGAAACCCATCGTACGCGGCGGAGGTTCGCTCACGGCCCTGCCGATCATCGAAACGCAAGCCGGCGATGTGTCGGCCTATATCCCGACCAACGTCATTTCCATCACCGACGGACAGATTTATCTGGAATCGCAGTTGTTCCTGGCCGGCATACGTCCCGCCATCAATGTCGGCATCTCCGTGTCGCGCGTCGGCGGCAACGCCCAGGTGAAAGCCATGAAAAAGGTGGCCGGCACACTCAAACTGGACCAGGCGCAATACCGGGAACTGGAAGCTTTCACGAAATTCGGATCGGACATCGATGCCGCCACGCTGGCCACCATCGACAAAGGCCGCAAGAACGTGGAGATTCTGAAACAGGGATTGCATACACCCTGCCGTGTGGACCAGCAGATTGCCATCCTGTACTGCGGTACCCATGCTCTGCTGAAAGACGTCCCGCAGGAAAAGGTCGCGGAATTCGAACACGATTTCCTGCTCCGGCTCGAAACCCTTGCTCCCGGACTTATGGAAGACCTTCGGCAAGGACGGCTGGACGAAGAAGGCATGAAGACCATCGAACAGACCGCCCGCGAGACAGCCCGCAAATATGTAGCCTGACCATGCCGACCCTCAAGGAAATACGCACGCGCATCAACACGGTGACCACCACCCGGCAGACCACCTCCGCCATGAAGATGGTCTCGGCGGCCAAACTGCACAAGGCGCAGGACCGTCTGCTGCGGCTCCGGCCCTACAAGACGGCCATGCAGGGTATCATCGCGCGTATCGCCCCCCGGACGGCCGACACCACAGGCTACACCGCGGCACGTGAGCCGCGACGGGTGCTGATTGTCGTCATCACTTCCGACAAGGGTCTGTGCGGCGCACTGAACAGCAACACGGTCAAGCACGCCTTCCATATCGCAGAAACTACGTACCGGGCGCAATGGGAACAAGGGCAGGTGACTTTCATGGCCTTTGGAGAGAAAGGCCGGGCCTTGCTTCAGAAAAGGCAGGTGCCGATGCTGGAGGATCTGCCAGTCTTCAACGACCATTTCGATTCGCGTTTCACCGCACCGATTGCAGAGCGTCTGATGCAGGCTTTCGAACGCGGAGAAGCCGACCACATCGTCTTCGTATATCACCGGTTTAAGAATGCAGCGACCCAGGAAGTGGCTGACGAGCGTTTTCTGCCGATGCTGCCTGAGACCTGGCGGACGGCTGACGATGTCGCGATGTCGGAAGACGACTACATTTATGAACCGGACCGGAATACGATGCTGGAATACCTGCTGCCGGGCATGTTGCGCCTGCAATGCTACTGCGCCTTCTGTGAAGCCGCGGCCTCAGAGCATGGCTCCCGCATGACATCCATGCATCAGGCAACCGACAACGCCGACAAACTCATCGAAGAACTTTCGTTGCAATACAACAAGGCCCGACAGGCTGCCATCACCAACCAACTGGTGGAAATTGTCAGTTCGACCGAAGCTCAGCGATAACTATTCGGGCAGCCAGACACCACCCGACCCCGCAAAGATATTTTCCAGCGTATAGGCTTTTGCCTCCGCATCGGACAGCTGGTGCGCCCATGCCACACGGCCGTCCGTTACGGCGCCTTCACCCGTATTGGCATACTCGGCATAGCGCGCCGTCCTTTCGTTTTCCACACTGCTCCAGTTGTTCCAGCCGGCCGGAGCAATGAACGAACCCATGCGGCAGTGCAGGAATGCCGTAGCGCCACAGGCCCGCCAGGGACGCCCCAGCAGCACCCGGTTGCACGAAGCATCGGCCGTGATATCACAGTCGAAGAATACGAATCCGAACGGCACCTTTTCAGGCGTGGATGCCGCCGTGATATAGGAATTGGTCAGGCAGTGGATGGTACACCCGGAGAATACGGCGGTCGAAGGTCCGAAAATGAAATCGGTCGTACCGGTGATATAGCAGTCCTTGAAATAAATGCGGCTGCCTTCCCGGCCGAGGTACACCGTGTCCTGGTTGCCCAGCAGCCGGCAGTTCCGGAAAATCACCCGGTCGCCTTCGACATGGATGGCCAGCGCCTGCCCGACCCGGCCGGCGGTATTCTCGATGGTCAGGTCCTCCACCACGATGTCGTTGCCCATCACCATGAGCGTCCCCGACAGGAATGTGCCGTTCCGGTTGGGACTGCGTTTGTCCACAAGGTCGGCATAGGACGTCGACCAGTAGGCCGTGCCGTTGTCCGCCTTGCCGTTGAAGTCGTTCCACGAAATGACGGTTTCATCACGGTCTTCGCCGATGAGCGTGATGGACGTGTGCCAGGTTTCAATGCACACTTTTTCTTTGTAAATCCCCTTTTTGACAAAAATGGTCCGCGCAACGGGGGTGAAGGACCGGACGGAATTGACCGCTTCCTGGATTGTTGTGAACTGGCCGCTTCCGTCCTGCGCCACGACAATCGCATCGGACGGAATTTCCCGTGCAGACAGCGAAAGGGCCGCGAGACACAGGAAACATGACGCAATAATTTTGGATTTCATAGGATTAAATAAAAGCCGCCTGCCCGGTTTTGAACGGGCAAGCGGCCGAAAAACAGTCTGATTAATTAGCAGGTTTCGGTGCTTTTTCCACCAGCGGCTTGAACTGCGAAGCCGTCTCCAGGGGCATGCCTACGTAATAGCTCGGCATAGGTGCCTGGTCATAGCCCATGGAGCGGTGTGCGACCTGCGCCCGGTATGCCCCGTCGCGCATGAAGGTCACCCGCCGGTCGGTCGCCGGAATGGTGGTCTGATAGACGCGCAGTTCGCCATTCATCACAGTGACGAACTCCTCACGCCAGTCACCCGTAATGTCGGCGATGAGGCTGATGCTGCCCTGGATGCCGTTGGTCAGGACAGGTCCTCTGTACTTGACCACCGCGTTACCGCCGAAAGCCCGGCCGCCGGCAGCGGTTCCTCCTGCAGCTTCGGCCGCATTCCGGGCAGCCTCGGCTGCCGCAGGATCGGCCTGTGCAATACCAACCGTCTCACGTACCAGGTCTGCATCCCAGAACGCCCAGACACGACAGCCCGGCACATCAGGCGTTGAACCGAGCCGCTCACCGGTCGACGTAAACAGATACTTGTCGGTCATACCGCCCTTGCTGTCCTCCGACGCAAAGCATTCCAAACCGGGATAGGCCGGGTCGATGTCGGCCACCATACCGTCGCCCACATGGCCCGTATGGGCATCTATCTGCCAAAGAATCTCTCCGGTCCGGGCATCCGCAAGACAGACACCGTCGCCGTCACGGTAAGGTTCGATGGCGAAGAAAATCTCCAGGCCAGGATGGGTCGGATCGACATCCGTCACAAAAACCTTGTCGGCGTGTCCGAGACCGGACGACCACAGGCAGGTGCCGTTATCGTCCAGCACCGCCGATCCGATGATGATTTCATCGCGGCCGTCGTCATCGACATCGGCAATCTGGGTATTGTGCGCACCCATGCTGCGGACCACCGGATTTTCCTCGTCGCCGTCCCAGCGCCACAGCTTGGTCAGCTGGCCGCCGTGGAATTCGTACGCATCCACGACCATGGCCTTGTATGTTCCCTTCAGGATAAGCAGAGCCGGGGTCTTGCCATCCAGATAAGCAATGCCGATCTGATGACGGCAGTTACGGTTATAGTCGCCGAAACGCTGGCTGCGCTCGATCCAGTCGCCCACGGCCAGCACCTTGCCGGTCATGCCGTCCAGAACCGAAAAATACTCCGGTCCCGTGCGCACGGTGCCGTCCTCGCCACGATAATCCTCCTCCGGCCCGGTCTTGGCAATGACCTCTGCCTTACCGTCGCCGTCCAGATCATACACAATGAACGGCGAATACCAGATGCCCTGTTCAATGTTCCATCCGAGGTCGTACGTCCACAGATACGTACCGTCCTGCAGATAAGCCTCGAGTTTGTAGGTCGACGGACTCTTGCGGGGCGAACCGGGATCGATGCTGGCGGCCGGCTGCTTGATGACGAAGTCGTACTTGCCGTCACCGTTCAAGTCGCCCACAGCGATTCTGTTGGCCGAGTATTCTCCCTGGAACTTGATGGAGAAATAGTTGGGATGTTCCGCAGCATCTTCCGTCAGGACAAAGGCTTCGGATGCGGCGCCCTCTCTGCCCTTGACCACCGGCTTGACAAAATAAGTGCACCGTTTGCCGATGGCCGGTTTCGTATCGACGAAATCGGTGGTTTTGGAGATGACTTTGCCGTTCAGTTTGACCGCCCTGCCGCCTTCAATGGTGCGATACACATTGAAACCCACGAACTCGGGATCGGTATCCAGCAGGCGCCAGCCCACATAGACCTGGTTCTTCTCGTTAATCAGGGCTGTGACGCCACGGTCCAGGTTCTCCTGCACACGGGCAGGGGCATTGAAAGCGTATCCCTCGACCTTCGGCTTCGGGAACAGAAGCCGCTGCGAGCGTTGCGGATTCATTACCGGATAATAATAGGTACGCTCCGTCAGATCCTGCGCCTGCATCGCGCCAAGCGTCAGCAGGCAGGCAAATGCCATGGAAACAATTCTTTTCATTTCGGGAAAAATATTAAAATGTAAAGATAATTATTCTCCGTGGTTTTTCAAAGAAAAAAGGCGGGGTGCCTCAGACAGCATATCCGGAATAAACTTGTAAATTTGTTCTCCCGTTCCGCAATGTCACGGACGGCAAATATTCACATCATGATACAGAAACGCTGTTTTATCCTCGCCATCATGGTCCTGTGCGCCAGTGTCCTTTCGGCACAGACCGAGCCGGATACCTGCTACTGGACCGGCAAAGGGCTTTTTTCTGTCAACCTTTCACAGGTCAGTCTGACCAACTGGGCCGCCGGTGGCGAGAACACCGTCGGATTCGACGTGCTGATGAACTATTCACTCGATTACAAGAAGGACAAGACCATCTGGCAGAACCGGCTGGA
>JAEEGL013130270.1_pt1 | contig 11020 bp, 8 predicted proteins | sample 9134231 | NCBI WGS metagenome assembly JAEEGL01 (sample SAMN16246548, study PRJNA631951) | gut metagenome | biome: gut microbiome; feature: rumen; material: fiber-attached | host: Bos | place: Iran: Karaj | collected 2018-10
CACTTGATATGGTATCCTCTTGAGAACTTTTATATAATTCATATACTGATTTATCTTTAAAAATTTGAGTTGTTGTTGATGTATATTCTGTTGCTATTTGTTCCTCATTAAAATTATATTTTATAACTATTTGACTTTCTATACCATTTTCATTTTCTTTTTGTGTTGTACATGTCATTATAAATGGTCCGGTTTTTTTACTACATCCTGTTGCTATTATACATAGTATTAGTATTGTTATTATTATTATTTTATTTTTTTTCATATCTATCTTCTCCTTATTATTATCTTTATTATATTATATATTGATTGTAATTTACAAGTATATTAATTTAATTTTTATTTGATTATTTGTAGGTGCTCCAATAATATTTTTATTCCTATTAATATTAAAATTATTCCCCCTACTATTTGAGATTTTTTTTCGTATTTGTTTCCAAATTTACTACCTATAATTACTCCTATAAAACATATTATAAATGTAATTATTCCAATTAATAATACCGTACTAATTATATTTACTTTTAAGAATGAAAATGTTATTCCTACTGCAAGGGCATCTATACTTGTTGCTATTGCAAAGGGTATCATTGTTTTTAAATCTATTTTATCATCATAATTTTCTTTTTCTTTCTTTAATGAATCTTTAATCATATTAAATCCTATTACTGACAAGAATATCAATACAATCCAATGATCAATACCTGTTATCAATTTTTCAAATGTATTTCCAAGTATGTATCCTGTTAATGGCATTAATCCTTGAAATATTCCAAAGTATATTCCTATTATTATTCCTTTTTTTATGATGCTTTTTTTAATTGTTAGACCTTTACAAATAGAAACTGCAAAGGCATCCATTGCTAAACTTATACCAATAAGACTTAGTTCCATCAATCCCATAATTTCTCCTTATTCATTTATATTATATTTATAATATGATGGAACTATATCTTTTATTAATCTTCATATTTTTTATTTACTGAATTTGCTGTTATATATGCAGATATTGGTATTATTAATATACATCCTATTGAACTAAAAAGTATTCTTATTATTTCCGCAACAAATGTTTTTGCATTTACTATATCTAGAAGGGAATATTTTCCTTGAGTGAACCATATTAATAATGTCATAAAGTCTCCTAAAAAAGCAAATAATAAGGTGTTTGATGTTGTGCATAATACATCTCTTCCAATATTCATTCCTGACATAAATAATTCTTTTTTTGATAGATTTTTATTATTTTCATATACTTCAAATAGTGCTGATGATATTGCAATTGAGGTATCTACTGTTGCTCCAATTAAACTTATTAATATCATTGATACTGCAATATTTGTAAAATCTATATGAACATTATATGAAAACATATTTATTTCCTCATATGACTCATATCCAACTCCTGCTATTCTTGATACATATGTCATTATATATATAAGTATTGCAAGTATTAATAAAACTATTAATATTGATTTCATACTAGATATAGTTTTTTTATTTTTTCCATTTACAAAATATAGAATGATAATACTTATTATTAAACATCCAATTAATGAACATATAATTGGATTAAATCCTATTGATATTAAGCTAAAAATTAACATTAAAACTATAAAATTTAAAATTATAGAGAAAAATAGTTTTATTCCTCTTTCTTTATCAATGTAGATCATTAATAAAAATAATATAATTGCTAGAATGATGTTCATTTTGCACCTCTTTTCATTAATTTAATGGAAATAAATGCTGATATTGGTATTGTTAATACTATTCCTATACTTCCAACTAGGAACCTTGATAATTCTAGTGAGAAATTAGTTGTTATATAATTAAATATTGTAAATCCGTTTCTTAGTGCTAGGACAAATATAGGAAGACCTGCACATAAATATGTAAAAAATAGTACATTACTCATTGTACTCATTATATCTTTTCCAATTTCTTTAGCAGATTTGTTTAATGATTTTACAGATATTTTGTTATTTTTTTCAATTAATTCTGCTATTGATGAAGAAATAGTTATTGCAACATCCATTATTGCACCTACAGATCCTATTAATAATTCTGGTAAGATTATGTCTTCAAGAGGTACAGTTAAAAAAGATATTTCATTGAAATTGATACCCTTATATTTTGATGTTTTTATGATAATTAATAATAATATAGTAATTATTATAGTTGATGCTATTACTGATAGTGTTGCTGATAATGTTTTTTTATTTATACCACTTGCTAATATTAGAGATAAGATTGAAAATAGAATTATTTCAATTATACATAAAAATAATAGATTTACTCCCTTAAAATATAGTAACAATCCTATATAAAAAATTATTGAATTTATTGCAACGCTTAGTACTGATAGTAATCCTTTATATGAACCTACTATATAAATTAAATTTATGAATAAAACAAACATTATTACTAAATAACTATCTCTTTTTAATTCAATATCTGTTCCATTTAATATTATTTTATCATTCACTCTATATTTATCTGTAACCACAGAGGAGAATGATTCTTCTATAGTTATTTTTTCTGCTTTCCCTTTATCTTTTCCATTTGTTACAATTCCTGTTAGTTTTTTTGTTATGTATTTTTCATTTAATCCTAAATCATTTTGTAAAACTTCTTCTTTTATTTTTTCTATTTTTGTTATTTTTATTATTTTTTTAGTGTATAGAAAGTCATTATTATATACAAATATTATTGATAGTACTGATATTATTAATAGTATTATTTCAATAATTTTCTTCATATTATCACTCCATTATATAATTATACACTATATTTAAATTTATTTTTAGTTAATTTCATTTAAAAAGACTATAAAATTATAGTCTTTTTATGTATTTATCCTAATGCTACATCTAGTATCATCATTATTATAAAACCTATTGAAAATCCTATTGTTCCTAAATTTGAATGTTTTCCTACTTGTGATGATGGGATTAATTGACAATTTATGTTATGAAGTAATTTATCATAAACATAATGATATGAACTATGATTTAATGAGAGAATTAGTAATTGATACTATAAAAAACTTATTTAAAAACGACTTAGTATAATACTAGGTCGTTTTATATTATTTTTTGTTTTAATTATTTTTTAATTTTTTTACCATTTGTTTTGCTTCTTTAATATCGTTTTTATTTACTCCGGGATTCAGTCTTAATGGAATTCTTGGTTCCCTTGTAATATTGATTTTTGGTACACTTTTTAGTTGTTCCAAACTATATTTTGTTACAGGTATATCATAAATATTAACTTTATAATCGTCTTCTTTAACAAACACTATTTCAACACCTTGAATAGTAATATTACCATTGTTTATTCTTATAATTAACATAGATTCATTAACTTTAAAATTAAAATCTATTGCTGAATAATCAATGTTTTTGAAACTTTTTTCAGCATATTCTATAAACCATGGGTTATCTCTTAAATATCTTCCAACAGATGATTCGGGATCTTCTATCTCTCTTTTAAAAGCTTGAACATTTTTTGATAAACTATCTTTTATATATTTATGAATTTCTTCTTTACTTGGAATTACTTCTTGATTATTAATTGGAATACCTCCTGATAAAGAAACATAGTAAATTTCTTCTTTATTATTATTACTATTACCTATAAATTTTAATAATTCATCATATGTCATATGTTTAATATACTCTGTAGGCTGTTTTATACTACTAACTAACAATGCTTGATTATTATCTTTTACAGCATAACTTTCTAACCAAAAACCATTCCCTATTCTAATGTATGGTTTATCAAAGTCTAAAATTTGATTAGTATAGGCAAATTTTTTAATTAATATTCTTGAGTAATGTGTTGGTATATTAGAATAAGGGAATTGTTTTCTTCTTTCATCTTCCAGATATTTGTTTATATATATTCTTGATTCTGGTGTATGATGATATAACATACCGTCTGGACTTACTATTGTTAATGCATTTTGATATGGTATCATTACTTGGACGCAGTCATTTCCCACATAATGACTCTTTATTTTTTGTACAAATTCATTTATTTTTTTCATATACTCCTATTTTATATTTCCTTTCAACCTTTATTATTACAATATTTATTTAATTATTATTTACTATATTATTACTTTTCATATAAAATTATATCTTCTAAGTATCTATTCATAATTATTTCTTTGGGTCTAATATTTATTGGCAACTTTTCTTTTAAATAATATTTTAATTCTAAATATGGGAAATTTATTCCTGCTAGAGTTGAAGAATAAATTTGTCCTTGAATTCTGATATTTATTTCAATTAGTTTTAGCACTTTATTTTTATCGTATGCTACTTCAAAACCTATATTACCATTTAACTTTAGCAACTTTGTAATTTTTTTACAATATTCTAAAACTTCTTTATTATTTTCTATTTTGCATTTGATAGTATTTCCTATTTCAAAATCAAGTACTTTTCCTGCAACTGAATATAATGTTTTCCCTTTTTTTGCAAGAATATTTACATTATATAAATCTCCCTCAATATATTCCATCAAAAGCATTTGTGGTATTTTTTTACATTTTTCCATTGATTTAATCAAAAATTCATAATTAATATATTTTGAGGTTGGTTTATTATTGAATAGATATTCTTCATAGTCTATGTCTTTTTTTATTATCCTAAAACCTCTGCTACCACTTGATGTAAATGGCTTATAACATAATGTGTTTTTGGGAAATCCTAATAATTTACAACCATTTTTTAATTCTTTAATTGTTTCAAATTTATAATTGTTAGGAACATCAATATTATTTTCTTTTAGAAAATTATAAAGCTTATATTTATCTTGTACTAATTCTATTTTACTTGCATCATTTATACATACAATTATATTTTCTCCTCTTAATCTTTCTTTATTTTTTGCAAGTGTTAATAATTCATCATCTACTAATGGTATTATAAAATTAATATTTTCTTTTTTACAAATTATATTTAATGTTGTTATATATTCTTCATCAGATGCTTTTTTACATTGATAAAATTTATCAATGTATTTATTTGATACATTTTTTTTAATATCTACACCTACAACATAAATGCTTCTTTCTTTAACTTCTTTATAATTCTTAATAATACTTGGTGCAACTATTGCACCACATCCTGTAACTAATATTCTTAAATCATTCATATGTTTCACGCTCAAATGCTATTATGAATCCTTCTGCATATTCAAGTTTTGATTGACTTCCTCTTAGTGTTGCAAGTGCTTCAATTGTATTTATACTTCTTGGATGTGGATAATTTCTTAATGCTCCATCGTAAAATGATAATGCCCTTATTTTTGCATCTATTCCTTCTTTTTTTATTTCAAAAAAATAATTTGGTGAGAAGGATAAATTATTTATCCAATCTGTTGCTGATAACACTTCCATATACAAGTATTTTTTTATTTCTTTTTCATTATTATTTCTTTGAAATAAACGAACTGCTTCATCACAACATTCACTTGTTATTTTATGATCTATATTTATATCATTTCTATAATGTGTTATAACAATATCTGGTTTAAATGTGCAAATCGCTGCTTCTATAAATTGTACAAGACTTAGATGGTCAATTGTATTTAATTTTATATTTGGAAACAATCCGAATTTGATATTTTTCTTTGGAACTCCTAGTGATTTTAAACTTTTTATAGCTTGTCCTTTTATATTATAGCTTTTTATATTTTTTCTTGCTTCTGCATTAGAACACATAAAACAAATATAAACTTTATTATTATTTTTTAATAAATTGTATATCATCCCACCAGCACCTAATACTTCATCATCTGGGTGAGCAACTACAAATAAATAATTCATACGAAAAACTCCCATCATTTAATTTGTGCTATTTATTATGACACAAATGGACTAATTTATCCAAAATTTTTAGAAATTGAGGAAACTCAGTTCTTTTTGTTGTGATTATCATATCATAAAAATTTAAATTTGACAAAACTTAGATAAACACAAAAAAGACTAGTTTCTCCTAGCCTTTTATACTTTAATTACTTATTGCTTCCTGCTTTGATTGCAGCTTGTCTTGCAATCAAACTCGCAACACAAAGATTCATTAATTATAAAATATGTTTTATATTTTTTTCTTCTATATATTTATAATCTAGATTACCTCTAGCTGATTTAGCGGAGTGTCCACCCTAACTTAGTATTTTTTATTTCCTTCTAAACCTCTCGGTTTATGTTCTTTGGCTAGTTCTTTAGTTTGCTTCTTCTCCTATCATATAATCTCTTAAATTTTCTTTTTTAAGACTATAGAATTTTTTATAACCTTTTCGATCATACCGGATTATTTATGATATATTTCGTATTATTTCTCTTCTTTGAGTGGGTTTTATATATAAGATATATTAATTTTGCAATAAAAAGCTACTTTTTAATGGTTTGTTTTTCTTTGTGATGTTTATTTGCTTCATCAACACTTTTCTCTATTTTTAATATTTTTTTTAAGAGTTTTAAATCTTCTATACTTTTTTTTTCTGTTAAATCTTTAGTATTGTTGTCCTTTTCCATTTTCTTCACTCCTTACATGAGTTTCTTCTAATTCATCCATCATTTCTTTAAGTTCTTCTTCACTACGATATGTTTCTTCTTTAGATTTATTCTTTTTACATTTTCTTTTGAATAACTTATAATCATATTCTTCATATATGCTATTTAATTCCTTTGATACTGAGATTAATTCTTTTGATGTAGGTAATCTTAACATAAAAATATTTAATGTAGAATTGGGATTATTAAATCTTGTTCTATCTAGTGCATCAGCATCTTTTAAACATTGGGCAATTTTTTTTACATATTCTCTTTTTTCTTCTGGTATATTATATTTTTTACATATTCTATTAAATGTATGCTCATCATCAGCTTCTTCATGATATTCAATTGCAACTTGCATTATAGCAATTTCTTCTTCAGTAAATTTACCTTCTTCTAATAAATCTCTTATTTGTTCTGCACTTCTCCTGCCATGGTTACGATCATGGTTATCATTTTTTCTTCCTACATCATGATATTTAGCACATTCAGTTAGAAGTTCTAAAGCTCGTTGATCTTTTCTGTTATTTTTATCAACTAATTCTTTTCTTCCTATTAATTGAGATAATAATATTACTCTTTCAATATGACCGATATTATGATTTTTACCATCTTCTTGATATAATCCTTTTCTGACAATATCATCTATCTGTTCACTAATTAAATTTTGATCAACTGATAAAAACACTTGAGTTATAGGTAGATCCGGTTTTTTTTCTTTATACTCTTGCATTATATCTATTAATTTTGGATGATTTCTTTTTCCTAAATCTTTATCTACATTTCTAATTAATCTTAACTTATAATCTTCAACTGGAATATCTATATAATTTTGTCTTTTTACTGTTTCCATTGTTACTTTAAATTTATCATTTTCTTTATCAAGTATAGCTATTAATTTTGAACTATATCTATAATACTCCTCATAATCATTTGTTTGTACTAATCTTCTTTCTATTTCAGAAATCACTTTATTAAATACTTCATCTATTTTAGATGATGGGAAGTATTTCTCTACCAATTCTTTATTTGTTACTCTTAGACCACTTCTATTATTTTCGTGGGACAAGAGAATTTGTTCTATAAGAATTAGTTTTCTATCAATATCAGAAGTATTGTTAAGTGCTTCTATTTTTTTGTCTATTTTTTCTACTTCATGATGGATTATCTTTTCTTTATCAATATAGACTATTGGGATATGTAATTCTTCAGAACATTTTATTGCTTTTTGTTTTATTGCATCTGGCATGTCACTACAAATAATCACATAGCTTGGTTGAATATTTTGAGTTGTTTTTCCATCTCTTAATTCTCTTCTTTCTAAGACCTGTTCATTATGAGTATGTCTTGTATTATCTATTATTGCTTGAGGAGATAAAAATGTTAATGGTCTTCCTTCTTGGATATCAAATGAATCATTTGCTGAATATATATCATATGGTGCTGACTTTGTTACAGCTCTTGGATCCCAGCCATCAAATCCCAATAATACGTCATGGATTTCTGCCATACCTAAATTATCATTTGCAATTAAAGAACAACATATACCATGATTTTTTTTTCTATCACTCATATTCCAGGAATCATAATAGTTATCATTAATTAATGTCATTGTCCCATATGCTGCAGTACTATTTACTAGCATTTTGAAGTCATATCCTGGTTCATAAACAGGAACTCTTTTTATAACTTTTTCTCCATTTTCTTCTACATTGAATTCCATATATACAGGCTCTCCAGATACCTTATATACACTATCTGATAACTCTTTACTAAACATTTGTCTTAATGATTGATCAATATATATTATTTCATCAAAACATATTGGTTCTAATGATTCATCATAATATGTTTCACTTAATACTTCTAAATTTTCTATATTTAATATTTTTTGAATTTGTTCTATATATTTAACTTGAAGTATATAATTAGGATTATTTTTAAAATTATTGATTGATTTTGAAAACATTCTAACTATTTCTTTTGCTTCTTGGATATTAATACTGAAGTATTTATTTAAATAGGCATTTTTTGCACCATCTAAATCTTTTTTTTCTACACTTTCTTTGAATACATCATCACACATTTTCAAACGTCTTTCGGTATAGTTATTAAGATCTTCCATATTTTCCACATCAGGTAGTATATTTAATGATATATCTACTTTATCTACTAATGATCCAAAAAATCCTATAGATATATCATTGTAATAGATACTCATATCTCTTAAACCAATCTCAGTTATTGTTCTCCAATTTTCTTCAGTCATTTGTGAAGGTTCTAAATTTGCAACATTTCTTATTATAGATAATTTTCTTCTTTTTGTTGAATCTGCTTCATAATATGAATTATCAATAGAAATTTCAATAATTTTAGATACAAATAGATTTGGATCTAGTTTATCCATATGTTTTGAATTTGTTATAGCCTTAAGCATATTATCTAAATATTCGGCGCTGCTGCTTTTATTATATTCCTTAGCCATTAGTTCTGCTAATTCTGGATATCTACTTATCTTTTCTACAAAATCGAATCCTAAATCAAGAATTCTATCTTTAAAAATATCAAATGAGATTGTTCTAGCTAAATATGGGTTCTTCTCATATAATTTTTTTAAATATTCATACTTATCATACTTATATGGCCCTTTATTACCATAAAATTTTTCTGGTGAATTATATTCTTCATTCCATTCATTTATTAATCTATAAAATAATCTTTTATCAAATAATAATTCATTTGCCTTTTCTATAGGTAAATTTGGAGCAGCCATTACTTTTTGGATTGCTTCTGAACTAATATAACTAATATATTTAGGATTTCTTATAATTTCTACTTTATCTTCTACTGGTACATTTTCAGATTCCAACACTTCATCTATTCTACTTCCGTATAATCTACTTTCATAAATTAATAACACTGATATTCTATCATCTTGTAATAGTTTATTTCTTTCTTCTGTTGATAAGTGTTTTGATGATACTATATTTGCAGTAGAATGGCCATCTAGTTTAGAATATAATCTTTCATCATATAGTAAGCTTTCCCTTGTTTCAAAATCCATTTTTACTTCACTTAGTATAACTCCTAAAGTATATGAATCAATTTTAGGTAGTATTCTATCATCATAAATAATTTGTTTTAATTGTTCTCCTGATAATTCAATATTTACTAATACTTGACCAATATTTATTTTTTCTAAAAATGTATCTTCTTTTAAAAACGTCATTAATTCTTCATATGAAGAACATAAGTTAGATATTATAGTTGATAATTTAAATCCACTTACTTTATTAAATATTTTCTCTTGCCTTAAATATTTTATTTTTTGATCTCTAGATATTTTATCTGATTCCAAGATTATTCTCAAACATTCGCCATCCATATAATTTATTAATTCAGGATCATTTATCACGCTCATTTTAAATTCATTTGAATAATTATCTGAATTAATCATATAAAGAATTAAGTTAGCTAATCCAATGTTTGGAGTAATGTTGCTGCTTTGGCTAAATGTAGATGAGTTTTTCTTTAAAAAGGTTAAAAAGGCATCTTCGCTGTTCGCTCCACTTATTAAGTATTCCATAAATGGATAATAATATTCCATTGATGTTGTAAATTTCTCATCAGCAAGCAATTTGTTATGTATTTGATGATTTTCATCTTCTATTTTATTTAACAAAACTATCATCAATTCTTCAAATGTATAAAAATCCACAATAGGCTTTAGATAGGAATCAATAAATTCTGGAGAAATTATAGAAAAAATTTCTATAATTTCTTCTTGTGATAAATTCTTAATAGTTTCACTTATTATATCATCTACTATTTTTTCTTTTCTCTGTTCTATTTTGGTATACTCTTCTCTTAATTCATCTGTTAATTCATCATCATCTAATTTATCAATTTCATCACATCTTGCTTGTAGCGCTTTATATTCTTCAGAAGATTCAAATCTGTTTATTTTTTCATTTATTTCAGTAATATATCTTACTAATAACACACTTACTTCTTGATTTGCCATATTAACCTCCATACTATAATAAGTATATCTATCATTTATATTATATTTTATCATTTTATTATAAAAAATTCTACAATAGAATTATTTAAGTCCTTGTAAATAAAAATATTAAGTATCTACATATATTATTACCTAAAATGTATGATTTTTATATTTAATTGTATATCATTTAAGCTTATATATTCAAAAAAAGATTAGAGAAATCTAGTCTTTATTAGTTTAATTACTTATTGTTTTTTGCTTTAATAGCAGCTTGAATTGCAGTATAACTTGCAACACATATATGAATTAATTCTTATTTGTGAAAATATATAACTATATTTATATAATTATTATAACCACTTACCAATTTTTTTAATATATATACTTTTTACTATTTGTGCAATTACTCCATATATTACTACAAAACCAATTAAATATAAATA
>JAEEGL013442219.1_pt1 | contig 11020 bp, 12 predicted proteins | sample 9134231 | NCBI WGS metagenome assembly JAEEGL01 (sample SAMN16246548, study PRJNA631951) | gut metagenome | biome: gut microbiome; feature: rumen; material: fiber-attached | host: Bos | place: Iran: Karaj | collected 2018-10
TCATTTGGAATACATTCTGAACTCTGGTTCAGTCGAAGTCATTTGGAATATGATCAGTACAATATCCGGTCTAGAAAGATGGTTCGCTGATGAGGTTACTTGTACTGATAAAGAATATACATTCCGATGGGGAAAGGATGAGGTACGAACAGCTAAACTCACCAACATCCGTTTGTACAGTTTTATCCGTTTTCACTGGACAGATGATGAGCCACGCACCTACTTTGAGTTGCGCATGGAGGAAAATGAACTGACCGGAGTATATGTTCTTTCTGTGACCGACTATGCCGAAAAGGGTGAAGAGGAAGACATGAAAGATTTATGGGATTTACAGATTGAAAGACTAAGACGAGGAGCTGGACTATAAATCAATTAAAATTTGCTAAACATACACTACTCTCCTTTTTTTATACTACTTTTGCATTCTAGGAAAAGTAGAATGTAATCATGTTCCGTATAAAGAAATTAGATATATTTATTCTAAAGAGTTTCCTATTGCTTTTCGCGGGAACTTTCTTTATATGCCTCTTCGTTTTCATCATGCAATTCTTGTGGCGATGGGTGGACGAACTGGTTGGCAAAGGATTGGGCGTGACTGTTCTTGCTCAATTCTTTTACTATTCTACACTTATCCTTATTCCGGCATCCCTTCCCTTGGCCATTCTGTTGGCTGCCTTGATGACCTTCGGTAATTTCGGAGAACGCTACGAACTGCTCTCCATGAAATCTGCAGGTATCCCTTTGACACGCATTATGCGTCCACTAATCATCCTCTGTGTCATCATGTGTGGTATCTCATTCTATTTCCAGAACGTGATTGCTCCGAAGGCTCAGCAACATTTGTGGACATTGGTTGTCTCCATCAAGCAGACCAATCCGGAATTGGATATTCCCGAAGGGGTGTTCTACAACGAGATCAGCGGTTACAACATCTATGTGAAGCATAAAGACCGTAACACGGGAATGCTGAAAGATATCTTAATTTACAACATCTCTGAAGGCTTTGAAAATGCTCACGTCATCTGGGCAGAACGAGGGAGAATCGAGAGCACAGAGGACCAAAAACATCTGCGACTACATCTCTATAATGGCGAACAGTTCGAAAACCTTAAATCACAGACCATCTCTTCGAAGAATGTTCCGTATCGTCGCGAAACCTTCCGCGAGAAACATGCCATCATTGAGTTCAATGGTGGTTTCGAAATGGTAGACGGTGGTTTTCTGAGCGACCGTTCGGATACCAAGAACATGAATCAGATAGCTCATTCCATCGACTCCCTACGCGCACATGTCGACAGCGTAGGCAGAACGATGTACCATGAGCTGAACAGATCGACCTATTTCCCTATCAACATGACAGCTGCTGACACAACTAAGCTGAAAGAAAGCAAGTTGACTCAGCTGAACGCGGACAGCGTATTCGACTCTTATACGATGAGCGAAAAAGAACGTGTTCTGTCGATGGCGGCCAACTCAGCAAAGAACTTGGCAAACGACTGGCACATGAAAGGGATGGTGGCCAAGGAGACCGATACAAACGTACGGCGACACCAAACCGACTGGCATAAAAAGATTACAACTTCACTCGCTTGTCTGATTTTCTTCTTTATCGGAGCGCCTTTAGGAGCCATCATCCGAAAAGGAGGTCTGGGCATGCCGGTCATCATATCCGTATTGTTCTTCGTGCTGTATTACATCATCGACACCGGAGCCGTTCGTGTGGCAAGAAGCGGTGAGATGAACATCGTTCTGGGAACATGGATGAGTACACTGGTACTCACACCATTGGGTGCTTTCTTTACCTATAAGTCGAACAAGGACTCAGTAGTCTTCAACATCGATGTGTACCTCGAATTCTTCAGGTCATTGTTCGGTATCCGACAGAAACGACATATCTTCAAGAAAGAAGTCATCATCGAAGATCCTGACTATCCTCGAATTATCGACGACTTACAAGCAATCACTGCTGATTGTCGGTCGTATCTGGAGAACCATTCCCTGAAAACAGCGCCGAACTATTTTCGTATTTTTGCATTCAATGAGGAAGATAACCATATCGCACAAATCCATGATCAACTGGAGAAACAGATTGAAGAGCTGTCGAACAGCAAAGATCATGTATTGCTCGAATTGTTGAACCGCTACCCTATCATATCTTCGAATGCCCATAAACGGCCGTTCAAGAAAAGGTGGCTGAATATCCTGACAGGACTGTTCATCCCTGTCGGACTGGTGTTCTTCTTCCGCATCTGGATGTTCAGCATCCGGTTGGATAAGGACTTGAACCGCATCATCCAAAACAATCATGATGTGACCGAACGAATTAAAAGTGAATCATTTATAAAATAACAAACTATGGAAGAAGCGATCAAACTGAATACCATCGAAGAAGCGATTGAAGAATTCCGTAAGGGTGAATTTGTTATCGTGGTCGATGATGAGGACCGCGAGAACGAAGGCGATCTTATTATCGCAGCCGAGAAGATTACTCCCGAAAAGGTAAACTTCATGCTGAAAAACGCGCGTGGTGTTCTTTGTGCTCCTATAACTATCTCACGTTGCAAGGAACTCGACCTGCCTCATCAGGTTGATGATAATACATCGGTGCTCGGAACTCCGTTCACCGTAACCATTGACAAGCTGGAAGGTTGTACTACGGGTGTATCCATCCACGATCGTTGCGAGACGATTCGTGCTTTGGCCGACCCGAACTCTACGCCACAGACCTTCGGCCGCCCAGGACACATCAACCCACTGTATGCACAGGACAAAGGTGTGCTCAGACGTGCGGGACATACCGAGGCAAGCATCGATTTGGCTCGTCTGGCAGGACTATATCCAGCTGCTGCCCTAATGGAAATTATGAGCGATGACGGAACAATGGCCCGTTTGCCGGAGCTGAGAGAGAAAGCCAACGAGTGGGGACTCAAACTTGTCTCTATCCGCGACCTGATTGCTTACCGACTGAAAGAGGAATCGTTGATAGAGCGTGGTGAAGAAGTCGACATGCCAACCGAATACGGACACTTCCGTCTGATACCTTTCCGTCAGAAAAGCAGTGGTTTAGAGCATATCGCCTTGATAAAAGGTGAGATTAAGGAAGGTGAGCCGACCTTGGTACGTGTACATTCCTCGTGCGCTACCGGCGATATCTTCGGTTCGATGCGATGCGACTGTGGTAACCAACTGCATAAGGCTATGCGGATGATCGAAGAAGAAGGAAAAGGTGCTATCGTTTACCTGAACCAGGAAGGACGAGGCATCGGACTGATGGATAAAATCAAAGCATATAAGCTGCAAGAGAATGGTATGGACACAGTTGACGCCAATCTGCACCTAGGACATAAGGCTGATGAACGCGACTACGGCGTCGGCGCACAGATTCTGCAGAGCATCGGTATCACAAAGATGCGACTGATGACGAATAATCCGGTGAAACGTGTCGGACTGGAATCATATGGGCTCTCAGTCGTTGAGATCGTACCTATCGAGATTACGCCCAACAAATACAATGAGCGTTATCTGGAGACCAAGAAAAAACGTATGGGACATACCCTCCATCTATAATTAGCAACAAATTAATATATAATATACTATGAATCAATTATCTGATAGATTGAATCGTTTGACTCCTTCCGCAACGTTAGCGATGTCGCAGAAGAGTAGTGAGCTGAAAGCTCAAGGTGTAGATGTGATCAATATGAGTGTGGGAGAACCTGATTTCAACACTCCAAATCATATTAAGGAAGCTGCCAAAAAGGCTATTGACGAGAACTATTCCCGCTATTCTCCTGTTGCCGGCTATCCGGCTTTACGCAATGCCATCGTTGCCAAATTGAAGAACGAGAACGGTTTGGACTATACTGCTGCCCAAATTACAGTGGCTAATGGTGCTAAACAATCAGTCTGCAACACGATTATGTGCCTTGTCAACGAGGGTGATGAAGTGATTATCCCTGCTCCTTATTGGGTAAGCTATCCACAAATGGTATTGTTGGCCGACGGAAAGCCCGTCATCGTTCCTGCTGGTATCGAACAGGACTTCAAGATTACTCCGCAACAGTTAGAAGAAGCCATCACACCGAAGACCAAAGCATTGATTCTTTGCTCTCCATCCAACCCTACTGGATCGGTTTACAGCAAGGAAGAGTTGGCTGGACTGGCTGCAGTCTTGGCAAAACATCCGAACGTTTATGTCATCGCTGACGAGATCTACGAGCATATCAACTATGTCGGCAAGCACGAGAGCATTGCTCAGTTTGCAGAGATCAAGGATCGCGTCGTTATCATCAACGGAGTATCCAAGGCTTATGCCATGACAGGTTGGCGTATCGGCTTTGCTGCCGGACCGGAATGGATCATCAAGGGTATCAACAAACTGCAAGGACAGTACACTTCTGGCCCTTCATCTGTTTCTCAGAAAGCAGCCGAAGCTGCTTATACAGGCACACAAGTTCCTGTTGAGGAGATGCGTCAAGCTTTTGAGCGTCGTCGCGACCTGATTGTCAAGTTGGCGAAGGAGATTCCTGGCTTGGAGGTAAACAATCCACAAGGAGCATTCTATCTCTTCCCGAAATGCAGCTCATTCTATGGTAAGACAGATGGCGAACGCCGCATCGAGAACTCCAATGATCTGGCAATGTACCTCCTCGAAGTGGGACACGTTGCTTCAGTTGGTGGCGATTCATTCGGCGCTCCTGAGTGCTTCCGCATGAGTTATGCGACCTCTGATGAGAACATCATCGAAGCATTGCGCAGAATCAAGGAAACGTTGGCACGCCTTCATTAAGTAAAGACGGACATCGTCAAAATAAAAACGTTTTATTCGACTTCTCACATCACATTGTGGGAAGTCGTTTTTTTTACTTCAAGTCCGAAAATACTAAATTCTGAACAAAAAACTCGATATCTGATATACCCCCTTTCAAAACTCGACATTTGGCTTCAAAAACTTGATATTCAGCTAAAAAAACTCGAAGATTGCATACAAAAAACTCTAGTTCTGAAAAGAAAAACTCGATGAATGAATGGAAAAAAACGAATTTTCTATCACCACTCCGTGGTTTGATCATCTTTTCCTTCTCTTACCCGGGTTGCTGGCTTCACCCACGCTAAATATCTTTCACTCCTTCGGAGTTCATTTTCTTTACGAATGTTACCAGGGGTTGCGGCTAACGCCTTAACCCCTGTCTGTATTCTATCACGCCTTCGGCGTTTCAAAAAAAATACGATATATTTTTCCCGTAGGGGACGAACTTGTGTCGTACGAAAAACAGTATGCAATCACGGGCATACATAAGATAGGCCCCAACAACATTAGGATATAAAAAGTAACGAAACAGTAAAATCATCGACGGATTGTGTTTCCTGTAGGGGACGACCTTGTGTCGTACCGAAAAACAGTATGCAATCACGGGCCTACATAAGGTAGGCCCCTACAGAGGACAGAAAAAAACAAGCTACGAAGTTGTGTCAGCCCATTTATGCCCCAAGACAAATAGTTCCGGCCTTAGCAAAAAAGCGTGAAGAAAATTGAAGATGTTTCCCGTTAAGAACGAGCCTCGTCAAGCGAGCGAAGCGAGGGCGTTTGGCTCGTTTAGGGAAACATGCTTTGATTTTTAGCTTTTTTGCGTGAGCCGGTGACTTTTCTCTTTGGTTCGGTTTCTCTTTTGTTCATACAAAAGAGAAATGAACACCGCACAGGCAGGCAAAAAAAGAGGGTATGTCTTAATCGACATACCCTCAAAATTTTTAAGGTGTATTATTATCCTAATGAAATTGCACCTGAAGGGCAAACATCTGCACAAGTTCCACACTCTGCACATGTATCAGGATCAATTGAATACTTTTCGCCTTCTGAAATTGCTCCTACTGGGCACTCGTCAATACAAGTTCCGCAAGCAACACAATCGTCACCAATTACGTAAGCCATAATATTATAATTAAAGTTAGTTATTAATTAATCGTTGCAAAGATAAGTGTTTTTTGTTAAGTTGTAACATCGAGATTGCAAAATCAACTTAATTTGTATTTAATCTAAATACCTAAACATACTTATCATCTGATAACAAATAAGTTATATCACTCCTGAAAAATCCATTCCAAATAAAGGATTCAACCGAAATTCTACTTTTTCTGCATTTTCAGACGGAAAAATCCTACGAATGCACCGTTTTTTCCCATCTGTTGAACAGGTACGTCCACTCCCTCCTGATTCTTCACAAGTTCCACCTTGTTGAAGTATGTGTGCGAGTGTCCGCCAAGTACAATATCCACATCAGATGTCTGAGGAATCCAATCGTAATCACTGTCTTTTATTCCCTTCCATCCCATATGAGAAAGACAGATTACCAGGTCGCATTTCAGCTCATGTTTTAGTTTATGAGCCACTTCCTGAGCGCGTTTCCCCGGATCTTGATAAGTAATCCCTTTACAGTTCTTCTCCTGTACCAGACCATCCAACTCGGGTGAAAGGCCGAACACACCTATCTTCACCCCACTGCGTTTCAGGATTATGTATTCTTTCACCAAGCCTTCGAGAACAGTTCCACGCACATCGTAATTAGCACAGACAATGGGGAAGGTAGCCAACTTGAACAGTCGTGCCATGTTCTCCATACCGAAGTCGAACTCATGATTACCGATGGTTGCCGCATCATATTTCATATGACTCATCATCTTATACTCCAGTTCACCACGGAACATATTAAAATAAGGAGTACCCTGACAAATATCACCGCAGTCGAACAACAGGAGGTCCTTGTTCTCAGCACGCATCTGTTGTATGAAAGTAGCCCGACGAACATATCCTGCCTTTCCGGCGATCTCCGGATTCGGATCTGCTACCGACAAAGGTTCAATACGGCTATGCGTATCATTTGTGTGAAGGATCAACAACTCTTTTTGTTTCTGGGCAAAGACAGCTGTGCACAAACAAACAGCCATCAAAATAAGATATATTCTTTTCATAACTTATTCCTTTACAGTAATTCGACCTTCCACTTTTGAATCTACAAGTTTGCCTTCTTTTTCAAGACGTATGACATAGTTCAAGAACAATTGTCGTATCGTAGAATCCTTCGGCAATAGCTTATCCGCATCGGTTAGCTGACGGAATGTATCCATGTGATCGTTTCCTTCAGCCACATAATCGATGGTTGATACCTTATATATTTGTGAATCAACAATAGGTTTTCCTCCTACCGTTGCGCTCAACAGTTTTCCATCCTTTGAGATAACCAGTTTCGCACCGCTCAATCCTTCCCCTCTGACTCGAGCTATATCCTCGAACAAACTACGTAACTGTTTACCTGTCATGTTACAAATGCAAAGAGAGTTTTCAAAAGGAGTAATTTCATAGATACTTCCGAATGTCACATCTCCTTTCGGCAAGGATGTACGTAAGCCGCCCATATTCATCACTCCCACATCGGCCACCCTACCGATATGTTCTTCTGCCGCGAACCTTAAGATGTCGGCAACCAGATTCGACAACTCACTTTCCGGACGATGGGAAGTCAGCACACGAGCGCTATGTGAGATGACAGGAGTCATGATACTGTCGACTGTTTTCTTATAAGGAGCAAATATTGCTAACGCCTCCTTATCTTGGTTCACATCGTATCGGGCATCGATTGGGAAACGACCACCTTCAAAGGACTGAAGTTTGTATCCCGACTTACATCCCATGAGGAGAAAACATCCGGAAACAACTCCAGTAAGAATAAAAGATTTTAAACTCATACGGTAAATTATAAATTTGGCAAAGCCAAAAATACAAAAAAAAGAGCAGAATCCAACCAAACAATCAAAAATTTACGGTTGAAAGTTTGGTCACAAATAAGAAAAGAATTACCTTTGCACCGCTTTCCGCGTAATCGCTGTCAAGAAGAGTTACTTGATATGTTGCGTTGGTCACGATAAACAATTAATAATTTAAGAAATGGATTTAATTAAGATTGCTGAAGAAGCATTTGCTACCGGTAAGCAACACCCATCCTTCAAGGCTGGTGACACTGTAACTGTAGCATATCGTATCGTAGAAGGTAACAAGGAACGTGTACAGATGTATCGTGGTATTGTTATCAAAATTTGCGGTCATGGTGAAAAGAAGCGTTTCACTGTTCGCAAGATGTCAGGAACTGTAGGTGTAGAACGTATCTTCCCTATTGAATCTCCGGCTATTGATAGTATTACTGTTAACAAGATTGGTAAAGTTCGCCGTGCGAAATTGTACTACTTGCGTAAACTTACTGGTAAGAAAGCTAGAATTCAAGAAAAGAGAGTGGTTAATGCATAATATACCAGTCCTACATAATATAAGAGGGTTATTTCAGTTAGAAATAACCCTCTTATATTATATGAGAAAAGGCCCGATTCCCTTATTCTTCCATCGGGAACAAACCATATAGTTTTCCGTCAATCATATCGGTGACTTTACTTAAGTCGTCTTCGTTATCCCCAAATTTAATCTTATCCCCATCGACGATAATCAACGGACCGGTATAAGTCTCTATCCATGCCTCGTATCGTTCGCTCAATCCTTTCAGATAATCAATGCGGATCGTCTGTTCATAGTCTCTCCCTCGCTTTTGAATCTGTTCTACCAATGTCGGGATTGATGAACGGATATATATCATTAAGTCGGGCAACTTGACCAACGAGATCATCAGGTCGAACAAATCGGAATAGTTATCAAAGTCGCGGTCGCTCATCATTCCCATATCGTGCAGGTTCGGTGCAAAGATCCGTGCGTCCTCGAAGATAGTACGGTCTTGAATGATGACTTCCTTGCTCTTCGAAATCTCCACCACCTCTTTGAAACGCTTGTTCAAAAAGTACACCTGCAGGTTAAACGACCAACGTTTCATATCCTCATAGAAATCACTCAAATAAGGATTGTTGTCGACAGGCTCAAAACGTGGTATCCACCCATAATGTTTTGACAACAGCTTGGTCAGGGTCGTCTTCCCACTTCCTATATTTCCAGCTACGGCAATATGCATAATATCTTGGTTTAATAATTAATAATCTTGATTATTCAGGAAAGAGTCCAAAAAGTAGATTGTCAATTTTATCTACAATACCACGGAAAGCATCCGGATCATTTAAGAAATCCAGATGATCCACGTCGATTACCAGCACTTTCCCCTTATATTTCTCAAAAATAAAGTCGTTATAACGATCATTTAAGTTTTTGAGGTATTCTATCTGCATCGTCTGCTCATAACCTCTTCCTCGTTTTTGGATGTTTTCAATCAGATGAGGGACGGATGACTGCAAGTATATCATTAGATCAGGCCACTCAACCATCATCATCATGGAATCGAAGAGATCCATATACGTCTTAAAGTCCTTCTCTGAGAGGTTCCCCATGGCATAGTTATTGGCTGCGAACACATAGACGCCCTCAAAGATAGAACGGTCTTGGATAATGGTTTTCTCCGAACGTCTGATCTCTAGCAAATCCTTGAAGCGTTGTTTGAGAAAATACACTTCCAAGTTGAATGCCCAACGGGCAAGGTCCTTGTAATAGTCCTCTAGATACGGGTTATGATCCACAGGCTCAAACCGAGGAGTCCACCCGTAATGTTTAGCCAACATATTTGTCAAGGTGGTTTTCCCGCTTCCTATATTTCCGGCAATAGCGATATGCATTGTAGTCGTATTACTTTAACTGTTGAACAGGAAAATCGAAGTAAGTATCCGTAAACGGTTCCTTATCCAAGGTGAAATGCCACCATTCTGTAGTCAAAGGCCGAAAGCCGTGACGCATCATTGCCCGACGAAGTATCATACGATGAGCAAATTGCTCAGCAGTAATACCTTCGGTTGGGATATATTCACCGGTTTCCGGATTACCGCCAAAGACAGGATGGCTCTCGGGACCGAAGAAGTCGAATGTTCCACCCATGTCCAACTCTTTCTCCGTCGTCATGTCGAAGAGTGTCAAGTCGACCGTCGAGCCACGTGTATGTCCACTTTTGGACATGATATACTCTTGCTCAAAGAGTACCGACTTGTCAAGGTCTGGATAGAAATAGCGGTTCATCAATGTATCCTTGACATCTGCTGCCCAACGCACGAAATGGTCGACAGCCCGTTGCGGACGGTACGCATCATAGATCTTTAAGCGATATCCTAACGCTTTTACATCGTCACTCACCGCCCGAAGACTGTCTGCTGCCACCTTTGTCAGCAAAGCCGTTGGCTCCAGATAACCGTCAATACGTGTCCCAACAAAGTTATACGTACCGAAATAACGAATTTCGAGGATGGCATCAGGAATAACATCCGTTAAAGTTACAAAGTTTTCCGATCCATCGGTCTGCGAGCTCTGCTGGGTTTTACGTGGGCCACTCATGTACGCAATCGCGGCACAAAGCAACATCAAGGCAATAACAATCCAGATAAGGTTTTTCTTCATGATAATCTTGTCAAAGAAAAGACATTTCCCTTCATATTAAAAGGAGAGGACGCTATGGTTATGCCCTCTCCTATCTATTATTTTTCTATTATAATTACTTATACAAATAGAACATACGTTCCATCAGTTTCCATTTCTGGTCAGACGTCGCACCTGGTTGGGCATCCTGCAGTTCAGCCATATAGTCTTCCCATTCAGCTTGTCGGGGTAAGGTTGCTAGTTTGGCCATTGCCGTATCCCAATCAAAATCTAATGGTGTCTCTACAATCATGAACAAGGTCGTTCCCAGAATATAGATTTCCATTTCAAGAATACCAACTTCACGGATACCCTCACGAATCTCCTTCCATGCGACACCTTCGGAATGACGACGCCGATATTCTGCGATTAATTCCGGATCATCCTTCAGCTGTAAGGTCTGGCAATAACGTTTTACCGGTCCGTGATATTCCTGAACACGGTATCCTTGCTTCTTTTCATCCATTATTCTTCAGCTTTTGCTTCCCAACCTAATGCACTGGCACCTAAGACAGCAGCATCAGCATCCTTCAACTCAGAAAGAAGCAGTTTGGTCTTTCCCTTGAAGATTGGCAA
>JAEEGL014739091.1_pt1 | contig 11020 bp, 8 predicted proteins | sample 9134231 | NCBI WGS metagenome assembly JAEEGL01 (sample SAMN16246548, study PRJNA631951) | gut metagenome | biome: gut microbiome; feature: rumen; material: fiber-attached | host: Bos | place: Iran: Karaj | collected 2018-10
CTCCGCCTCCACGGGCGTGGAGCTCTTCAGCGGCGTCAGGCAGGACGGCAGCCCCAGCGAGGATCTCGGCCGCGTGGCCCTGGCCATGAAGGAGATGAACCTCGAGCGCAAGGCCGAGCAGGAGAAGACCTGGGCGATATGCAGCCGGGCCCTGGCCGAAGGCGGCTGCGGCGAGCTCTTCCCCGTGATACTGGCGGAGGGAGCCCACGAGGGCGTGGCCGGCATCGTCGCCGGCAATATAAAGGAGAGCCTCTACCGGCCGGTCTGCATCGTGACGCCCTCGGAAGGGGGGCTGCTCAAGGGCACCGGCAGGTCCGTCCCCGGCATAAACATCTACGAGCTTTTGAGCACCCAGAGCCGCCTCTTCACCAGATACGGCGGACACGCGGGGGCCTGCGGGCTCACCATGGCGCCCGAGGGCCTCGAAGAGCTCCGGCAGGGCCTGCAGGAGCAGATGGAAAAGCTCCTCGAAGACGATCCCGGCCTGCTCACCGAGAAGCTGCTGATCGAGAAGGAGCTCAGCTCCGAAGAGAAGAGCCTCGATTTCGCCCGGTCCCTGCAAAAGCTCGAGCCCTACGGCGAGGCCAACATGCGGCCGCTCTTCTGCGTCACGGACGCGAACGTGACCTGCCTCAGGCGCATGGGGCAGGAGGGCCAGCACCTGCGCTTCACCCTGACCTCCGCCGACGGGATCCCTGTCGACTGCGTCTTCTTCCGCAGGGCCGACGAGTTCTACGGCCTGCTCTCGGGAGGGCGGGTCAGTGTCTGCGGCGAGCTCAGCATCAACGCCTTCGGGGGCGGCGAGAAGCTGCAGATCATAGTAAGAGACATCAAAGGAGCCTGATCATGTTGCAGATCAGAAGATTCAGCTTTATCATACTCGTCATCGCCCTGCTCCTGCTGGGACTGATCGGCGGCTTTTTCGCCGGGGCCTGGATGCAGGAGAACAGCGGGACGGTGCGTCTGTCGCAGAACGACTACCAGGAGCTCGTCCGTCTGGCCAGGAAATACTCCAAGGCCGAAGACCTGGAGAACTACATCCAGGGGAGCTACTACCAGCCGGTCGCGGAGGGCGATCTCACCGAGGGCATGTATTACGGCATGTTCGAGGCTCTGGACGACAGGTACAGCACCTATATGAACAGCTCCGAATATGAGCAGCTGAACATCTCCACCACCGGCGACTATTCGGGCGTGGGCATCACTCTCTCCATCACCGAGGACGGCAATTTCGTCTACGCGGCGGCCCTGACCGAGGACGCTCCGGCCTGGGGCTCCGGCATCATGGTCGGGGATATAATCTGGAAGGTCGACGGAGTCGAGTACAGCGGTTCGCAGCTCGATATCTGCGCGGCGAACGTCAGGGGAGAGGCCGGCACCCAGGTGACTCTCACCATAGTGAGGGGAGACGAGGTCATGGACTTCACCCTCACGAGAGCGAGGATACTCTCCAAGACCGTATCCTCGAAGATGCTCGAGGGCTCCGTCGGCTATATCTCCATCAGCAATTTCGAGAACCCGACCTACGACGACTTCGTCAAGGCCTTAAGAGAGCTCGAGAGCCAGGGCGCCAAGGGCCTGGTCGTCGACCTCAGGAACAACGGCGGCGGCCTCGTCAACAGCTGCGTCAAGGTGGCGGACGAGCTCATGGGCAAGGGCACCGTGGTCTATACGGAGGACCGGAACGGGAACCGCGATTATTACACGACCTCTGAGGGCCGCACTCCTCTGCCTTACGTCCTGCTCATCAATTCCTACACCGCCTCGGCCTCCGAGATACTGGCGGCCGGCGTACAGGACAACGGCGAAGGCGTCATCGTGGGGACCACCAGCTACGGCAAGGGCATAATCCAGGAGGTCAAGAGCCTGGCCGACGGCAGCGCGGTCAAGCTCACCATCCAGCAGTACTTCTCGCCCAACGGCAGCGTGATCCACAAGGTCGGCATCACTCCCGACTACGAGGTCGAGCTCACCGAGGACTGCTACGACGAGAACTGGCAGCTCATCGACGACAGGCAGCTGAAAAAAGCGCTCGAGCTGCTGAAATAAAAGGAATAAAACGCCCGGCCCCCTGCGGAGCCGGGCTGAACGCTTATATAAAGAGGTATCAGAGGTCTTTTTCTGAAGTCTCCGGGGACTTTTCCTCCAGTTTTTTGAGCACGCGGGCATAGCCCTCCGCCCCGTACGAGAGGCATCTGCTGACGCGGCTTATGGTCGCGGCGCTGGCGCCGGTCTCGGAAGCGATCTCGGTGTAGGTCCTTCCCGCGGCGAGCAGGCGGGCGACCTGCCAGCGCTGGGAGATATCCTGCAGCTCCTTGATGGTCATCAGATCCTCGAAGAAGCGGTAGCATTCGCCGGTATCCTCAAGGCTCAGCACGGCCTCGAAGAGGCTGTCGGTCTCGGGCGAGCGGAATCTGGAATCGTATTCCATTTCAGACCTCCTGAAGTACTTGTTAATATAATTATAATTTCGGCGGCGGGAATAATCAAGGAATAACATGACGGATCTGAGTGAAAACAGTATAAGGATATTTTACGCGGAGAAGCTCAAAGGCAGGGTCTGCGCTTCGGAGGACGTCGTGAGAGAGGCTCTTAAGGAGCTCGGCCTCGGAGAGCTCGCGCCCTCGCATCTGGGCAGCGGCGCTCCCGTCCTTCTCAGGGAGGACGGAACGCCGTCAGGGCTTTTCGTGTCGGTAAGCGATACCGCGCGCCTGATACTGGTCTGCGTCGCTCCGTTCGCCGTGGGCATAGACGCGGAGATGAAGAGCAGGGCGGTGAAGGCCTCGGCGGCGAAGCGCCTGCATCCCCTGGAGCGCCGGTATCTCGAAGCCCTGGAGCCGGGCTCTTCCGAATGGAGAGACGAGTTCCTGCGCATATGGACGGCGAAGGAGAGCTACATGAAGTTCTGCGGAGCGGGGCTCTCCATGGGCCTCGCGGGCTTTTCGGCGCTGGATGAAGATCTTTCCTTCGCGCGGACGACGCAGAAGGAGGGGCATCCGCGGGCGGCGCTGCTGTACGCCGACGGGCCGGCTTCGCACGCGGTCTCGGCCGCCTTCGACCCCGAAGCGCTCCCAAAGCCCGTGAGCATAAGCTTTTGCAAAGTCTTCCCCGAATTCCCCTTCGAGACTTCGGCGCTGGAAAAGGCCGCCCTTCTGCTCGACCGCAGGGACTACAGCGAGAAGGGCCTGAGCGAAAAGCTGAGAGAGAAGGGCTATGCCGAAGAGGAGGCAAGGGAAGCGGGGGCTCTGCTGAAGGAGAGAGGCTATCTCGACGACGGGGCCTTCGCGCAAAGGCTGGCGGAGAAGCTGCTCGCGGAAGGGAGGGGGAAAGCCTATGTTTTAAGGGCTTTGACGCGGAAGGGCGTTCCCGCGGACCTCGCCGGCGGCGTCCTCAGGGAAGCGCTGGAGAGACTCCCTTCGGAAGAGGAGAGGGCCTGGCTCCCCGCCCTTAAAGCCATGGGAGCGGCGGACCCAGAGGACGGCCCCGCTTACGAAAAGGCGCTCGCCAGGACCGCCAGGAAGCTTTCTTCTTTGGGGTATGACGCGCCCGTCATCTGGTCGGTGCTCGAAAAGCTGAGAGCGGGAACGGATGAATGAACTTTTTTTATACATTTTCGCGCTGTGAGGCAAATAAACGATAAACAATTGTATTATTGATACGAATCTGGTATATTATTCATAAGTGAGCGTTCATCCTGGCTCCTCTGCCGCAGGGGAGTCTTTGATGTTCCTTGACATGACAGGGTGTCTGCGCTAAAATATGAAAGATTTATGCGGGTCATGACAGGAGGCCCGTCATAGATAAATTGTTATTTCTTATCGATCAAGAGGTGAAAACGAACTAAATGAAGAAAAGTGTTAAGATTCTCGCTCTTCTGCTCGCCCTCTGCATGCTTGCCTCCATGGCTGCCTGCGGAAGCAAGCAGGAAACGCCGGCGGCTCCTGCCAACAACGGATCAAGCACCGAGACTAAGACCGAGACCAAGACTGAGACAAAGCCTGAGGCCAAGCCCGCGGCCGATCTGCATTGCGCGGTCGACGCGGAGACTGTCGTAGTCTGCACCGCTGACGAGACCCCCTCAGTCACCTGCCGTGACCACAACGCCGTCGCGGGTGGCTATGTCAACCATCTTACCTATGAGACGCTCCTCGCTCTCGACCGTGCTCTGGCTCCGCAACCCTGCCTCGCGGAGAGCTACACCTATGAAGAGCAGGCTGACGGCAGCGTCCTCTGGACCTTCAATCTCCGCCACGGTGTAAAGTATCACAACGGCGCCGAGATGAAGGCGGAAGACGTCGTCGCCTCCCTTGAGGAAGCCAAGGTCATGCCGAAGGTCGCGACCTACGCGCAGTCCTTCAACAATGTGACCGCCAAGGACGACTACACCGTCACCATGACCACCGACGGCCCCAGCGCCTCTCTGCTCTACGATCTGTGCAGCAACGGCAACTCCATCTGCCCCGCTGACCTGATCAAGTCCGGCCACGACTTCAACGTCGAGCCCATCGGCACCGGCCCGTACAAGATGACCGAGTGGAAGATCTCCGAGTCTCTGACCTTCGTCGCCCATGAAGATTACTTGCGCGGCGCTCCCCAGATCAAGACTGTCATCTGGAAGATCATACCCGAAGGCTCCGCCAGGACCATCGCTCTGCAGGCACACGAAGTCGACTACGTCATCGAGCTCGACTCCAACGACATGAAGCTGGTCGAGGATGATCCCAACCTCACCCTCATGAACATCGACGGTCTGTCCCACAACTGGCTGACCATCAACAACGAGGTCAAGCCCTTCGACAACAAGCTCGTCAGAAAGGCCATGAACGCCGCCATCAACAAGGAAGACGTCGTTACCGTCGCCCTCAACGGCGCCGGCATCGTCGCCCCCGGCCAGACTCCTTACGGACAGCTTGGCTTTGACGGCACCGGTTATGACCACTACGACGTAGAGCTGGCCAAGAAGTACGCTGCCGAGTCCGGCGTCGATATGTCGACCATCAGCTTCGACATCATCTGCTCCGACGACACCAAGCGCAGGGCCGCCCAGGTCGTACAGGACAACCTCACTTCTCTCTTCGGAATGAATATCACCCTTTCCTCTATGGACCTCGCTACTTACCTCTCCGAGACCGCGGCAGGAAACTTTGAAGGCTTCATCGGCGGCTATACCTCCTCCGATATGATGTCCTTCCTCAAGGGCGTATATCACTCCAGCAACATCAACGCTTCCAACAAGACCAGGACCAACGATCCGCAGCTCGACGCCATGATCGAGAAGGCTCTCGCCACCGTCGACAACGCTGCCCGTGAAGAAGTCCTGAAGGAGTGCAGCAGATACCTCAACGAGCTCTGCTGCCAGATCCCCCTCTACCAGAAGGCCACCCTTTCCGCTCACAACGCCAATCTGCAGGGCTGCTTCACCGGCGCCTCCGGCAGGTTCTGGGTCGAAGAGTGGTACTGGGAATAAGCTGAAAGGCAGTTTCCCCGGGGCATAGCCCCTAACTCATGATATTGACGGATCCCGCTCTCCTGTGGGCGGGAACCGTTGATGTATTAAATGCTTTCCCTGAAAGCGAGTTTCCCCGGAGCCAAGCGGTTCCGATTCAGGAGGTATTATGTGGAAATATATTCTTAAGAGAATTATTGCACTGATCCCCGTCATCGTCGGCGTAACTCTGATAGTTTACTTCATCATGAGCCTCGCCCCCGGAGATCCCGCAACAACGATTCTCGGCGATCAGGCAACGCCTGAAGCCATCGCCCAGCTCCGCGAGGAGATGGGTCTGAACGATCCCATCATCATCCAGTACGCCAGATACATGCTGCATCTGGCCAGGGGCGACATGGGAACATCCTACAAGACCAAGAAGCCTGTAAGCATCGAGGTGTTCAGCCGCTTCCCGGCGACAGCTAAGCTCTCCGTCATGGCTATCACCTTCAGCACCATCCTGGCCATCCCTCTGGGAATGCTGGCTGCCGTAAAGCAGAACAGCTTCTTCGACGGAGCCAGTATGATCTTCGCTCTGCTCGGTATATCGATGCCTATATTCTGGTTCGGTGTTCTTGAGCAGCTGCTCTTCTCCCTCAAACTGGGCTGGCTGCCCTCATCCGGAAACGATTACTGGTACAGCATCATACTTCCCGCGATCGCGCTCGGTTTCCATAACATAGCGTCCGTCGCCCGTATCACCCGTTCTTCCATGCTGGAAGTCATTCGTCAGGATTACATCCGTACCGCTCGTTCCAAGGGCGTGCCCTACGGCACAGTCATCAGAAGGCACGCTCTGCGCAACGCTCTGATCCCCACCGTCACCGTTCTGGGAATTCAGATCGGCGCTCTGCTCGCCGGTTCCACTCTTACCGAGACCGTATTCGCGTGGCCCGGCATGGGGCGTTTCATGATCACCTCCATCTCCGGAAGAGACATTCCTTCCGTACTTGGCTGCATCATCATCTTCACCCTGTGCTTCTCTGTCGTAAACCTCATCGTCGACCTGGCATACGGATTCATCGATCCCCGTATCAAGGGACAGTATTAGTAAGGGGGTCGAGATAAATGGCAAAAAAGAAACAAACAGAAACTGTCGTCATGACAGCGAACGGCGAACAGGTCATAAAGAAGCAGAATCTTGCTCTCGAGACCTGGAGACGTCTGGCCAAGAACTGGTCCGCCATGGTCGGTCTGGCCATAGTCATCGTCCTGGTCCTCTGCGCGGTCTTCGCGGATGTCCTCTATGACTATGATACCCAGGTCATCAAGCAGAACATCAGCAACCGTCTGCAGGCTCCCAGCGGCGAACACCCGATGGGCACCGACGAAGTAGGACGTGACGTTCTCGCCCGTATCGTCCACGGATCGCGTATATCGCTTGAGATCGGTCTCGCGGCCAACGTATTCTCGCTGACCGTAGGCGGCATCCTCGGCGCTATCGCCGGATTCTACGGACACAGAGTCGACAACATCATCATGCGTATAATGGACGTCTTCCTGGCTATACCGGGCACCCTCCTCGCGATATGCATCATGGCCGCTCTGGGCTCCAGCATCTTCAACCTGATCATCGCGTTGGCTGTATCAGGCACGCCGGGCTACGCGCGTATAGTCCGCGGCGCCGTTCTGCCCGTACGTGACATGGAGTATGTAGAGGCTGCCCGCGCCATCGGCTGCACCAACAAGAGGATAATCTTCAAGCACGTCATCCCCAACTCTCTGGCGCCGGTCATCGTTCAGGCTACCATGCACACAGCGACGACCATACTGACCATCGCGGGACTCAGCTTCCTCGGTCTGGGCATCTCGCCCCCGACTCCGGAATGGGGCTCCATGCTGTCCGCCGGCCGCGCCTATATCCGCGGATATGCGTATCTGACCACCTTCCCCGGTCTGACCATCATGATCACTATCCTCGCATTCAACCTGCTCGGCGACGGTCTGAGAGACGCTCTCGACCCGAGACTCCGTTAATGCTGAAGGGAGTATGGATATGAACGAAGAAATTAAGAACACCAAAGACCTTGAGCTCGACATCAAGAACCTTGTCGTCGAGTACCGCACTCCGGGCGGCGTCACCCAGGCTCTCAACGGCCTCGATCTGGAGATCGAGAAGGGAAAGACCCTCGGCCTCGTAGGCGAGACCGGTGCCGGAAAGACCACCACCGGACTCTCCATCCTTCAGCTCATCCCGGATCCCCCCGGGGTCATAGTCGACGGCAGCATCAAGTTGGCCGGCGAGGACGTCATGCTGAAGTCCGAGAAGGAGATGGAGAAGATCAGAGGCCAGCAGGTCTCCATGATATTCCAGGACCCCATGACCTCCCTCAACCCGGTAATGCCCGTTGAGGACCAGATCGCCGAAGTTATCGAGATGCACGAGCTTGGTGAGGACGGAAAGCCCATCTCCCACTCCGCGGCCATCCTTAAGGCCAAGGAGATGCTCGAGCTCGTAGGTATCCCCGGCGACCGCGGCACCGAATTCCCGCACCAGTTCTCCGGCGGTATGAAGCAGCGCGTGGTCATAGCCATCGCTCTGGCCTGCAACCCCAAGCTCCTCATCGCCGACGAGCCCACCACTGCTCTGGACGTTACCATTCAGGCACAGGTGCTCGAGATGATGAAGGGACTGCGCGAGAAGTACGGCACCTCCATGCTGATGATCACCCACGACCTGGGCATCGTCGCCGAGATCTGCGATACCGTATCCGTCATCTACGCCGGACGCGTCATCGAGCACGGAACTCTGGAAGACGTATTCGACTTCACCCGTCATCCCTATACCGAAGGTCTGTTCAACTCTCTGCCCGACCTCGATCACAGAGAGAACAGGCTCAAGCCGATCAAGGGCCTCATGCCGGATCCCACCAACCTCCCCAAGGGCTGCGCGTTCTGCCCCCGCTGCGATTACGCCATGGAGATCTGCAAGACAGAGAAACCTCCCAGGGTCTATCGCAACGACGAACACTATGTAGAGTGCTTCCTCTATAACGAGCAAAATATTAAAGAAGGAGGCCTTCTCGGAAGATGAGCAAGATAGATACCAACAAACCCTTGATCGAAGTAGAAGGGCTTAAAAAGTATTTCGCCACCAAGCGCGGCATGCTCCATGCTGTAGACGACGTTACCTTCACCATCAACCAGGGCATGACTCTGGGCGTCGTAGGTGAGTCCGGCTGCGGAAAATCCACCACCGGCCGCGCCATCCTCAGACTGCTCGAGCCTACCGGCGGCAGCGTCCACTTCGACGGACAGGACCTTCTCGCCCTGTCTGCGGAAGAGATGCGTCACAAGAGACAGGAGCTGCAGATCATATTCCAGGATCCGTTCTCCTCTCTCAACCCCAGAAAGACTCTGGCCGAGACCATCGCCGAGCCTATGGAGATCCATCACATCTTTGATGACAAGCTCAAGAGGGAAGAAAGAGTCCTCGAGCTCATGGACACCGTAGGTCTGGCAAGACGTCTGATGAACGTATACCCCCACGAGCTGGACGGCGGACGCCGCCAGCGTATAGGAATAGCCCGCGCGCTCTCCGTGAACCCCAAGTTCATCGTCTGCGACGAGCCGGTATCCGCTCTGGACGTATCCATTCAGGCTCAGATACTGAATCTGCTTGAGGACCTGCAGGAGGATATGGGTCTGACCTACATGTTCATCACCCACGACCTCTCCGTAGTCAACCACTTCTCGGATGATATCGCGGTCATGTACCTCGGCAAGCTGATCGAACAGGCTCCCTCCGAGGAGCTCTTCGCTCACCCGACCCATCCGTACACTCAGGCTCTGCTTTCCGCAATTCCTGAGCCCAATATCCACAAGAAGACACAGAGGATCCTGCTCAAGGGCGAGATCACTTCGCCCATCGAGCCCAAGCCCATCTGCCGCTTCGCTCAGCGCTGCAACTACGCTACCGATCGCTGCAGAGAAGGCGAGCCTTGCCTCAAGGAGATCTCTCCCAAACACTTCGTCTCCTGCTTCCTCACCGACGACATGTAATACACGCTGCCGTAAAAGGACAGGACGAGAACAAAGCAACAAAGCAAGGGCTTCGGCCCTTGCTTTTGTTTTTTGTCTCATACAGTATCGAAGGGAAAGAGATCGTCTCCGGAGATGAGCCAGCGCAGATCCTTGAGATCGAGCTCCTCATCGCGCTTCTCCTCGGGCCTGTCGCTGTCGACGACCCTGAGCATGGCGCTGTTGTGCCTGAAGAGGCGGCTGACCTCAAGAACGAGCTCCGGCCCCGGAGAGGGGAAGGCGAAGAAATAATCTCCCTTCTCCAGATCGAAGGCGACTCTGCCGGCCTTTTCTCCCGGACCGGGCTCCGCGTCCTTCGGAGGGCCGAGCTCGCCGCCTTTGACCAGGCCTTTGCTTTTGGGGACGATCTCGGTCCTGAGAGTCCCGTCCTTTCCCATGATGACGTTCCCGATGTCTTCCGACTCGGCGAGGACGATATCGAATATGTCCCTTTCGCTGCTGAGACTGCTCTTTACATGCTTTTTGAAGAGGGCCGCGGGGTCCGAGGACAGCCGGGCGAAAAAGTCCTTCTTCCTGCTGAGTTTCTTCAAAAGGCCGCAGAAGGAGGGGGTGAAGACGTCGTAGAACTTGACGAATCCCGCCTGCCGTTCGCAGACGAAATTATAGTGGAGCAGGGCGAACATCTGGGCCGAGATGTCTTTGTCCTTGTCGATCCCCAGGCGTTCGAGCAGCCTGAGGATATCTCTGGTGGGGAAGGCCTTGCGGCCTCCCAGGAGCTTCTTTTCAAAGGCCAGCGAATAGACCTTTTTCATGCCGCTCAGGGAAAGGCAGCTGTTCTCCGCGGCCTTCAGGACCTCCCAGCGATCCATGTTCTCTTCCAGGGAGAGGGCGAAGCCTCTTCCTCCCGCCGCGTTCAGCATGTGCTCCCAGAACAGGCGGCTGGCTTCGCCGGGCAGGGCGGGCCCCTTTTTCCCTTCGGTATCGATCCTGAAGGGGGCGAAGGCGCAGCCCCTGCTGCTTACGACTATCCCTCCCTTTGCCGGGCGGCAGTCCGCCTCTTCGGCGCCCTTGAGAAGGACGCGCGGCGCGTCTCCCTTTAAGGAGCATACGCTGCCGCTTTCTTCATCCCTGCAGATGAGGGCGCCGTCGTCCGTAAAGCCCAGGATGGTGATGTTCTGCAGTATCTCCATGCCGCCGCTCTTCGCGTCGACGTGAAGGTAGGCGCAGGCGTCGTTGTAGCGGAAATAAAGATCGTCTCCCTGCCTTATGAGCTCGCCGGCAAGGCCTCTTCCCAGCTCCTCGCTGCCGAGCACCTCGGGGGCGGATCTGGCGGAGGAGAGGGGAGCAAAGTAGAGGCGGAAGCTCCTGCCCTGCTGTTTCATGTAGAAGAGCAGGCCGTTCTCGCTCACTGCCCGCGGGCCCCTTAAACGCGTCAGGCCGTCGAAGGCCTCGGGATACTTGCCCGTTTTGATCATCGAGGCCGCCTCCGTGAGCTCTTCAATCCCGCTGAAGCGAAAGCCCAGCTTTGCCTCCAGCTTCCTGTCGTCCTGC
>JAEEGL015985765.1_pt1 | contig 11020 bp, 9 predicted proteins | sample 9134231 | NCBI WGS metagenome assembly JAEEGL01 (sample SAMN16246548, study PRJNA631951) | gut metagenome | biome: gut microbiome; feature: rumen; material: fiber-attached | host: Bos | place: Iran: Karaj | collected 2018-10
TTTATTATATTAAGTTTTTAAAGAATAATATTGATAAATATATTGAAGATGTTAAGAAAGTATATTTATATTCTTTTTGTAATCATGAGAAAGATAATAAAGCTATTGATACTTTAATGGCTCTTATTGATAATAAATATTGGAATAGTATTAAAACTATAAAATATAATGGAGATTTAAAATCATTTTTAAATATTTATTCTAGAATGGAATATATGTTATGTACAAGATTTCATGCGATGATTTTAAGTGCTTATTTTGATCAAAAAATAGTAGTATGTAATTATAGTACTAAGATTTCTAATGTTATAAAAGATTATAAATTAGATTGTGAATATATTGAAATTGATGAACATATTAAAGATAGAATTATTCCATTAAATGAATATAAAAAGTGTAAGAATGTTAATAATATTAAAAAATTATCTAATGATAACTATGTTGATTTAGATAAAATGATTAATAAAGTATTTAATACTAATTATGAATTTGATTCTAATTTTGAAAGTTTTTATCGTAAGAAATCTAAATTAAGAAGAATAGTTGGTAAAGTATTAAGAAAATTAAAAATAATTAAAATTAAGAAGAAAACTAATGTTAAGAAGGATATAGAATCTAATAATAAAGATTTATTAAATGATTGTTTAACTAAGGAATATATTGATAAAAATACTTATAATAATTGTTTAAATAAGCTTGGTTATAATTCTGGTAAAGTAAGTGTTAAAGATGTTAAAAATGGACCTTTAGTAAGTGTAATAATACCTACTTATAAGAGAAATGATTATCTTGTAGAAGCAGTTGATTCTATATTAAATCAAAGTTATAAAAATACTGAAATAATTATTGTAGATGATTATGTAGAATCTGATTTAAAAAAGATTGTTGATAAAAAATATAAAGGTTTTAAAAATGTTATTTATACTAAGAACAAAGTAAACTCTAAAGCAGGAAAATCAAGACAAAATGGATATAATTTAAGTCATGGTAAATATGTAATTTATTTAGATGATGATGATTATTATATTGATTATAATTTTATTGAGAAAGCTGTTAATGTATTTGAAAAAGATAAAGATATTAATGTGGTTGGATTTAATTCATTCACATATTATCAAGATAAAAATGAAATTAAGTTTAATAATATTGGATACTCTGGATTATGTAATTGTTTGGATTATATTGTATCTTTCCAAATTGAATATTTTAAACCATGTCCTTCTTTTACTGTATTTAGAAGAAGTGTATTAGATGAAAATAATTTTAAGGATATGAAGATGATGAATGATTCTTCGATATTCTTAAAAGCAATGCAAAAGGGTAAAATGTATTTATTTAATGATCCAATTGGTTATTATAGACAACATTCTGCTAATATTACTTTGAATCTTAGTCCTGAGTTTATTATTGAAAATATGGAAGAGAAAAAGAGTGTTTATTTAAATCTTAAAAAGAATAATAGCATTAGTAATGTTGATTATTGGTGGTATGAGCAAAATAAATTAACTATGAAGTATTTTATTAAGGGTTCTAGGCCAAGTATAAAGAAATTTAATAAACTATTAAGATGGAATTTAAAGAATATGAAATCTTATAAGTGTAAATATATGTTTGAAATGATATATATGGAATTAAAAATGAAATTATTTAGGAGATAAAAATGAAGAAATATAATGTTTCAATAATAGTACCTGTTTATAACACTGAAGATTACTTGGATGATTGTATTAAATCAATTATTAATCAATCTTATGGATTTGATAATATTGAACTTGTTTTAGTTAATGATGGCTCTAAAGATAGAAGTTTAGAAATATGTAACAAGTATAAAGAAAAATATAGTAATATTAAAGTAATCACTAAAGAAAATTCAGGGGTATCTGATACAAGAAATTTAGGTTTTAAAGAGTCTACAGGTAAGTATATTATGTTTTTGGATGCTGATGATTTAATAAATAAAGATTCAATTAAGTATTTGAGTAAGTTTTTGGATGAAAATAAGAATGTTTTATTTGTTATTTCTAGGGTAAGAATGTTTGAAAAAACTAATAAATGGCATTATATGGATTATAGATTTAAAGATGATAATAAGTTTATAAATATGGATAAGGATATTACTTATTGTCAATATCATAGTACGGGTATTTTAATTAGAAGAAAAGCTATTGAAGATATAAAATTTGATAAGAGTATTAAATATGCTGAAGATATGAAATATATATCTGAAGTACTATTTAAAAATAAAGTATGGGGTAAAGAAAAGAGATCAATACTTTATTATAGAAAAAGATTTGCAGAAACTTCTGCTGTTCAAAAACAAGTTAATGATCCAGATTTTTATAGTAAAACAATGGAAAACTCATTTAGATTTATATATGACAAAGCATTAGAAACTTATAATTGTTTTCCTAAATATTTTCAATATTATATATTAAATAGTTTGGTTGAAAGATTTGATATTGAATATAATAATGTTTTAAGTGAAAAAGATTTTAAGAAATATATTTCTACATTTGAATTTTTTATTAAAAATATAGATGATGATATTATTTTGATGCAGAAAAGAACTGGTTTTAATATAAAATATTATTTATTAAAGTTAAAACATGGAGATAAATATAAAATTAATGTAGATTATGAAGATAGTAATATAATATTTAATGGTGAAAAATTTAAATTTAAAGCAAGTGAATTTATTAAAATATTAAAACTTGATTTTAAAAATAATAAGTTTAGATTTTATATTAGTAAGAATGATTATTTATTTAAAGATAGAATTAATGTTTATGTTGATAATAATATAGTTAAAACTACTAAAGTTAAGGATACAAAAGATTTTGAAGTTCAAAAATATAGAGATATATCATTTAATGTATTCTATGAAAATAGTATAGAATATTTTGATGTTGATATTGATAAAATTATAAATATTAGTTTTAGAATAGATGGTAAGAAAGTAAATTATGCTTTATCTAAATCATTTGTAACATATAGTTTTAGAAAGAGATATTTAATAATTCATAAGAAGTTATTATTTTTTGGAAAATATGATATTACTAAGAAAAAAAGTATTACTTTTATTAAAAATTATATGTATAATTTACTTTATTTAATTAAGTATAATGATTACTATGATGTGTTTGTTAAAAATGGAAAAGTTCATAAGAAAATGAGAAAATTATATTAAAACTATTTAATATATGATAAAATTAGTGTATAGGAAGAAGGTAGAAAATGTTCAACAAGATTAAAATGTCTATTAAAGATGGGTCAATATTTCAAAAAATATGGCATAAAATTGTATCAATTTTTGCAAAGTTTATATTAATATTTGTTAAGAGATTTTCTCATATTAATGAAAATCAAATTATATTTTTAACATTTCAAGGGAATTATAATTGTAATGCTAGAGCGATAGCAGATGAATTAATTAAACAAAAAGCCCCATATAAATTATATTGGGCAATTAGAAAAGTAAATCTAGATGATTTAGATCAATATCCAAAAGAATTAAATATTGTTAAAAGAGATTCTTTTAAGTTTTATGTTGCAGTGGCAACATCTAAAATTATTATTGATAATTCAACTAATTTTGCTTTTATGAATTTAAAGAAAAGACCAGGTCAAATTGTATTACAAACATGGCATGGTTCAATGGGATTTAAGAGATTAGATCCCGCTTCTGTTAGTGATAAAAATTGGGTTAAAAAAGCTCAATATGTTGGTGCTGTAACTGATTATTGTATAACAGATAGTAAATTTGAAGAGGATGTATTTAGAGAAAGTTATTGGCCAGAAACACCATTTTTAAAATATGGTCATGCTAGAAATGATATGTTGTTTAATAAAAACAATGAGTTTGAAATATATGGAAATAAAGTAAGAGAATTATATAACATAGATAAAGATACTAAAATAGCTTTATATGCTCCTACTTTTAGAGATAATTATTCTTTTGAATCTTATGATTTAGATTACAATAGATTAAAGGAAGCGTTAGAAAAAAGATTTGGTGGTAAATGGGTAATATTAGTTAGATTTCATTTTAGATTAAGAAATTTAGAAATACCTAAAAAGTATATTAAGAATGTTATTAATGCTACTGATTATAATGATATGCAAGAATTATTGTGTGCATGTGATTTAGGTATTACTGATTATTCTAGTTGGATGTGTGATTATGTTTTAACTAATAGACCTGGTATTTTATATGCTAGTGATATTCAAAAATATATAGATGATGAAAGAGGCTTTTATTATCCACTTTCTTCAACTCCTTTCCCAGTTGCTGAGAATAATGATGAATTATATAATAAAATAATTAATTTTGATGATAAAAAATATAAGAAAGAGGTAGACAGTTATCTTAAGAGACTTGGATGCTATGAAAAGGGTGAAGCATCTAAGAAGATTGTAGAAAAAATTAAAGAATTAATTAAATAATTAGCTAATAAGGAGGTTTTATAATGAATATAGCTATTATATTTGCTGGTGGTGTAGGGCAAAGAATGGGGAGTAATATTCCTAAACAATTTTTAAATGTTTATGGAAAACCAATCATTATACACACATTAGAGAAATTTCAATATCATCCAGAGATTGATAAAATTTATGTTGCTTGTAAGGAAGATTTAATTCCATATCTAAAAAAATTAGTTAAAAAGTATAATATTACAAAGATACCTGCAAAGGGAATTATGCCAGGAGGAGCTACTGGACAAGATTCTATATTTAATGCATTACAAGCTGCTTATAAAGAAAATGATGGTCAATCAATTGTATTAATACATGATGGTGTAAGACCATTAATTGATGAAAGTTTAATAACTAGAAACATAGAAAATGTTAAAAAATATGGTTCTGCTATTACATGTACTCCTGCATTTGAAACACCTGTTATAAGTTATGATGGAACAAATGTAGATGATTTACCAAAAAGAAAATATGTTTATACTGCACAAGCTCCACAAAGTTTTAGATTAGAAGATATTTATCAAACACATTTAAAAGTTAGAAAAGTAAATCCTGAATATACAGATATTATTGATAGTTGTACTTTAATGGAAAAAAATGGATTTGATGTACATCTAATTGAAGGTATAAGAGGTAACATTAAAGTTACTACTCCAGAAGATTATATTGATTTGCTTGCTAAGTTGTCATCTGAAGATTATAAGCAAATATTTGAATTATATACAAGTAGTAAGAAGAAAACTGAGTTTAAAAGTAAATATAATAAAAAGGAGAAATAATGAATAATATATTAAGAGAAGATGCTATTCAAATAATTGATGATAATAAAAAATTAAAAGAACTAAAAAACACTAACTTCTTAATAACTGGAGCTAGTGGTATGGTTGGAATATATTTTGTTAATACATTGCTTGTATTAAATGAATTATATGATTATGACATTAATTTATATTTAATTGTTAGAAATCCAAAGAAATTACCTGAATATGTTTTATTAAATAAGAATGTTCATATTGTTGAACAAGATGTTGTTAATCCATTTAATTTAGATGTTAATGTTGATTATGTTGTTCATGCTGCTGGCCCTGCTAGTCCTCTTATTATGAGAGAGAAACCAGTTGAAACAAATTTTGCCAATACAATTGGAACTGCTAATGCACTTATGTATGCAAAAGATCATGGCGCTAAAGGATTTATGTTTGTATCTTCTAGAGAAATATATGGTCAACCTGAAGAAGGTCAAGAATTCTTCTATGAAGATGGCAAATTAGGTGATGTAGATCACTTAGTTCCAAGAAATGGTTATGCTGAAGGAAAGAAAGCAGCAGAAAATATGTGTGCCGGATTTAAGGAAGAGTATGGTTTAAATACTAAGGTTGTTAGACTTGCTCATACATATGGACCAGGAATGTCTATTTATGATGGAAGAGTTCAAGCAGATTTCTTAAATAATGTTGTTCATAATGAAAATATTGTATTAAAAAGCAAAGGTGAATCTGTAAGAACTTATACATATATTGCTGATGCAGTAAATGGAATGTTTAAAGTATTATTACATTCTAGTGATATGGTTTATAATATTGCAGATGAAGATTGTAAAACTTCAATTAAAGAGCTTGCTGAAACTATGGTTTCTATTTATCCTGAAAGAGGATTAAAATTAGTATTTGATATTCCAAAAGAAACTACAAATACTGGAACTGCTAGTTTTACATTAGGTATTCTAGCAACAGATAAGATTAGAAAAGAATTAAAATGGAAACCTAAGTATTCAATATTTGAAGGTTTTAAAAGAACAATTGATTATATTGAAAGTGAAATGAAATAAAAGTACTATATGTACTTTTTTTATTGGTCTAAAATATGGTAAAATTAATATGTGGGGTGTGTTATGAAATACATATTAATTAAAATAGTTGTTTTTATCCTAAATGTTATTTATTTTTTTATTAAATTATTTCCAACTAAAAATAAAGTTACATTTATTAGTAGACAATCAAATAATATTGGACTTGATTTTCAATTAATTAAAGATGAAATTGATAAACATAAGAAGTATAAAACAGTTGTCTTATGTAGAAAATTAGAAGGAAAAGAGGAAGCAAAATTTATTGATTTAATAAAGTATGGTTTTCATATGTTTAAACAAATGTATCATATAGCTACTTCTAAAACTGTTATTTTAGATTCTTATTGTATTGTTATTAGTATTTTAAAACATAAAAAGAATCTTAAAATTATTCAAATATGGCATTCAGTTGGTACTATGAAGAAATTTGGTTATGATATATTAGATCAAGAAGAAGGTAATAGTAGTAAAATGGCTGAAGCTTTAAGAATGCATAAGAATTATACTTATGTATTATGTGCTGGTGAAGGTTATAAGCATGATTTAGTTAGACAATTTAATTGTAGTGAAGATATTATAAGATTAATACCTCTTCCTAGATTAGATTTATTAGCTGATAAAAAATATGTTTCTAAAACTTCAGAAGCAATTTATAAAAAATATCCCGAACTTAAGAATAAAAAGAATATTATATATGTTCCTACTTTTAGAAAAGATGAAACAGATTTTGAAAAGCATATAAATAAATTAGTTAATTTAATTGATTATAAAAAATATAATTTAATTATTAAATTGCATCCACTTAGTACAGTTAAAATAAATAATGATAATGTTATACTTGCTAAAGAGTTTAATTCTATGGAAATGATTCTTGTATCAGACTATGTTATAACAGATTATTCTTGTATTTTATATGAAGCAGGATTTATTGGAAAAGCTTTATATTTTGATGCTTTTGATTATGATGAATATAATAAAAATAGAAGCCTAAATATTGATTATTTTAAAGATTTACCTGGTGTAGTAACTAAAGATGTTACTAAAATAATTAAGTCAATTGAAAATGAAAAGTACGATTATAAAGAGTTAGATAAATTTATTAAAAAGTATGTTAATTATGATGGTAATTCTGCTAAGAAAATATATAAACTTATTGAGGAGTAATTATGGCTACTAAAGAAAAAAAGAGAATTGATTGGATTGATACATTAAGAGGAATAGCAATGTTCTTTGTAGTATGGGGACATTGTCAAAAGAATAATACATTTATTAGAAAATATATTTATTCTTTTCATATGCCTTTATTCTTTTTTATAAGTGGTCTTACTTTTGGTGAATCTGACAAGATACCATTTAAGGAATATTTTAAAAAGAAGTTTAAAGGATTAGTAGTACCATATATAACAGTTAATGTTATTTGCTATATTTTATGGATTATATTATTTAAATTAGGAATTATATCTAAGTTTGCATATTTAGAAAACTTTTTGGGAATGTTTTATTCAAATAACAAGATATTAACAATTCCATGTGGACCAGCTTGGTTCCTATTATCTTTATTTGTTATTGATATGATGTTTTATTTCTTTAAAAAGAATTGTAAAAGTGATTTTGAACTTGGAATTGTATGTGCTATTTGTGGAATAGTTAGTTTTATAAATAGTATAAGTGGTTATCAAATAAGAGGACCTTGGCATATTGAGGCTGTATTTACTGGAATAGTATTTTATTATCTTGGATATTTATTTATGAAGAATATTAAACATTTTGATTTTATTTTTAAGGATAAGCTTAGAATGTTTATATATGGTGGATTGTTATTTATCCTTGGTTTTGTTGGACAATATATCAATAGAAGAGTAAGTATGGATGGAAATTTATATGGTTCAATATTCTTATTCTATTTTAATAGTTTATGTACTTCAGGTAGTTTGATATTATTTATAAATCTAATATTAAAGAGATCTATTATTTTTAAAAATGTAGGTAAAAAGACAATGTTCTTTTTAGGATATCAATATATAATTATTGTTACATTGAAACATTTTTATCCAATTCTTGGTAGTGGAAACTTGTATATGTTTATTAATACTTTAATTACATTTACTATTCTTTATATATTATCTATACCTGTATATAAGTTTTTGCCTTGTTTGGTTGGTAAATTTAAATTCTTATCTAAAATTTGATAAGAATACTAATTTATGTTAAAATTAATGTGGCTTGAAGGAGAAAATATGAAAAAATTTTTAAAAGACTTAAAACGTTATAAAAGTTATATTATGTATACTGCTTGGGCAGAGTTAAAAGTTGAAATAGTTAACTCATATTTAGGTTGGCTATGGTTAATACTTGAACCTCTTGCTTTTATGCTTATATATATGTTTATAGCTGAGTATGTATTTGGATCTAAAGTTGAATTTTTCCCAATATTTGTATTTATTGGTTTAACAATATGGAATTTCTTTAATAAAATGGTAGTTACTAGTGTTAGACTAATATCAGCAAATAAGGAGACAATTACTAAAGTATATTTACCTAAGTTTGTATTATTATTAATTAAATTAATGGTTAATATTTTCAAGATGATTATTTCTATTGGACTTGTAATATTATTTATGATTTTATATAAAGTACCAATCACTTGGAATGTATTATGGGCAATACCAATTATAATATCTGCGATTGTATTTACGTTTGGTTTTTGTACTATAATGATGCATTTTGGAGTATTTGCAGAAGATATGGTTAATTTAGTTAATATAGGACTTAGAATGGTATTCTATATGACTGGTATTTTCTATGATATTAATGATAAAATACATAATCCAGTATATAGAACTATATTATTAAAGTTTAATCCACTTGCTAACTCAATATTTAATTTAAGAAATGTATTAATCTATAGTAGTGCTCCATTAGCACCTTGGATATTTATATGGATGGGTATTGGAGTATTACTTTCAATAATAGGAATTAGATTAATTTATAAATATGAAAATACATATGTAAAGGTGATGAGATCATGAGTAATAAAGAAATAGCAATATCAGTAAAAGATTTACATATATATTATAGAGATATGAAACGTTTCTCAATTAAGAGAAATGGATTTAAAGATAAGGGTAGTGGAAAACTATATAAAGCAATTAAAGGTGTTACATTTGATGTACCTAAAGGACAAATTCTTGGAATATGTGGTAAGAATGGTGCTGGAAAATCAACACTTTTAAGAGCAATATCTGGTATATTCTCACCAGACAAGGGTAGTGTTAATCTACATGGAAATACTATTTCACTATTAGCAATAGGAGTAGGTTTCCAAAAACAATTAACCGGTTATGAGAATATATTCTTATCTGGTATGTTACTAGGATATAGTAAAGAAGAAATATCTAGTAAGGTTAAAGAAATAGTAGAATTTTCTGAACTTGGAGATTTTATATATAAACCTGTTAGAAGTTATTCTTCTGGTATGTATTCTAAGTTAGCATTTTCAATAACTGCTATACTTGAAACAGATATTATATTAATAGATGAAGTATTAAGTGTAGGAGATATTCATTTTAAAGAAAAAAGTTATAATAAAATGAAAGAATTAATTAATAATTCTAATAGAACAGTTGTTATTGTATCTCATAGTACAAAGACTATTGTTGAGCTATGTGACAAAGTTATATGGCTTAATGATGGTGTTATTAAGGATGAAGGGGATCCTGCTACAATAATGGCTAAATATGAGAATTTCATGAGGGAAGAAGGATAAAATAAGGAGTAAATATGAACATTTATGACTTTGATGGAACAATTTATAATGGTGATACTTGTAGAGACATAGTAAAATATGGTCTTAGAAAGCATCCATTTATAACTTATAGAGCTTTAAAGAAAGCTAAAAAGTTAAATGTGGATTATGAACGTGGTTTAGTTACTTTTGAAAAAGTTAAAGAAGAAATGTTATCTTTTATATTTCAAATTAATAATTATCCGAAGTTTATTAATTCATTTGTTAAATCTCATATGAAAAATATAAAACCTTTTTATAAATCAAGGAAAACTGCTAATGATGTTATTGTAAGTGCTTCATATGAATTATGGATTAGCATATTTGCAAGAAATCTTGGTATTAAGTATGTAATTGCTACTAGAACTGATTTTGAAGGTCATATTCTTGGTAGAAATTGTAAGGGAATTGAAAAGGTAAATAGAATTAGACAAATATTTCCAAATGCTCCAATCGCATGTAGTTATAGTGATTCTGCATCTGATATACCAATGTTAGAAATGGCATCAACAGCATATGTAGTTGAAGGAAATAAATTAACTCCATATAGAAGAGGTTATAATTTTATTAATAAAAATTGATATGTGAACCAAAAAAGGTTGACATATCTTTTTATTTATAGTAATATTATTCAAAGAAGGAAGGAGAACTAAAATGGCAGTTAAAATTAGACTTAAAAGAATGGGTGCTAAGAAGAGACCTTATTATCGTTTAGTAGTAGCTGATTCAAGAGCTAAAAGAGATGGTAATGTTATTGAATCTATTGGAACTTATATGCCTTTAGAAGCAGAAAAATATAATGTAAATAAAGAATCTGCATTAAAATGGCTTAAGGAAGGAGCTCAACCTACAGATACAGCTAAGAATATTTTAAGTGAAGTAGGTGTTATGGAAGAATTCCATAATTCTAAAAA
>JAEEGL016070689.1_pt1 | contig 11020 bp, 13 predicted proteins | sample 9134231 | NCBI WGS metagenome assembly JAEEGL01 (sample SAMN16246548, study PRJNA631951) | gut metagenome | biome: gut microbiome; feature: rumen; material: fiber-attached | host: Bos | place: Iran: Karaj | collected 2018-10
AGATGTGCATGCCTGGTGATAACATTGAGATGACAATCGAGCTCATCCATCCTATCGCTATGGAGCAGGGTCTTACATTCGCTATCCGTGAGGGTGGTAGAACAGTAGGTTCAGGCAGAGTTGCTACTATCATCGAGTAATTTCGATCGATAGTTCACAAAACTGGTATTTACAAGCCTTCCGAGGTTTCCTCGGGAGGCTTTTTGTCGCTTTTCTCTATGGGTAATTTTGATGATTTCTTGGGCTCGTGGTTTCTATGGTTCGTGTTTTCTTGCTTGTTCCGAAGATTATTGATGTTTATCTGAGTTATGTAAACTGCTTTTCGCGTGAAGTGGGCAAAACTACGGAACTAATCGACTTTTTGGGGATTAGTTCCGTAGTTTTTTGCTCATTTTTCGCCTGCCGGAAGGGATAGTGCACGCAATGCGCTGCCAAAACAGGCTTATTGGTTGACATAATGGTAGATTCTACTCTGATTATTACGGAATAATCCGGCAAATTCGCAAATAGTTCCGTAATATCTCGATTAGGAAGCCTGAAAGGGGACCCGCGACTACGGAAGAAAATGGAAAAAAGGCAAATAGTTCCGTAATATCTCGATTGGGAAGGCTGAAAGGGGACCCGCGACTACGGAAGTATATAGAAAAAAGGCGAATAGTTCCGTAAAATATCCATTGGGAAGCCGGGAAGCCTTAAGGCGGATCCGCAGCTACGCAGGACAACTACGCAGGCCGGGGTTGAAAACAGATGAGTGTATGGTAAAATATATTACAATAACAGTCAGAAGTGCTGAACAGTTATGTGCAACAGAACAAATGACGGGACAAGGTGAGACTATCCGGAGGTGAAATGTGAAAAAACTGGGTTATGAACTTTATAAAAGGCGGGATAAGATACTTATACTTTTAGTAGGATTCTTCTTTGGTACTGTAGTAGGCATCTTTTTGGCGCCGGCCAAGCATGGTATCACCATAGGAAGCTACAACGGCAATAATTCTTCAAGAAAGGATGCCGAGGAAGAATTCCATGAAGATCTTGCCATGGAGATGGGAGAATTGCGATAGGATCAGGCGTACGACGGTGGCCTTGCCGTTCATACGATTAAGCAATGATATGCGGGCACTTGGCGTGATGACACGTCAGCTGCCCGTTTATTTGTGCTATAATAGGTATCAGGCGCGATGACATGCGATCGGCTGACTCAGAATAAGAGAAGAGAATTATGCTTAGCATTGATAAATACAGAGAAATATACAGAATACTGGACTCGGCTCATCCGGTTGAATTTGACTGCGGAACGCTCTGTGATTCGGCATGCTGTAATAATGCTTACTTTGGTTCGGGAGAGTCATATATCTATCTTCTTCCGGGTGAGAAGGAGTATCTGGAATCTGTCGGATGCGAAATACAGATAGTGAGAGAAAAGAGATCGGACCACTATCTGCCGAGGTCATGGGGAAGGTATGTATATATAGCTCATTGCCCCGGGGCAGATGTGTGTGGGAGAGATGTGCGCCCAATTCAGTGCAGAACATTTCCGCTCCAGCCGTATATAGGAGATGACGGAACCCTTAAGATGATACTCAGCCGTATGGATCTGCCGTATGCCTGTCCGTTTGTTGAAGGAGAAGCAAAGGTATCCTATGACTTCTGTAAGGCGGCTTATGAGGCATGGTTACTGCTTACGGAAGACAAGGCCATACGTGATCTTGTCCGGCTTGATTCGAAAAACATTATGAAAAAAGGGGACATTACGGAAAAAGAGGATGTTCTTAAAAGGGATGACGCTGCAGACAATAGCAGTGCCGGGATGTTTCCCTGTCCCTGCTGCGGAAATTATACGCTGCCGGGGGATGGTGAATATGATATCTGTCCCGTATGCTTCTGGGAGGATGATCCTGCGCAGAAGAAAGACCCTAATATGGAAGGCGGTGCCAATAAGCTAAGTCTCAGTAAGAGCAGGGAGAATTATAAGCTGTATGGCGCCTGTGAGGAGAGATTCAGAGACCGTGTAAGGCAACCGTTGCCGGAGGAGTGTCCGCCTGTGAGGGGAGAAGAAGTATGAATAGCGGAAAGAGCAGTATCGTTCCTTTTTTAATAGCGATCATAGCGGTCGTGGTACTGGTATTCGGGCTGAGGACGCTTGTGGACCGCGTGGACTCGAATGCGGATGCACAGGATGCGGTGAGTGAGGAACAGACAGAGGTAATCGTTTTTGACACGGAAGAGGCATCTGTAGAGGAAACTGCCACAGAGAGTGAAGATGTGACAGTATCTTCTGAGGAACCGTCATCTGAAGAGATATCGAGTGAAGAGGCATCGGTAGAAGAGAGTGAAAAGGCTGCAGAGACACCGGTTGAAGAGGCGGCTGAGGCCGTAAGCGAGACAGCGTCAGAGGAACCCGTTCAGGCCACATCAGGGCTGCGATTCAGGAGCAAGAAGCTTCTTAACGATCATTACAACAAGCATGGAATAGATATGGGATTTGGCTCGGCCAAGGAATATGAGGCGGCCGCAGCAGCGGTTGTGGCCAATCCAAACGCCCTTCATAAGACGGAAAAGGAAGACGGCGATGATGTATATTATGTGGAAGCGACCAATGAATTCGTCGTTGTGTCCACTGACGGATATATACGCACGTACTTCTGTCCGGATTCGGGAATAAAATATTATAATAAACAGTGATCAGGTCTAAAGAAATCTATAAAGTAAGCCGATAAAAATATCAGAAAAGAGGAAAAATCGCATGATGCGATGAAAGGGATTTCGATCATCAGGCGGCCATTGAAAAAGAGGATGATATCCGATTTCAACAAGGGAGTTATGGCACGTCTGAGTTCTACAGGGAGGTAGAGTATATGATTGGTATCGGCGGTATATTGACGAGCCCGCAGATCGATCGTTCGCAGCTGGGGCAGTCACGAATTTCTCAAAGTGCAGTTAAAGAACAGAAGCTTGTAACGGGAGCAGCCATGGATAGGAGTGGTGCGCCCGGTATTTCGCGTGCAGGAGCAACAAGGATAAGCGCTCCGGTTTGTGCAGGGAGTTCATCTTATGAAGAGATCGGCAAGTCATGGCAGATGAGAAGGCTTGCGAGAAAGCTGACACAGACCAAGGAAGAGGAGAAGCAGAAGACATTTACGGCAAGATCCGAGGATAAGGAGAATGACTTCCTTTCATTGTTCGGCAATATTGAGAACAAAAAGGAAGAGAATGCAGCTCCTGAACCAAGATATGATTACAATTACAAGGAAGTAGCCAACAAGATCAAACAGGCCAAGACATCGACAAGTGCGGAGCAGGCGGTGATAAGCGCCAAGAGAAAGGTGATCGAGGTTAAGCGTAAGATAGCAGCCGGAGCTGATAATGCCGAGGAGCTGCAGCTGGCGCTCACGCATGCTACCAGGATGGAGATGGCTGCAAGGAAGAAGAAGAATCATCTGGAACTGGAAGAGATGATCGTGAATACCCAGAAGAGAGATGAGCAGCTTAATAAGCAGGAAGATCTTGTTACGGATGTGAAGAATGCGGTTATAGAATCGGGTGAAGAGAAACTCAACAAAGCCGCTGACGGGATCTTCGTGGAGCGGCAGGAGATGCTTGAAAATGCCGTGGATGAGATGAAGGAAAACGGAGAGGATATCTCTGATGAGGCTATGGCTAAGCTTAATGAGCTGATAGCAGAGCATGGTGAGGAAGAACTGGAGAAGCTTTCGGACGCGATGGATCAGCTGGATCTCATGGAGATCGTGGATCCCCATATGAGCGAAGAAGACCTTGGAGAGCTTAAGCGCAAGCACAGGCTCGCCGAGCAGAGAGCCATAATGAAGGCTGATATGGATTATCTGAAGGGTGTGATCAAGCTTCAGATGCAGAAGAGCAATGATATTAAGACCGCAGGCTCCGGCTCGGATAACGGCAGTGTGATCCCGGGTTCGGGCTCGGGCGGCATAACGGGCGCAAACTTCAGCCAGGCACCGGTTCCGGCAGTATCTTCAGTATTCGCAGCCATGGCCGGGGCTATCCCGACGGGCGAGGTAACCGTGGATATACAGGTTTGACCCTTGCATGGAAAGTTGACATGATCGGATTTACGGAAGTAGAGCGCGAAATGAGCTCTACTTCCGTAAAAGCGACAAAAAATGATAAGTTTTTTGTCGCTTTTTATGTTGAAGACAGGGTGGCATTGTTATATAGTGAGATTGATGTGTGCCCGGCAGCAATTACGGCTGCTTCAGAGGCTTGAATAAACAGGACACACAGGATATGACATGGAGGAGAAGATGGGCAAGAGATTCGGCGCAAGCCCCATAAGAGAGAGGGACAACAGACCGGCAGGCGGGTCGGGAACCGCAGAACAGGGCAACCGGAGTGAACGCGACCGGGCAGCAGAAGGCAAGCCTGCGGGTTACTATATGGATAATCCATGTGAAGAAGTGTTTACATGTGCGGTATGCGGAAGAGAAGTGCATCCTGAAGGTGCGGCATCCGAGCACAGGAATCACTGCCCCAACTGCTTATCGAGCCTGCATCTTGATAATATACCCGGAGACAGGGCAAGCGACTGCCACGGCGTGATGGAACCCATAGCCGTATGGGTCAGAGATGACGGTGAGTGGGCAATAATACACAGGTGTAAAAAGTGCGGACACTTAAGCTCCAACAGATCTGCAGCGGATGACAATCCGGCAAGACTCATGGCGATCGCCAGGAAGCCGGTAGACAATCCGCCATTCCCGATAGACAGGATAGACGATATCATGCGCTCACTTGGATACGAGGATTGATAAACCTATATGTCAGGAATAAGTATAAGATCCAAGACAATAGATATGACGACAGGCGGTGTGGTCGGACATCTGGTCAGATTTGCCATACCCATGCTCATCGGTAACCTGTTCCAGCAGCTGTATAATCTGGTGGACTCAGTCATCGTGGGCCGATTTGTGGGAGCGGATGCGCTGGCGGCGGTAGGAGCCACGGGATCCGTCACCTTCCTGTTCTTTGCACTCTGCAACGGAATCGCTAACGGAGGCGGTATTGTAGCCAGCCAGAAGTTCGGATACGGCAATGAGACGGGTGTTAAGAGGACCATATCCAATACCGCGTACGTGATGTTCATTATGGCGATAGTTGTTGGAGCCATAGCTTATGTGCTGACGGAGCCGCTTTTACTCTTCTTAGATACTCCCGACAGCATCATAGGTGATTCCATAAGCTATATGCATATGAACTGCTTAGGACTCATATTCATAGCGCTCTATAACTATGCATCATCCATGTTAAGGGCTCTGGGTGACAGCAGGACACCGTTATATTTCCTGGTGTTCAGCTGTATCATCAACGCAGGCATGGACATATTCTTTGTATATAATCTGGGCATGGGCGTCTTCGGAGCAGCACTTGCTACAGTCATTGCCCAGTTCCTGGCAGGAGCTTCCTGTCTGATATTTGCGATACGCACAAACGAATATTTCAAGCTAAGCAGAGAAGATATGCACCCTGACAGGGAGATAACGATAGCCACGATAAGGCTTGGCGTGCCGCTGTCACTGCAGTTCTCGCTCATAGCCATCTCGTGTATGGCTCTTCAGAGAGTCGTAAACGGATACGGTCCGATCGCGGTTGCGGCATTCACGGCAACGAGCAGAGTGGAGCAGGTCATACATCAGCCATACCAGACTCTGGGTGCATCAATGTCCACATTTACGGGTCAGAACTTCGGAGGCGGAAAGTACGACAGAGTTGTTCAGGGGCTTAAGAAGGGCCTTATCATCATGGTGTGCTTCTCACTTCTGATGCTGCCCCTCATGCAGTTTGGAGGACGTGCCATAGTCAGGTTATTTGTAGATGACACTGCTGTCATAGATATGGGTGCAAGAGCACTTCAGATATCCAGCTACTTCTATGCGGCACTCGGTGTGATATATGTGGTAAGGGGTGTGCTTACCGGCGTGGGCGACGGAGTATTCGCACTTCAGAACGGCATAGTGGAAGTCATAGGCAGACTGATCTTCCCCGTTACATTCACCATGATCCCTGCTCTCGGAGTATGGGGTATATGGTGGTCAGTGGCAGCCACATGGACGATCAGCGGACTGACCGCACTTATAAGATACAGGAACTACGGAAGAAGGATCGGCATAATAGAGGGATAAACTTATGGATGAAACAAGACTTAGGGAACTTAAGGATAAATGTGTCGCGTGGATCAGGGATTTCTTTGAGCAAAACGGCCCCGGCTGCAATGCGATAGTCGGCATCTCAGGCGGCAAGGATTCATCGGTTGCCGCAGCACTCTGTGTGGAGGCTCTCGGTGCTGACAGAGTCATCGGCGTCCTTATGCCGAGCGGTGTCCAGCCCGATATCGACATGGCATATAAGCTGGTCGACCATCTGGGTATCCGCCGTTTTGAGATCAATATAGGCGATACGGTCGATGCGTTAAAAAAAGCTGCGACTGAGGGAATGGACAGCGAACTTTCCGTACAGTCCGCGACGAACATCCCGCCCAGAGTGCGCATGGCAACATTATATGCGGTCGCTCAGAGCAATAACGGAAGAGTTGTCAATACCTGTAACCTCTCTGAGGACTGGGTTGGCTATTCCACAAGATACGGAGATGCAGCAGGAGATTTCTCACCGCTTAGCGGCTTCACGGTACAGGAAGTAAAGGCCCTCGGAAGGCTGCTGGGACTTCCTGCAGAGCTTGTCGATAAGGTTCCGATAGATGGCCTCTGCGGCAAGACCGATGAGGACAATCTCGGATTTACATATGCAGTCCTTGACAGATATATAAGGACGGGTGAGATAGACGATCAGGCGACAAAGGAACTCATTGATAAGAAGCATAAGGCCAATCTCTTTAAGCTTCGCTATATGGACTGCTTTGAGCCCGGAATAGAAGTAAAGGCGTAGAACATGTTAGACAGTTTCGTTGTGGTAGGCACTCAGGTGCTCACACTTTTCATATTGATAAGCATAGGATTTGCCTGCGGCAGGCTTAAGCTGCTCAATCAGACCGCAGTCAGATCCATCAACGATATAGTGATATATATCGTCAATCCATGTCTCATAATAAGTGCATTTCAGAGGAAGTTTGAGGTAACGCTCTTACACAACTTCCTTTTTGCCGTGTTGGGTGCATTCATAGGGCACATGCTCTGTCTGGCGATAGCTCTGATGGTTTTCCGTAAGCAGGAGGAGGGCAGACGCAAGGTACTGCGGTTTGCAGCGATCTTCTCTAACTGCGGGTTCATGGGAATACCGCTCCTGTCAGCGCTCTTAGGTGCCGACGGCGTGTTCTACGGAGCAGGATATCTCGTGGTCTTCAATCTCATGATCTGGTCTTACGGCCAGTATATAATGGCCAAGGGTTCGGAAGGGTTTGAGACCAGGAAGATCATTTTAAACCCGGGAGTGATCGCAGTAGTCATCGGACTTATCTTCTTCTTTACCTCGACCACGCTCCCCGATATAATAATGATACCGGTAAACTATATGGCATCTCTTAATACACCGGTGCCCATGCTCATAATAGGATACACCTTATTGAGATTCTCTCCCCGTGATCTTATGGGAGGAGTAGACGAACTCAAGGTATATCTGATCCGGCTTGTCGCAGGACCGCTGATCCTGCTCGGGATCCTCTATGGCATAGGGTTAAGAGGGATCGTCCTGACAGCGGTGATAGTATCAGCAAGTGCGCCTACGGCGGCACTGACCACAATGTTTGCCATCAAGTTCGGCTGTGATGAGGAGTTAAGCGCGCGTATCGTCTCTACATCTACTCTTATATCCATTGTGACAATGACGCTTATAGTAGGATTGGCCAGATTTGTGGCCTGACAGAATGAAACTCTGATATGAAATATGACAGATGTGTCATATTGAAAAACTATGGTCCTTATGAAAGGAGTGCATATGGGAGCAAGCAAGGTATATTTCACGACCTTTAAGACAACGATGAATGAGAATCTCTTACAGAAGCTTAAGAGACTGTTAAAGACATCCGGGATAGAAGATATAGACTTTGATGAAAAATTTACGGCGATCAAGATCCATTTCGGAGAGTACGGTAATCTCGCATTCTTACGACCAAACTATGCGAAGGTTGTTGCGGATTACGTGAAGGAACTCGGCGGCAGGCCGTTTCTGACGGACTGTAACACTCTCTACGTGGGAAGCCGTAAGAACGCCCTGGATCATCTGGATACGGCATACCTTAACGGATTTACTCCGATGTCCACTGGCTGTCAGGTGATCATCGCGGACGGACTTAAGGGTACTGATGAGACACTTGTTCCGATAGACGGTGAGTATGTGAAGGAAGCCAAGATCGGTCATGCCATAATGGATGCGGATATATTTATCTCGCTTAATCACTTTAAGGGACATGAGATGGCAGGTTTCGGCGGTGCCATCAAGAATATAGGAATGGGCTCGGGTTCAAGAGCCGGCAAGATGGAACAGCACTGTGAAGGTAAGCCTTCGGTTGATGAGAGCATGTGTGTGGGCTGCGGAGCCTGCAGTAAGATATGCGCGCACGGAGCTCCGATAGTAGGTAACGGCAAGGCTGTTATAGATCATGACAAATGTGTCGGCTGCGGAAGATGCTTAGCCGTATGCCCAAAGGATGCGATCAGTGCGGACTTTGCGGATTCCATTGCGATGCTCAACTACCGTATGGCCGAATATGCCTATGCTGTATGTAAGGACAGGCCCTGCTTCCATATAACGCTTATATGTGATGTGTCACCTAACTGTGACTGCCATTCGGAGAATGATATACCGATAATCCCGGATATAGGCATGCTTGCAAGCTTTGATCCCGTGGCGCTCGATCAGGCATGTGTGGACTTATGCAACAGGCAGCCTGCAGTAGAGGGCAGTGAGCTTGATAAGCACATTAAATCCAAGGGCGCAAGTACCATTAAGGAATGTGAAAAACTCGGCCACGATACGGACCGTTTCAATATGACCCACCCGGATACAGAATGGGTATCATGCCTGGAGCATGCAGAGAAGATAGGGCTGGGTACGAGAGAGTACGAGCTCATAAGGATCTGAGCAGACAGAATTACAGAGAACAACAGATGAGAATATAAAAAGAACGACAGGAGTGAGTACCTGTCGTTCTTATCTTTATCTGAGTATTATCAGTCTTCTCTCTTGTCACCCCAGAAGAAGAGTGCGACGGTGCCGGGGCCGGTATGGCTTCCGATGACCGCGCCTATGGGGTAGATCTCAACCTTGCCGTCTAACTTCGTGAACTTCTCTTCGATGAGAGATGCTTCCTTGACTGCATCATCGAGGCATTCCGAATTACTGATATATACTTTGCCGTTATAGTCAAGTCCGTTATCGGCATGCTGCTCCATGAGCTCTACGGCACGTCTGATTGCTTTGTTGGTCCCGCGGATCTTCTCTCTCGGGATCAGCTTGCCCTCAAAGTCCACATTGAGCATGGGACAGATATTCAATACATTACCTACAAAGCCTGCTGTCTTGGTAACACGTCCACCCTTTATAAAGAAGGTCAGGTCAGATGAGAAGAACCAGTGATGGAGACGAAGCTTGTTTTCTTCGGTCCAGGCAGCCAGAGCATCTATATCCATGCCGCCTCTTTTAAGCTCTACTATCTTATCCATCAGGAGTCCGTATCCGCTTGATGCTGCCAGAGAATCGATAACATATATCTTGGAATCCGGATACTCATACTTGAGCTCATCCCTTGCAACACAGGCTGAATTGTAACTGCCCGATATGCCGCTTGAGAGTGTGACATGCAGTATATCCTTGCCTGCCTTGATCGCCTTCTCAAAGTGCCTCAGATACTCCTCAACGGTCACCTGACTCGTCTTGCTGTCTTCGCCTGCGAGCATCCTCTTATAGAGCTCTGCAGGAGAAACTGACTTGCCGCAGTCATCCGCATATTCCGTATCATTTAAGCTGAAGTGAAACGGGATATATGTGATCCCCAGTTCCTTGAATCTCTCTTCGTTAAGATCTGCCGTTGAACAGCAGCTGATACAATAATCTTTCATTATAATCTTCTCCTTATATATCCCCACATGAAGCGGATATATCGTTTTATCCTAGATATTATAGAATACATGCGGATAATTCTCAACCCATTTCGGGCACAGGGCTTATGATCGTATGCGAAGATGCGCTGTTTTACGGGTTTTTATGCTTATCTTACTTTTTCCTTAATTTTCTCGAAAAGTCCCCATTTACAGGTCAAGTTGTGCTATTATATGTGACTGTGGGTGTTCGTGCGAGCGGATGCCCGATAAAAGGGGAAATATGCAGGATAACATGCTTTTTTGCATATGACACTCATGACGAATATCAAACAGGTAAGAGGACAGAACAGTTATGAAAAAAGTCGGAGAATTCATCAAGAAGCATAAGAAGGGCGTGATCATCATTGCGGTGATACTGGTGATCGTCATTGTTGTGGCGGTGCTCGTGCACAGGACCAAGAAGAAGGCGGAGGAGATGCTCGCAGGGATGGCGCAGGAGACATTTGTGCTCGAAAAGCGTAATCTCGTTAAGTCGGTATCTGGTACCGGCAAGATCGCGAGCGGCGATAAGAAGGACATTGTGGTGTCCACGATCAACAACACCAAGATCGCTACTGTCGATGTGGAGCTCGGCAGTGTGGTAAAAGCAGGGGACATTCTGTGTACATTCGATACCGAGGATATCGAGCGCAACCTGGCGAACGCCAGGACGGATCTTGAGATCTCGCAGAAGAAGACCGCCAATAATATGGATAATCAGACGAGAGGGCTTCACAATACGAGGATAGATGCGGTCAACGAGACCAATCGTAACCTTGAGAAGCTTGACAAGGCGCAGCGTATATATGATACGGAACTCGGTGAAGAGGCCGAGGCGTCGAGGATATATGATGAAGTGGAAGATATCTATGAAGACTATTGGGATGAGGATGAATATTATGACCTGCTGGAGAGCTATGAGCAGGTAAAGCATGCACTTGAGCCATATGAAG
>JAEEGL016916813.1_pt1 | contig 11020 bp, 11 predicted proteins | sample 9134231 | NCBI WGS metagenome assembly JAEEGL01 (sample SAMN16246548, study PRJNA631951) | gut metagenome | biome: gut microbiome; feature: rumen; material: fiber-attached | host: Bos | place: Iran: Karaj | collected 2018-10
CCGCCTCGCCATAAAAACTCGCCAATCCCCATCCATAGTCGTGTTGCTCGCTATGACTGTAAAATGTCCGCAGGTAACTGTTGATTTCCAACTTGTTACGGCTGTTGATTCCAAAAAGTTCACACATTTTTGTTGCGGTTTTTGATGGATTCGTACAATGTTTTAGCGGCAAAATCGCCCTTGAATTTGTGGCTCACAATCCTTGAATAAGAATGAGTGTCGGGTTCGGTGATTTTTTGTCGTTGATAATTGATTATCTCGTTGATTCTCAAATTGTTGTCAGTATCAATCTTGCCATAAAAATCTTGCATTTTGTCAAGGATTTCGATGGCGGCGTTTGCAATGCTCAGAGCGCGGTTGTCTGGGTACATTATTTTTGTATTGTTGATGTCATAATGCGCCGCCGCCTTGAAATTTTGCACTGCCTGCACTTGGTCTTTTGCATTGAGCATCAGATGGTTGATGCTTGCCAAATATGCCAAAAACAGTTGCAAAAATTCCATGTCCCTCACGTCGATTCCGTACTCTGTGAGCGGGTTGAGGTCTATCGGGCGGAGTTCGATGTGGTTGATGCCCGAAGTGCGGAGGGTTTCGATGCGATTTTTGCCGCGAGGTTTCAGGCGGATTGGGTAATACAATTCCGACGGCGCAGAAATAAGCCCGTTTTTCACGTAATGCTCTATGCTGTCGGCGTATTTTTGCACGCTCGAATAGTCCAAGGTCGGCACAAAGTAATTCCAATATCCTAATTCTGAGCATCTTATCGACGACATTCCCGAAAAAGCCGTTTCGCCCTTTGCCCCGCCGACAAAACTCCCATCTGTCAACGGACTTGCAGCCGTCAACGCCACAATGAGCCAACCGTATTCAAGGCAATTTTCGGCGAGGTTGAGATAAAGCGTGTCGCTATATTTTTGATATTCAGGAGTTTCATTGCCTTTGTTGATGGTGATGCCGGTCTCTATTTCATAATTTTTTCGCAGCAATTCGCCCGAAAAAGAATAGTTGAAATGAATGCCTGAAAACGCCATTTTGTAGCGGCCGTATTTGTTGGAAAGATATTCGCGATATGTGGTTTTTTCAGAATTTTTTCCGTAAAATTTTGCCACTGGAATATCGTCCTCATTTTTGATGTAAGGCGGATTGCTCGACATCCAAAGCAACTCTTTTACTGGAAGTTGCGACAATGTTTTTGCAATCTTTTTGTGATGCACCGCGAGTTCGTCTATAACGCCCTGCGCGTCGCTGTGGATGCCGGTATTGATTTCCACTTGATTTTCGCAAAAATCGCGGACAATATGGCTGTCGTCAGCATCAAATGGATGGTCGGTATGGCTCAGCCGTCCGTCCTCCGTAACGCGCAAAGTTTCCCTTTCAAGACCAAAATTGCCCGTCAATAATAATTTTGCAATATGTTGATTTTCAATGTGAAACATTTTTCCTTTCTACGTAAATTAGTATGTATTTTGCCGTCTTGCGACGGCTTTTTTTTCTATCCAAAAATTACCGTTCCAAGATGTATTCGCCATCGGAGAATAATTCTTGTTCGGAGTCGGATTTTAGAATAAAAATCTGCGCTCCCATTCCGCCGGAGATGCTTTTGGGTGGTATGTTTTCCATCAAAAGTCGGTCGCCAAAATGCGCTCTGATTTCTTCGGGCGTGTGTCGATAATTGACATTTGCCCCGCGTCCGTAGTGTGTTACGTAACGGCGGAATTTGTAATCGTGGAAACTTCTGTTTTCGTCAAAGACCAAACTTTCTGCCCAAATCTGATACACATCCACGTCGTAAGCGTAGTTCATCTTGTCGGGGATATAACCGCCCGGGGCGCGCATATTCGCTTCGAGTCCGATGATGTCGCCTTTATTGCCAAGTCCCTGTTTATCAGCGTCGAGGCGGAAAAATTCAAAGTGGAAAAACCTCTGTTTTACGCCAAACGCTTTGACGGTTTTCGCGCCTATTTCCTGCAAATCCGATTCCTGCATATTGCGTGTGTAACTGATATTTTCGCCGTCGCCGTTGAGCATCGCAAGAGGCGTTATCTTCATCACCTGACCCGTGCAAAATAGGATTTCGCCGCGAGAATTTGTGATGCCGTCGAAGGTTTCCACGTGTCCCGGCACAAATTCCTCGATGATGTTGACGGAGTTTTTGGTGTCAATTTTGGTTAACACCTCGTCAAGTGCGGCTGCATCGTCAATTTTGTAGGTGTTGCTCGCGCCAACTCCGTTGTCAGGTTTTATAATCAACGGAAAACCAACCATTTTGGCAAATTTCCGCGCCTTGCTTTCGCTGTTTATCAGCATCCAACGCGCTGTTTTTACCCCCGCTTTTGTGTAGGCGGATTTCATTTTTGATTTCAATTTCACCTTCCACAAATCGGTGGGTCGCAGCCCTGATTTCACGTTGAAATCTTCCCTCAGCCGCGCCTCCGTAGCGAGCCAATATTCGTTTTGCGATTCGATGTGGTCTATCTTGCCGTATTTGAACGTGAAGAATGCCGCCGCCCGCATCACTTGGTCGTAATCTTCAAGCGAATTGACATAATAATACTCTGTCAATGAGGATTTTACATTGTCGTTGAGGTTGTCATACGGACAGTCGCCGATGCCGAGGACGTTGCAGCCAAGATGCAGCAATCTGTTGCAAAAATTATAAAAATGCAACGGAAAATTTGGGGAAATGAATATTACGTTCATAGTTGATTTTCAATTAGTTTTCCCACAAAAACCACATCCACGTCGGCACTTCGTGTTGCCAACTTGCCTCATTGTGGTTGCCGCCTTCGTTTCTGAAAAGGTAGGTCTTCGCGCCCTTCTGTTGCACGAGCCATTCAACCTCGCGGATACGGTTTTCGATGCCGGGATTTTGCTGTTGCTCGACGCTTCCCCACGAGAAGAAAATCCTTGTGTCGAGGTTCAAGACGCCGGTATTGATTTCGTACCTGAAAGCGTCCATCGCGGGTGCAATTGCGGGCGAAATCACCGCCGCTTTTGAGAAAATATGGTTGAAATGTATCACGCCGTAGAGCGACATCATTCCGCCCATCGAGTAGCCCGCAATCGCCGTAGCCTCGCGGAATGGAACTGTGCGGAAGTGGCTGTCAATGTGAGGTTTGAGCGCGTCCTCAATCCACTTGAATGTGTCGTAGCCGCGCCCTGGAATGTGTCCGTAATAACTACTATCGAGTTCGTAGGGGCAATATTCGCAGACGCGAGTCCAATCGTCCTTGGCGCACTCGATGCCCACCACGATAAGTTTTTTCCAATAGTTGTCGAGAAACTCTTTGAGCCCCAACGACTTGCCGAAAGTTGCGTCGCCGTCATAGAACAGATTGTGTCCGTCAAACATATACAACACGGCGTACCTTTCGTCTGTATTGTAGTAATTGTCAGGTAGATAGAGATGAATCCTCCTATTCGCCCCCGCCGCCTCAAACCAAAAATCAAATTTTTGTACCATTATTTTATTGTCCGTTAATTCAGGCACAAAAATACTAAAAGGGCATATTGGGTGAGCACAGGGCAAAGTGGGATATTACAATTGGAAAAGTGAAATATTGCACCAAATCAACAATTAGAACAAGTCTGAATGTGTTCCGATATCAATAAATTCTATTGTATTTTTTTGGGTGTCTTGTATCCAAAGCATAAGCAAGTCGGATTGTACGTGGCATTCCCATATTCCCGCATAATTACCTGACAGGATGTGTGGTTTATATGTCATAGGAAGTTCTCCTTGGTTCTGCAATATGTCGATTACATCCTCCAAGTGCTGACGGTCTATTACGCCACGTTTGTCGCATTTCTTCAAAGATTTCTTAAATCTATTGGTGTAGATAATCTCGTACATACCCTATCCCAATATCTGATTTAACATATCTTTTGCGTTCTTGGCTCTATATACTTTGCCTTGCTTCAAGTCTTCCAAACCTTGTTCAATACCAGGTTTGAACGACGAAGTCAATGTCCAACCCATCCGTTCCACCAATTGCCTGAAAAATTCCATATCAATTTCAGGAATCATCAGATTAACATTTTGTAATGCAACAGTATTCATAATTGTTTCCGTTTTTGATTAAAATACACCGCAAATGTAAGCATTATTCTATTAATTGCAAAAAAAATAGCCGCCAAATTTTTCGATGTGGAAAAGTTGGCGGCTGAAAATTATTCAGAAGGATTACTGTCGTCCTCGTTTATTGTTTCTTGCCGAATTTTGTTTTGTGTATGAAGGTTGAGCGTTGAAATACTGCGTCATCTTCTCATTAAATTCGGCAAATAGTTGATACAATTTGTCGATGTCTGCTAACATTTTGGTATTGTTGCGGCATATTTCGCAACCATCGCGATAAATGCTAATTGTGTCGGGCGAAACCACTTGAAAGGCATAATTGTACCGTGCCGCAGAATCTTTTGTGTCGGCGTATGTCTTTATCAAACCGCTATTTACAAAAGATTCTACGTCAAGAATAATAGTGTCGCGGAAGTTAGCCTTTTTAAGTTTGGTCAGTTCGACGATTTCCGCCGCCTGTAAAGAAATTATGGACTCTTTTTTTGACAAAGAGTCCTCTAAATTGGACACAAAACTCGTTGAGTATCTCGTACCCACGCCTATCGCGAGTAGGATATTCAGAATCAATGAACCTAACAAGATTATTAGCATTGTCCTCCACTTTGAGCCATTCAACAAAGGCGAGGAATCGGGCGAACTCATCTTTTTTTTTACAATATCTTGCTTTCCTATCTGATTGTTGTCCGAAATAATCAATCCTTGTGAAGGGTTTTCGATTCCTTGTTTGATGAAATCAACAGCCTCGTTTTTTATCGTGTTGCAACAAGCCACCAAAAGCGAAATACCTTCGTGCTGCGTTTCAGATTCGAGGATGTTCAAAGCCGAACAGAATTGGTCTTTGTTTTCATTCAACGAGCCAATCTTGATGATTTCCTTTGTCAAGTCATCAGCATCAGAATTGTCAGGCAAAGCCTCCGCAATCTCGATAAGTTTCTCTTGAATTTCAGATTCTGTTTCCGCCGTATGGCGGCAATCATCAAACTTGGCGATGTATTCTGTCGGAAATTCTCGGTCAAAAATTTCGCCTAAGTTTTTGAGATCAGACACGGCAACAGCGGCGATTTTCTTGACTGCTTTTGCGAGTTGGGTGTCGCCGGTTTTGCCTTTTGCCGTAACGACATAGTACATCAATCGACCTTGATGATCCTGTTTCGCCGACGGAATTTTTTCAATGTAGGCAGAAAAACTGCCATCAACAATTTTCACAATGACCGAAAAGTCGCCTTTGCCAAATCTCTCACGATACGGCTTCAATTCTTCCACAGACGGCGGCCAAGCGTTCTCGCTGAAAAACTCGAAGTCTTTCCTCATGCTTGCCGTCATTAATGATATGTATTCGCTCATTTTATTATTTGTTTTTATTTGTCCATATTGCGTGTGCGTCTTGCTTTGCCAAAGGCAATCCGTCCAGATGTTGGTTTCTTGAAAACAGAGATTAGCCCTTTTATTGCCAAAACAATAAAAAATAAATAGACTAACAAATTGCCCATATCTTCTGCTTGGCAAAAATACGCAATTGCAATAAGTCCAATCATTACAAACACAAATATTCTCATAATCTATCTTTTTAGATATGATTCTTCAAGTGTCTCCTCGACAAATTCTTCAATAGTAGCCCACAAGTCGCTGATGCCTTTCGTCTTCGACACGGGGGCAACTTTTTTGAATTGTTCGCAGTATTGGTTGTCGTCGTTCCAAGCACTATTTGCTTTGTCGAGGTGTATGTTTCCGTATATCTCAACGGGAGTGTAATTGATTTCCAACCTTTGGCGACAAATGCTCCATATATTGAAAATCCATTCCTTGTACAATTTGGTAAAAGCCTCGAAAACCTCTTCCATTCTATTCGGGTACGCATAAGACTCACTTTTAAGCATTACAAAATGCAGAACAGAACGTTTTTTGCTTTTTTCACGAAACTGCGCCCATTCTTCAATAAGAGTGCCGATGTTTCTTACATCCAACGAAGCAAGTTGTTGCTTTAACTCTCCTTCCATCAGGCATGGCGTGTCAATGGGAATTAACAATACGGGACTCGTATGCAAATGCCGTTCAAATGCATTGTACCCCTGATTGCCGTAGCCTCCGAATTGAGCGTTTTTTGTAAAACTGCCAGGCACATCCATAAAATGGACGTTGATGTTGTTGCCGTCTATTATATAGCGAAATGCAAATTTTTGGATTTCGTTTGTTCCGTATGATGGTTTGAGATTTTCGCGAAACTTTTTTAGCGACTGCGAAATCATATTGAGTTTATCTTGGTATTCCTTCGGGACTTCGAATCGGAAACCTTTACTATTTTTGATTTCGCTGATGGCATAATCGTATAATGCGCCGATAAGCGTGGTTTTACCGGTGCCTCTCGGCGCAATTATACTGATGTTGAGTGGCAATTCCATCTTAGACGGGCGTCGAATATTTCTTAGAAAATGGACTCGGCACTTTGAGTTCCAAAATCTTATGTTGCAAAGGTTCGAGTTTCTTGTGGAAATCCTCCAAATCCGCCTTCATCTTTTTTTCTTTGGAAGAAAACCATGCGTCTTCAATTGCTTGGTCCAAAGCCTTGATGTCGTTCTTGATGCGTGTGTCGAGGTTTGTGTACCAATACTCCAATACCGTTGACATCAAGGCATCCACACCGCTTATTTCAGGGTTAGTTTTTGAGTCGGTGAATTTGTAGTCGGCTTTGAGAACGCTGCGACCTTCTTCCTCCACCCATTTATGCCTGATAATCTTCACGAAACCAATGGTTTCTACGGGAATGTATGTCATTTTTACATTACCGTTTGTTTTATGAACTTCGCTGATGATATCGTCGTATTTTTGATTGAATCTCAGACGACATTCTGACCAACGATGCTTGTCTTTGGTTTCATCCTGAGTGTGATATGTTTCACACTTGGTGATTACAAAGTTGGCACTGCACGGCTCGTCGGGCTTTTTATTTTTGCGTTCTTCTGCCCATTCTTTGATGAAGTCGCCGACGCGATTGCAGCATAGCACGTTTGCGGCATGACCTCTCTCAGATGCGGCATTTTCATCAACCTCCATAAGTGCAGGAGCCTCCACGGGAATCCAAAGAATCCGGCTCTTATGGAAATGCTCGGTGAACTCTGCGGGGAAAGGAATGTTGTCACTAATCCAACCGCCTGGAATATCCATCACAACGAATTTCTGTTTCAGATTGATTTCTACGCCCTCGATATTGTAATTGATTTCGAAGTCGAATTTGGTGATTTCATTGTCGCCTTTCAGGAAACCTGAATCAAACTTGAAACTTTTTGCCGACATTTTTGCGTACAAATCATCGTTGAATTTTGAAATTCGAGTGCCATCCAATTCTGAGCATGGCCTTACTGAAAAACCATCCGCTTTGCGAAGGTGTTTTTCAATGTAGGTAATCACCGTTGCCAACAACGAAGTTTTGCCAGCGCCTCGCGGTGCAACAAGGGTGATGTAGATAGGGTCGAGTTCGGCTTGGAGTACGCCGTTTTTGTCTTTTTTACCACTCATCAAAACATCAATAAATGTTTTGACCTTTCCTCCAATTGACTTGCCAAAAAATTCAGCAAGTGCATTAAGCACTGTGGTTGTTACAAATGGTGGTATCATAATCTGTGATATCATAATCTTAGAATTTGTATGCCAAATTGATTGCCTCATTGAGAGTTTTTTCCAAATCCCTCATTATCATTCTGTTGCTCTTTGCGCCAAATTCGTTGGGATACATCTTGTCGCAAAAGATAGTGCAAAGAAGTTTGTAGTCGTGCGATTTTGCTTTTGACAGCACCAGCCTCTCAGTAAATGTCATTACCGAGCAATAGGCAAAATAATCCAAGAAATCATGTTTCTTAATCGTCTCGGCGATTTTACCATTGGTTTCGGATGCAAGCATTTCGAGTTGTTCTCGGTAGTCTTCAATCGTTGTACCTTTGTCGCGGTCAACTATTTTGCCGAGTTTGTACGACAAAGTTTCGTTGATTCCGTCTTTGAAGAAATACGGATAGACATTCTGTCTGAAATCAATTTTCAGACCTCGAAGATATTTGAAGGCATTGAGCAAAGGCTCTGTGTCCTTGAAGTTTTCGTTTTCGAGAATCGCTATTACTTCGTCAATTGCTTCCGTTCCATCCTTGGTTACAAGGTTTCCCGTATGCTTTTTGAAAACCTTAACGATGTCTGTTTTGAGTTCAGTGAGTTTCTTTGAGAAAATTGTTTCATCCAACTTCTCATAGTCGTTGACAATCGACACCCAAAGCCTATGACATTCCGAGCCAAGCCATGCGCCATCATTGCCCTTGTTTTTGACTTTCGCCCATTCCATCCAATTGTCGTATCTTTCGAGTGGATTTTCGGAATCTACCCAAAAATCACCCTCGATACGCTTGTCCACTTGTTCTTCAATTGCCTCTACCTCCTTTTTGAGCGGCTTGTCATCAATTTGATCGGCTTTAAGGCAACTATACGGCGAATCATCTTTTTCATACAAATCCATCAAGTCAACTTTCAGATTGTCATACAATTCGTCCCTCAAATCGTCGAATCTCGTATGGCTTGCAAATTCTCCTGAATTTCTCCTAACATCTTTCAAAATCTCCTCGCACAACGCCTTGACATCCGAAATGTCGAGCGTCTTCTTGTAGGTTTCGAGAAGTTCTTCATCCATTTGAGGAAGGACATTGATGAGATTGCCAAGAATCTTGTTGAGCATATTGGATACTTCGTCTTGGTTGATTGTGCCATTGACCTCCAAGGGAAATTCAAACGTCGTGAAGTTTTCGCCGTTGCGGTTGTAGAGTTCATTGATGGATTTTTTGGCGGAAACGACACATTCGTCAAGCAAGTCGCCAAGCGACAAATCCTTGTTAATCAAAATTGAAAGGAAGTTGCTGCGCTTGGAAATGCCTTTTTGAACCTCGTTAATGCGGTCGAAGTTTGAAATACCTTTTGCCAACAGACCAGCGTCAGTATTGGACGGACGGATTATCAGGATTGCGAAATCAACGTCGTTTTCAAGACCTTTGATCATTATTTTGTCAACATTGTCGTTTTCGCCAAAACCGGGAAGGTCAATGAGTCCGAGTTTCAATTCGGGGTCGATACCGCAGAATGTATTGCGGATTTTGATATTCTTGACGGCAGGGTACAGACGGTTCTCAGGCTTGTCGTAAGAATACTTTACAAAGTTTTTCAACTCGTCGAAACGGTTGGCTGGGATTGGCTGCATTTTGCCAGTGAGATACGGTTGAAAATACTTAAAAGCCTCCTGAATACCGCGCAGACGCTTGTAGTTGGATGTTTCGTTGCCTATTGCAATCTGTCCTTCGATAGCGGCAAAGTCATACACCTCAAAATCGCCGACAGAATAGAATTTGGGGATGGAAACCGATTCTATTTTTTCTACATATTCATTTACAAACTCCAAGAAGTCTGTTTCTGAACGAAACTCTATTTCCGCGCCCTTAGCACCATTGTAAATCTGCGAGCGTGTGGCGGTTGTAGGTTCGGCATAGTTGTCGCCCTTTACAGCCTTTGGCAACACTTCGTTGTCGAGACCCGAAATGGCTTGCAACAATGTACTTTTGCCAGCATGGGTTACACCTGCTACACCAACATTAATAGTTTCGCGGTCGAAACGGTTTTTGAGGTGGTCGAGTTTCAGCGTTGCTGCCGAAAGTTTCTTGTCGGCTTCTTCAAGCCTCGGCACATAGGAATCGGCATTTTCGAGGTTCGACTCCCTGATGCGCTTCTTGATGTCGAAAATAGCGGCTTTCAGGTCGGCAATCACCTTTTCCTGTGCCACAATGTTTTCGACCCCGACTTTGCGTTTCTGCAAAATCGTGTCAATTTTTTGTTGAAGTTCTGACATAATCCAATATGTTAAGAATTAGTGTTTGTTATGTCTTAACACCGAAAACAACTTCCACAAAAAATCCGAAAGGTATATACACAAAAAAAGCGCGTCTGCATTGTCTGTTGTACTTCTAACGGAGGCCGTAGGAAAGCCAAAACAATAAAATACAACAGCAACAGACCACGCCCAATATATTGAGCCGGTTGCTGTGCATTTCTCCTATGTTTTAACGAAAAGTTCCTACGTTTCCGTTAGGAGAATTGCACAACTTCCGAATAATTGTCATTATTCTCGGCTGTGGGCGTGATATTGCTATCAGCCCGCATCATATTTCAATACGGCAAAGAAAAGTCTTTTGAATGAAATAACCAAATTTTTTCGACTATTTTTTTGAAATTTTCTCTTTAACATTGATAATCAGTGGGATAAATAATCTTTTATGCCGCCCTCCTTACATCGCCCTCAGCAATCTTGCCAAAGAAATATGCCGCCTGCCTGCGCCACCAATAGAAATCGTGGCTTACGTCCTTGCCCCAAAAGTCAAACCACGCATCCACGCCCATACGCTCCAAAATGCCGCGCAACCTGCCCGTAGATGCGCCCGTTACGCGCTCGTAGTTGCCCTGACCGCAGCAAAAAATCAACGTCTTGCCACGGTAACGGTCGGCTGTCATCGGGGTTGCATTAGGCAGAAAATCGAGAGGCGAGTTCCTGTAAATCAGTTCGTTGTCATAATTAGGAAAGAAATAATCCGCGTGGAACAATCCGCTGAGTGACACTATGCCGCTGAACAATTCGGGATGGCGGAAGAAGAAATTGCCCGCGTGGTAGCCGCCCATAGAGCAGCCCGTCGCAATCAACTTTTCGCCGTGGCTCACTTCGGGAATCAGTTCGTCAACGATGTAGCGGAACCAACGCTCGTGCAGGTTGATGCGCTCGTTGTAATCGCCGGAAGTGAGACTCCAAGTCTCGGGGTCGATGCTGTCGCAGCAAATCAGATGAAATTCACCTGACTAACTCATTGGCCAGAGAACGTCAATCATACCATTGTTCTCCCACTCGTAGAAACGCTTGCCCTGCGAAGGAAACAC
>JAEEGL016982407.1_pt1 | contig 11020 bp, 8 predicted proteins | sample 9134231 | NCBI WGS metagenome assembly JAEEGL01 (sample SAMN16246548, study PRJNA631951) | gut metagenome | biome: gut microbiome; feature: rumen; material: fiber-attached | host: Bos | place: Iran: Karaj | collected 2018-10
AAGCGTCAGTTTCTTAACGTTCCTTGTCGTCTTCTTCGAGAAATAGGTGTATAATGCCAATGTGTGAATGGTCATCTGAATGGCATCATATCTTTTCATTCTGTGCTTATAACGGCCGTCTTTGTCTTGCTCTTGAAGAATGAGGGAGTTGAAGAATTCAATAAAGACTTTGCTATCGTTTTCGGTAGTGAGGTACCTGTCTTTGTCGAGATAGGCTTTTGCAAGATTCTTGGGCGAATCTTTCCATTCTAACAGTTTAGCCTCGACAGCATACATCTCAGATTTATCCGGCGAATGGAATACGGCATCAAGATGAGCTTCGTGAGTATCATCTTTGTCATCTAGAATAGCGGGGAACGTCTTTTCATATTCAATCCCCTCATACTCCTTTCTGTCCAAGAGGAGTTTGTTTTCTCCCAACAGATTGAAAATCATTGCCGCAGAGGAACGGACGGCTTCAACACCGGTTCCCAGCTCGGTTGTAGGGTTTGGGGTTTCGTACAGATTATTCCGATAGTCATAGAGGTAAAACACGTTCTTTTCGCTTTTCCTCCAACGAAACGATCCGAAAGCGTTGTCTGTCAAATGAAGCCCTATTATTTCGGCAGCATCAATGAGTCTGTTCTTAAGCAATTGAAGCACCTCCAGTTCATTCAATTTCATGGCAATTCATTTTTTACAGTTCCTTAAACCTAGCCACCTCCGTCCCATCCGGCAACTTCACCTTGCTGAAGAAGATATCGTGCGGCCGCACCCATATTTGATTGTCTCCATACAAGGCTTGGTAGATGACCACATCTTCCAGCGTCTCGGAGTCTTTGCCGAAACCGACGAGCTTGTATCTTCCTCCCTTGAAGTGCTCGAAGTAGCGATCTGTATTCAAACGTCTTTCACAAAGCATCTTTTTCCAAAATGATTCTTTTTGGGAGGGGTATTCACCTCCGGCCGCGAGGACATCGGCTATGATCTTCTTGACAATAGGCTTCGTAAGTTTGGCGTTCTGAACACGTGCGTAGTTCTCAACGCGTATGACAGCCCGTTCAATCGCTTCAATGAAAGCGTTGATGGTGGAGGATGCCGTTTTCCTATGATTGTATTCCGCGGGGCTAACACGCTTAGTGTCATCATCCCATGCGGCAGGCGGAACGCTGAAGCCCATGGTTGTCTGGTACCGGTCTCCGTTGAAGGACCAGACGACCCTGATGGGGGACTCTCCATACTTGTTCTTTCGCTTGTCCAGGTAGAATTTCAGGGGCATAAGAGGTGGTTTTCACAAATGTAGAAATTCGTTGGCGTTTTTGCAAGCAGAACGAGCTGCGTCAAAAGACCTTTTCTCTCTTTTCTTGCATTGGAAAACCGCGATTTTGGGGCGAAATGACGTCTTTTTAAAATGCGACTTCGTATTAATATATTGTAACTTTTCCTGACGAGGATGTTGCCTGAGCGTCTTTGAAAAATCTGATTATCCCTGATAAATGCGGCCTCCGGTACCACTGGCCGCACATTTTACGACAACCAATAAAACAATGATTCAAAAATGAATAAGAAACTCCTTGCAAAAATCAACCGCGCCCTGGAGAACACCAAGGCCACATGCCTGGCCCCGGTCACCAAAGAAGCCCTCCAGAAGCGCCTCACTGAAGAACTCAACTGGGCTGATGCCGACCCCGACCGCTGGGCCTTCATCCAGTTGCTGAACGACGTGATGGAGAAAATCCGCTCTGCAGGCATCGTCACCAGCCCTGGCTTCAACTTTCTCACCAGTTCCCTTCTGCTCTACTTGACCGGCGTTACCCGCGTCAATCCAGTGGAATGGGACCTGCCTTTCTCCCGCTTCATTCGCTCTTTCGTTGTGGGTGGCGACTTCTTCCTGGAAACCGGCTCCGGTGGCACCGAAGTGGCCCGTCAAGTCTTGATGAACCGTGACGAGTTCATCATCGAACACGAGCCGGGACGTTTTCGGGTTTACTTCCTGGAAGGCAATATGGACAGATCCATTGAAGTCATCATCCAAGAGTATGCTGAGCTGGACCGCTTCCCAAGCACCATCATGGATGGCTGGCACCGGCTGGACGAGGCCACCCTCCGGCTTCTCGGCCGGGGAGATACGGACGGTTCCATTTGGTTCGAGTCCGACAAGATGCGGGAATGGCTGACAGACTTCGGCCCAGAATCCATGTCCGACCTGGTTCTCCTGAATGCCCTCTACTGGCCAGGCCGAATCCAATTATTTCCTGAATTCCTTCGCCGCAAATTGAACCCGGACGAGATCCCTTCAATCGGGAATGAGGCCGCTGACCGCATCCTCCGTGACACCTACGGCATCCTTCTCTATCAGGAACAGGCTTTGATGCTCCAAGATGCAGGCTTCCCAGTGGACACGCCCTTCAAAGACCTTGCGGTCAAGGGCCACTTCGTCGCCCGAACCATGCTCTCCGTCGAGGCTCTCTGGCCCCGCCGGTTCAAGACCTCACTGCGATGACACGTATTGCCCTCGGCGGTACTCTCAGGGAAGGTCGGGGATTGTCACCGACTCATAGAGAGGGTTTCTCTTGACTGTTTCGCTTTCTTCAGGATCTCTTTCGGATTCACCCTGAGTCGTCTTTCGATCTGCTTCTGCCTCCTCTCGACGGCCTTGACGGAGAGCCCTACGTTATCTGTGGATAGGAGCAGCGCGACAGCCTTGTCCACCCACTGTCCGAAATTGGCGCAGCCCTTCAGCTTCTCGTTCAGGGAGCTCGCTATTCGGAGCGTCTTCCTGTCGCCGACGGGGACATCGTCCCCTGTCAGGTGGATGCCTCCGTCCTTCCCGGCCGTGGCATAGGCGACCGCGATGCCGTTGAAGGCCAGGGCGACCGTGTCGAGTCCGACCGTATGCAGGGTGAGGCACCCCTTGAGCACATCCCTGTCGAGCGGTCCGCAGCCGGTTCCGGCCTGGCGACGGACCTTCTCCCGAAACTCATCCATGGCCTGGTGAACCCTCTTGACGGTGTCGGGGGAGAGAGGCTCCCCCGCAGGCGAGACCGTCCCTTTCCTGCAATCATAGATGAAGACGGAGTGGTTCGCGACATCGGTACCCACGCCCTGGCGGACCGGGTCGAAACCTATGCAGCGGAAGTCCCCGGACGAGTGTTCCGTCACCTGCGCCCTGAAGTAATCGTTTACCGCCACGCCCCAGTCACGGGAAAGGGCGATGCGGATGTCGTGCAGCGCTTCCGCCCCGGCGTCATAGGGCAGTTCGAAGGTAAGCGTCCCGTCTGCGAGATGGTTGCACCGGATGGAGAGGAAGGCCTGCCTTTCATCGGCCTGCCGCACGGATGTGGACATCATGTACTCCTGCAGGGTGCGCCTGTCGGCGGCGAACGCTGTCTGCGCCTTCCCCTGGCGGGCGATGAGGACCCTGTATCTCCGGTCCCCGAGCAGGTTCGTCTCGTCCCATCCCGGTCGTGCCAACAGCCATTCCTTCCTGGCCAGGGTGCGCATCATCGCGGCGTCCCTCCTGGCCTCGCTCTGCGCGAGGTCCGACAGCATCTCTTTCATCCCTTCCCGTCGGAGATAGATCTTGCGCTCCTTCGGGCTCATCTTCCTGAGGACCTCGTCCAACTCCCGGGAACTGCGCTTTGATGCACCCCGCCTGTGCGTCAGGGCCCGGGCCACAAAGCGCACGCCCGCCGTCCCGCCGAGGAGCAGGTAACCGGCGGGCGGGAGAAGGGCGCACAGGACGGTAAACGTCCGGCGCCACCGGCGGGAAAGGCCCATCCTGCGGGAGATGACGTTGGCTCCCGCACCCGAAGCGCCTGCGATGATGGCGGCTGTCATAAGAGGACTAGGACTCATGGCTTGCTTCCGTATTAGTGTCTCCTTCTTGGTCCGTAGTTCCTTCCGGCTTCCTTCCTTTCGCGTATGTTCCGCGTCAGGGAGATGGCCATGCTGTCCTTATTCCGTGCGACGAGTGCTTCGCCTTTGCGGCGCATAGCCTCTGCGAGACCGCCGGGGGAGTCCGATAGTCCGCAGTCCCTGACGACCTTCCTTTCAAGGTAATCCTGCGAAAGGAGATAGCCGCCACGGGTGATGTGCTGGACGTCGACGGCTTTTACGCGGCCGTCCGACGGGTGGGCGAGCGCGTAGCCGACCATGGCGAACCGGTGGCAGTCGAGCGGGTCTGACTCCGAGCACATCAGCGCCACGCGGGTCCCTTCGCGGACGCATTCGCGGAGCGCCCTGAGGTAACGGCCGAACTCCGGCCGGGCCATCGTCTCTTCGTAGCTGAGCCTCCGACGGGCATCCCCGGTGCCCTCATAGACATGTCCCCCGAAGGCGTTGCCCGCCTGCTGGTAACCGATGCCGAGCTCCCCTTCGAGACGGCGTCCGAGGGTGTCGGCGTTGAACTGCGGACTGTACCGGGAACGGGGGTAGCTCCGGATGTCCACGACGAGCTGGATGCCGTACCTGCGGAGCAGCGCCTCGAACTCGGACGCCTGGAGGTTGGAATGGCCGATGGTGAAGACGGAACCTGGATGGCTCCTGGACCAGACCACCTCCTCTCGGGTGAGACCGTCGTAACGCTCGCGGCTGCGTTCCGCCGTCTCCAGGCGGACGGCTTCCGCCTCCGCCAAGCGTGGGGAGGCGTCCGGGATGACGGCGACCTTCAAGTCGCCGGGAACGGAGCAGAGATCGTTGATGGCCGTGTCGATATTGCTGCGGAAACGGAGGCGGACCCCCTCGGCCTCCTCACCGCCCTCCTTCAGCGCAGTCCTGTCCTGCTCGTCCTCGATCGCCCCGCGGTCCAGGCACCAGCGATCCAGGGCGGCCATGATGTCGGCCGGGGTGTCGTTCTTGTGGAAGATGTCCATGGTGGCGAGCACGCCCTCCAGCCCCTCGGTGTGTACGCCGCCGGTCAAGGCGGACGTGTCCACCCGGATGCGCCCGTCATCGTCTATGCCGACCCTGCCGCGGAGGATATCCCCCTGCATGAGGTCGATGGTCCGCTCAAGGACCACCGGGTAGAAGGCCGATGCGAAATGGACGTGCATACCATCCGGGGGATCGGCGCAGGAGAGTCTCTCCAGCTCATTACGCACGCCTTCGGCGTAATCCCTTAGCTGTTTGAACTCATTGAACCATCCGGCCCGTCTCTCCGGAGAGGGGATCGGCCGACCCGTCGCATCCGTCCCGGTCCTCGTGGTCGAGGTGCGCAGCCTTCCTTCCTGCAGCCAGAGCGTCTTGACCTCCGGCCGGGGATGCTCCGCATAGGTCCCGTCCAAAGGGATGCCACTGGCGTCGGCCTGGACGGACAGGCGTCGGAGCACGTCGTCCCTCTCGGACGGGCGGGCCGTCTCGTACGGCATCTTCGTCCTGCGGGCCGCTGCCCGGACGGCGTCTTCAATGTCGTGCGCGCCTTCTGGGATGAGATAGACGCTCTGCCGTCCGTCCATCCGGATGACGCTGAATAGCGTTCCTTCGTTCTCCTTCCTCCGAGCTTCGCGCTGTCCGTCCGTCCCGCGTTCTACTGCGTTCGTCCTTATGAGGGACCGATCTACCGACACCACCAGGGCCCTGTCCTGCTGCCCGAGGAACGCCAGGGCTTCCGAGGCGATGCCGTCCGGCATGCCGTACCGGCGCTGCGCCATAGCACCCGCCAGGAAGGCGGTGAGGCAGGGGTCTCCAGCCATCGCTGTCGCCCTTCGGACGGACTCCTCCCAGGACTCCGACCCCAGCACGGCGGCCAGGGCGCCCGGGATGACGAGCGACGGGTCCCTGACGGGCTTCCCGTCCCCGATGCCGAGCTTGCCGGGAGCGGTCATGACCACGGTCCCCGAGAGGAAGGGCCGCATCTCGGACGGGCTGCGGTCCGGGTCGTACCCTACTTCTCGGAGGATCCCCCGGAGCTCTTCTGGAGACGCCTTGGAATCAATTGCGAAGAGAAGACGTACAAGGGCCGAAGCCCCTTCCCGAATCCCGTCCGGAGCGCCTGATGCGGCTAGCGCCGTGGATACGGAGGAGAGGGCGGCGTCGGGACTGACGGCCAGCTCCGAGAGCGGGACGCAGACGGCGAGCATCTCCGGCCCGCTCCTGTCCGGAGACAGATCCGTCCAGTCCTGCACCGTCCTGCCGGTCTGGAGAAACCACCGTGCCGAGCGGAGCGAGAGGTCCGTCATCTGCGTGGGTGCGGCGCGGAAGGACCGGCTCGTTGCCCTTCCCCTGGCGTCGTCGACCTCGACCTTCTCCGAGGACGCGAACAACGGGAAGAAGATGCTGCCCGAGTCCGGAAGCGGGTTGCGCCTGTACGGCGATGCGATGATGTCTCCAGCGATGGCCCCTGTCATGTCTTTGTCCGTTTATCCGTTCACTGCCGCATACCGTGTGAACGCTGCTGCGTGAATGACTGGTACTCCTGCCTGGCTATCCCGAGGTTGCGTTCGCTGAGGACTACTTTCCGGACACCGGCCAGTGCCGCCTCTGGGCTGGCGAACCTGACCGTCGGGGCGGAGAGTCCTCCGTCGGGATCGTAGTCCCGGTAGAGACAGACCCCATCCCGGCTGCAGGTGATGAAGTCCCCGAATGCGGCTCCGCAGCGGCTGGTGAGGAAGAGGGCGTCGTCCCGGAACCCCAGGGAGGGGTAGACGGCGTCCCTGAAACGGAAGTGGCGCCCTTCGGGGACGCCGGCCCTGCGCTCGAACTCGCTGCGGATCTTCTCGCCCTCCTCGCGGAGCCGTCCGATCACCATCCAGTCGGACGAGTAATCCTTACGGCAGTTGCGGTCGACCCCGACGCTGACCTCCTTCTCGGACTGGAGGGTGAGCCCGTCGTAGATGTACCGGACCACCTGCGGGGTGTCCCCGTTCTCGAACCCCGGGACGGACGAGGTGTCGATGTGCCTCCGGAACGCGTCGGAGAGGTCGTCCGCCGATGTGAACCGCACATTGTGCCCCATGGTGGCGAGGAGCCTCCGCAGGTGGTCGTCCCCGTGCGGGACGGCAAACGCGACGGCGTCACCGTAGCTGATGCCGTAGACGATGCTGCGGCCGTCGTGGAACTCCTCACGCGCCCTGCGAATATTGTCCCCGTCCCCGAGGAGGTATCCCCGGCGGAAATCATCCAGGATCTCCCAGGGACTGAATCCGTGAGCCCAGTCAAGCTCCTCCCCGAAGGTCGAGAAGCCCAGGCCCCCGTCCTCCTTGGGGAAGAACCGGCCGATGACGTCGTCCCCGTGGCAGATGTCCACCCTGTTCGGAGAGATGTCCGGCCAGTAACCGCTGAACCCGGAGAAGTCGAAAGGGACGGATTTTCCTTTCCAGCCGACGGCGGACGACATCTTGCGGAGCACCTCCCGCATGTCGCGGGCGCACAGGTCGAAGGCGACGCCGTAGACCTCGCGCTGCACGTGGGGCCCCAGCAGTTCGTCAATCGGCTGGATATCTCCGGACCTCTCCATGGCGTTCAGATTGAAAGCCCCTTGTCCCTCCGGGGCGCCTTGACGGGGTTCCATCCGGGACGGTGTCCCGACCTCTTCCCGACCGCATCTTTCCGCATAGTTCGTTCCCTGTCGATGTCGTTCAGTATCCTGCCGAGATCGAACCCCTTTGCCTGCTCGAGGCCGAGGTGGCGGCTGGCGAGGTCGGCCGCCCTGGAGGCGTCGGACACCGCCATGTAGATAATCTCCGGGCTGCGGGAGATGGCGGAGCTCCAGGCCTTGAGGTACTGGAGGTTGTCCTTGCGGATCGTCGGCTCCAGCCCGGCGAGCGTTCCGAGCGTCGCCGCGCCCAGTTCCGCCACCAGCTCCTCCCGCGCCCGCTCGCCGAGAAGGGCGGAGGAGAGACCGGAACGGTCCAGTCTCTCCTCGCTCCCCGTTGAATGGATCATCTCGTGGAGCAGCGTCACGTAGTAGCGGGACTCGTCGGGGAAGCGTTCCTTGGGCGGGACGTCGATCCTGTCGAAGCGCTCGACGTAGGACGGTTCGGCCACATCGGTGACGCGGACGGGACAGAGCCAGGAGTCGGCCCTTACCATGCTGTCCAGCACGTAGCGGGTCTCCCGCCGCGGCTCGTTCGCACCGAACAGGGAGAGCACCTGCCCGTATTGGTCCGGATAGACGTCCCGGAAGGATGTCTGGCCGATGTTGAACACGGTGTGCCACTGCATGGTGCACCGGCGCTCCAGTTCGTCCTGCCTCTCCTTGGGAAGCAGGGCGAACTGCTCGTCGGTGAGCCCCTGGACCTTGCGGCCGGTATCTTTCTCCCGGTACCAGAAGTCGTACTTGACGACGGGTATCCCGTGCTCTCCCTCCCTGACCGGGCAGCCAAGTTCCACGGCCCTGGGGAACGTAAGCCAGACCGGCACGGCATATCCCCTGGCGGAGGCGGTCATCGACGTGAGCATGGCGTTGGCCCCCCGGTAGGGGACCCCTTCCATATTCTGCTGAGGATGGGATCCGCCGGCCGCCCAGGGGACCGACCAGTCCCCGGCGATGCGGTCGAAGAGTTCGATGAAGATGTCGGCGTATTTCGCGGCGAGCGCCTCGGAGGCTGTCATGATGGCGGGTGGGCTAGACCTTCATCTTGGGTGTCCTGGTCTTCTGGACGGTCTCGGCCGCCTTCTGCGCCTTCTCCTTCGTGGCGGACTTGGCCGGGGCTTCCTTCTTCGTGCCGAGGCCGAGGTCCACGCCAGCCTTCTGGGCTTCCTTCAGCCAGGCGGGATGGCAGGGGACCACGCGTCGCTTGGTGGCGTCGAACTGCACGAACGCGGTGAACGACTGCCCCTCCTTGGTCTTGCCGTCTATCTTGACGGCCTTCCCTTCGGCGAGGGCGTCCGCCTGCTGCGGGGTGATCTCCGCACCGTAGATCTGGCGCCTGCGGTATTCGCCCGTCTCCCTGTCGACGAACATGTTCCTCACCGCCTCGACGGGGATGCCGATGAGCCGGTTGGTGGGCTGGTGCAGGGACACGATGTCGTGCTTCACCTCCCCGGTCTCGGGGTCGCGCCAGCCGACCGGCCGTCCGGCGTTCGCGTTGGCGTAGCCGTGCTTGGTCTTCCCGTCCGCGCCGACCCAGTCGGTCTGCTCGAAGAGCGCCTTGACGATCTCGGGGGACGTGATCTTGCTGCCGCGGTAATAGATGTCGCTCTTCGGGTCGAGCTTGGGCTCGATATTGTACATCTTGAGCGCCCAGGGCAGGCCTTCGCCCTGGGGATAGGCCCGGAGGGAGAACTGGCCCGTGATGCTCTTGCTGGATGCGCGGATGAGGTCCGTCATCTCGCCGTAGACGAGCTGCTCCGCTACGGCGGGGTTCTTCTCCACAGTCTCGCGGAGTTTCTCGAACTCGGAGACCGAGTTCCAGTCGATGTTGTCGAGCATCTGCCTGACATCATCTCTTAGTTGTTCTTCTGCCATAATGCTGTGTTTTAGGGTTGATGTGATGATATGATGGAAACGATAGATGTCCGGCTCAGCGCTTGATTCCGGCGCACTCGGTACGCCCGGCCGCCAGGTGGGCTACGTAGGCCTCGTTCAGGTCCTTGAAGGCGGAGTAGGCGGTGGATCCGTCCCGGATGTCCCTTCCCCGGCAGGTCTCGCATATCCTGTCGTAGGCGTCCCTTCCCGGGGCGTCATTGTCCAGGAAACAGCGGATGACCCCGTGCATGAGCAGCCAGTCGGCGGCCAGGCCCAGGTTGCTGACGGAGTTCAGTACGCAGACGTCCGCACCGGGCACGGTCTCCCGCCTCCAGGCGAGCCATGACAGGAAGTCCATGAAGCCCTCGAAGACGTAGCAGCGCTGTGACGCGAGGTCTCTGCCGGGAATCGGGGACCCGTCCGGACCGAGGGTAGTGATATCGCACAGGGAGGTGATCTTCGACCTCGGGGAGATGCCCCGCAGCGCGAATCCGCCCCCGTTGTTCGGGAATCCGATCACCGTGAAGTGCCTGTCCGGGGCGGCTTTCGGATGGTAGGTCACCTGCCTGCAGTACCGTTCGAGAAGGGCGAGGGGGATGCCCCTGTCCCGTTCGGCGTAGCGGACGAGCGCCTGGCGGTCGAAGGTGGGGGAGACGCAGTCGATGACGATGCCGGAGGGCTTCTCACGGATGGGTGTGTCCAGTTCCATGCCGTCAGGGAGGATGGCTCCGCTGATCTCCGCCAGGAGAGCCAGGGCCTCGCGGTCGGACGACGCTCCGGAGAGGCGCCTCACCATGTCGAGGCAGCCACCTCCGTCGGCCTTCTTCCCGGGCGGCGGCGTCCCGCCGTAGTCCGCCCAGAACCACTGACCGGAGGACCGGTCCACGGTCACGCGCATGGACGGGTTCGCCTCGTCCCGGAAAGGGGAGTAATACATATAACTCCGGTGCGCGGTGTTCCTGCCGAAGTAGGCGAGGATCCGCTCCACCGGAGTTGTGAGCAGTAACTCCATGTCGTTATTCGAATAACTGGTCATGCGTGCGTCGTCTCAGGCTATCCGGCCCAGGTTGATTGATGCGCGAACTCGGGCCATCCGACCCGTGGGAAGAAATGCGGCTTATGCTTATTCCGTTGTTGGGAATCTCAGATAAGTTTTGTATTTTTGTGTCAAATAGATATGATTTATACCTCTAAAACGAGGATAATTCATAATACTGCTTATTCTGTTGTACAAAGTACGATAAAATAAGCGTAATATGCAAATTTATTTTGCATTTACACGGTGATTTTTTGGTGATGGAAACAAAAGAGAAAAAAGTGAAGGCTCCTCAGAAGCCTTACAAGCCGCTGGAGGTAACCCGTACCCGCGGCTTCAAGAGCAACAACCAGTGGCCGGCGGAGAACCTCAAGTTCCTGGTGGACTTCATGCAGGCCCTTGACATCAACCTCGGGGACCTGGAGCGCAAGGGCGTAGGGCACCACACATCGCTGGCTTTCCTCTTCAAGAAGGACAACATGCTCATCTCCCTTGCCCACAAGATTGTCGAGGCGTTCGGATACAGGATGACCGTCATCCTGAAGGATAGGGCGGCGGGGGAGACCGGCGGCATCGCGATTGCGAACGAGGAGGAA
>JAEEGL011293556.1_pt1 | contig 11019 bp, 15 predicted proteins | sample 9134231 | NCBI WGS metagenome assembly JAEEGL01 (sample SAMN16246548, study PRJNA631951) | gut metagenome | biome: gut microbiome; feature: rumen; material: fiber-attached | host: Bos | place: Iran: Karaj | collected 2018-10
AACCTCAACTTTGTGCCGGACGCGGTTATAGAGGTTTAGGCGGTGGCCAGCGTTGCCATGGTGCGGTAAACGCCTTTGGAATTGCGCTTGATATAGTACCCTCTGGCCTTCCTGGCGCCAATTGCATCCACAAACTTGCGCTTGATACGGGCGATGTTGGGATAGAATACCCGCTTTGACTCAGAGCAGAGGGAAACCAGGACGTCTTCGCGAAGATTGGGGTCGTCGAAGCGGGATTCGTGGGAGTAGATGTGGCAGACTTCCTTCCAGTGGAGCACCAGGTCATCGGCCAGGAGACCTTCCGGGTGAGCCATGAATAGACGGTATAGTGTGCTCTCTATGGGGGTGAGGCGGACCTCGACACTCTCTGACGGCAGAAAGAATCTGCCGCGTCCGGGCCCTGGGACAACAGGTCTGAAAGTAGAGTTCTTTGACATAATGTGCAACTTTTTTCGCAAAGATTGGCATTCGGGATGCGACGGCAATATTTTGGAAAGGCTTTCCAAAATTTGGAAAAGCGAATAGTTTTGCTATGCCAAAGCACAACAAACCCCGAAAGCCTGTCACCAGACTCCCTTATTATGAAATGTTGCCTTCCCTATAAGTTGTCCAAGCCCATCGGTCCGGCCGATATGATTGCCGCATTGACAGAAAAACGGCAGAATACATGGTTCTAAGTGTCGAGGCGGCAGCAAAAATGGCCTTTTAGGGAAAAAAGGTTGCCGCCTCGACCTTTATAAGCCTCTGAAAGCAGATTTCGAGTCGAGGCGGCAAAATATCGCCAAAATTTGTATCTTCGCAAAAACAAACGACAACATTATGTTTACACTCATCTCTTTATCATACGCGCCGGACGCACTGGAGCCGGTGATTTCTGCGCAGACGCTGGCGTTTCACCACGGGAAGCATCTGCAGGGCTATGTGAATAATCTGAACAGCCTGGTACAGGGGACCAAGTACGAGGAAATCTGCAAGGCGCAGGAAACTGAGGAGCTGGCGCTGATGGAGCTTATCTGGCAGGCGGATCCGGAGGGCGGGGAGGCGCCCAATGCGGCGGTGTTCAACAATGCGGGGCAGGTGCTGAATCATGAGTTGTATTTCACGCAGTTCCGCGCGCCTTCTCAGGCTGGGCCGATGGGGCCGCTGGCGGAGAGGATCGTCCTGCAATGGGGGAGCGTGGAGGCTTTCCAGAAGGAGTTTGAGGCGAAGGGATCGTCCCTGTTCGGGAGCGGGTGGGTGTGGTTATCGGCAACGCCGGACGGGGAACTGCTCATCACGCAGGAGCCGGGGGCGCACAATCCGGTGGAGAAGGGCCTGAAGCCGCTCCTCACCTTCGACGTCTGGGAGCACGCCTACTACCTTGACTACCAGAACCGTCGACCGGACCACCTCCACGCCCTCTGGAGCATCGTCAATTGGTCCGAGATTGAGCGGCGCTACGCGCTCTGATAATATGTGACTTACTCTTACTGGCCGGTGCGTGGTTGCATCGGCCTTTTTTGTGAAAATGTGAGAAGGATTTGAAACGGATAAGTTGTTCTGGGTGAAAGGATTGCGAATGATTATAATGCTAAATCTATGCAATTATCCGTTTGGCTAATGCTGTAATTATCTGCATGTCAGCTAACTATAAGTTAAACGTTTCATTTGGTGATGAAACGGATAAGTCTCAGTATATTGCGGGGAAAAAGAATATTGACATGAGTTTTGACTTCAATAATCCCGTATGCTCCCTCACCGGGGATGAGTTCCTTCCAAAAGAAGGGATTACTTTCGCAGATCAGGTCTTGCAATACTTCCAGACGCTGGGCGGAAAGGCAGATTCTCCATGGGGAGAGGTGTTGCTTGACAAGAAAGGTATCCAGTCGGACAAGTCTCATGGTATCGGCCGTATCAAGGCTGCATCTTTTGCTGCCGTGAAGGAGGTCCTTGAAAGGGGAACTGTTATTCTTCCCTTGGACTACTATGAAACCGGCGGCAAGAAGCAAATGACCGGTATGATGGCAGCCCCCATCCTCATCGGCACGGATTCTTTTATTTGCGTGGTGGTAGTAATATACAATCTCATTGAGCGCAGGCTGTACCTTCACGAGACGTTCTTAACAGAAAAAATCCCAGAGATTGCTGCGTCTAGCTTGGTTCGTGTCGGCGAGGCCGAGTCTCCACAATCTCGGGGAAGTGTTGCAAAGATACTGATGAGTTTTCTAAAAACCAAATAATTAGAACAATCTCCATCAACTTGTCCGTCAATGGCCTCTTGCATAACCCGCGGCAAGGGTGTATCTTTGTAATATGGAAGTCACCAACCTGCTGGACATACACACCCGCGAGGAACTGTACGCGTGGTACTTGGAGAATCACGCCGCGGTGCCGGACTTTTGGCTGCGCGTGAATAGGGCTTCTGCCGATTGCCCCGGGGTGGTCCGATACGTGGACGCCGTGGAGGTGGCGCTGTGTTTTGGGTGGATTGACAGTACCCAGAAGCGCATTGACGATGGCAAACCCGTCCAGCACTTCACGCCGCGCCGCAAGGGCAGCAACTGGTGCGAGCAGAATCTGGTCCGATGCCGCCGCCTGGTCCAACTTGGGGAAATGACCCCCGCAGGCCTTGCCGTGGCGCCTTCGCTGGATCCATCGGCCTTCGTCTTTGAAGATTGGGTCCTGGACGCCATAAAGGCCGATTCCCAAGCCTGGCAATTCTTCAATTCCTGCCCGGACAACTACCGCCGCATCAAGGTAGACCGCATCCAGCACTACCACCACACCGCCCGCGAGGACTACGCCCAACACCTCCTGTCCAAGTTCATCCAGGACTGCCACGCCGGCAGGCTCCAGCCCGGCTGGAGTGATTTTGGAAGGCTGGGGTGATTTTGCGGCACGACTTCCGCGGCTGGGGTAGCCACCCGTTACGCGTTTTGGGCCGTTTTTGCGCTTCGAGTGGCTCCGTTGAGCCAGGCGTTACGCATTTTTGGCCGTTTTTGCGTAACAGCTGGCTTTCAAAACATAGAATTGGAGTTTAGCTAAGAAAAGCTTATATTCGCGTAAACATAAAATTGCAACACTATGAATCTCAAAGGAACCAAAACCGAAAAGAACCTGATGGAAGCCTTTGCCGGCGAATCCCAGGCACGCAATAAGTATACGTATTATGCCAGCAAGGCCAAGAAGGACGGGTTTGTGCAGATTGCGGCGCTGTTTGAGGAGACGGGGGCAAACGAGAAGGAGCACGCCAAAATCTGGTTCAAGTACCTCCACGGGGGCGCAGTGCCGGGCACGGTGGAGAATTTGGCCGATGCCGCCGCCGGCGAGAACTTCGAGTGGACCGATATGTACGCCCGCATGGCCAAGGAGGCGCGCGAGGAGGGCTTCGAGGAGATTGCCGCCAAGTTCGAGATGGTGGGCGCCATCGAGAAGCACCACGAGGAGCGCTACCGTAAGCTCCTGGCCAACATCCAGGACAAGAAGGTGTTCACGAAGGATGGCGACGCCATCTGGCAGTGCTCCAACTGCGGGCACATTGTGATTGGCCCCGCCGCTCCGGAGGTCTGTCCCGTCTGTGACCACCCCCAGAGCTATTTCCAGGTTTTAGCGGAAAACTATTAGAGACCTCCGGAACAAGTCCGAAGGTGACGATGTTCGTATAAGATTGCCGGTCGCAGCCGGCAATGACGACGTGTTGTTAAAGATTCCGGATCAGGTCCGGAATGACAGAGAATGTCGTGACCGTCAATAACCATCATAGTCATTCCGGGCTTGACCCGGAATCTTTAATTAGTAGTATGAAGAAAAGCATATACATTTTATTAGGCCTTTTCCTCCTGGCGGCACCCCTCCAGGCGCAAGACCTCCCATACTTTAAACGCATCGTTAAGGAGCTGAGTAGCAGCAAGTATCAGGGACGCGGGTATGCCAGGGGCGGGGCGAATAAGGCGGGGAAGTACCTGGCGCGGGAGTTCGAAAAGGCTGGCGCGGAGGTTACCCTCCAGCCGTTTACCATTGATATCAACACTTTCCCGGGGAAGGCGGAGATGTGGGCGGATGGGAAGAAGTTGAAAGCTGGTGTGGAATTCTCTATGCGGGAATACTCTCCCGGGGTGCATGGCACGTACCCAGTCTATCACGTGGACACTCTGAACTTTGATGGAGACAAGCTGCTGAAGGAGCTGGAGAAGCCGGAGAATGCCGGGTGTCTGGTGTGCTGCGACTTTTGGTTCACGTACAAGCATCGGAAGGTATTCTCCAAGCTGCAGAAGGCGGGGGAGTGCCCCAATGCGGGCCTGCTGTACACGTGGGCGGCGCCCATCAAGTTCTTCAAGGCGTACGGGGAGAAGGTGGTGGACAAGCCCATAGTGTGGGTGACGCCGGAGGCCATACAAGGCGTGAAGAGCGTGAAGCTAAATGTTGATAATGAGTTCCTTACTGGCTACGAGCTGTTCAACGTGATTGCCAAAATCCCCGGCGACCGCCACGATTCCTGCTACGTCTTCACCGCCCACTACGACCACCTGGGCAACCTGGGCCGCAAGGTCTACTACCCCGGCGCCAACGACAACGCCTCCGGGACGGCCACAATCGTCACACTGGCAGCGTATTACGCCAAGAATCGGCCCAAATGGGACATGTACTTCGTGGCCTTCTCCGGCGAGGACGCCAACCTCCGCGGCTCCACCTTCTTTGCCGATAACCCCGTGGTCCCGCTTACCCAGATCCGGTACCTCTTCAACATCGACATGATTGGGGACGATAACCCCGTCCAGTACTGCGAAGTGAGCGACGCCGGCCTGCCGCAATACCCTAAGTTTGAGGCGATTAACGCGGAGCAGCACCTGTTCCAGGCCCTGAACCGAGGCGCCCTTGCCGCCAACAGTGACCATTACCCGTTCGCGGTTCGCGGCGTGCCGTGCATCTTCTTGGAGAACGAGGAAGGCAGTGCCTTCCCGCACTACCACACGCCTGCGGACAACATCAAAACAATGAAAATGGACAGCTATGTGCCCGTTTTCAAGTTGGTGACAGGTTTTATCAATTATTAATCAGTCATTCCGGGCTTGACTAATCAGTCATTCCGGGCTTGACCCGGAATCTTTAATTAGTCGTATAAGATTGCCGGTCGGGGCCGGCAATGACCATCAGAGTCATCCCCGACCTGATCGGGGATCTTATATTGCTAACTTAATAGATCCTTTACTATGCCGGAGATTGTCCGGCCATCGGAGAGGCCGGCCAGGGCCTTGTTGGCGACGCCCATGACGCGGCCCATGTCCTTGATGGAGGTGGCGCCGAGCTGGGTGATGATGTCCTGGATTTTGGCTTTGACCTCATCTGCAGAGAGCTGCTTGGGGAGGTATTTTTCCATGACGGCGGCTTCGGCGAGCTCGTTGTCTGCCAGTTCCTGGCGGCCGGCGGCCACGTACTGCTCGGCCGCTTCTTTGCGCTGCTTCACCAGCTTCTGGATCATCTTCAAAACATCCCCGTCCGTTACCTCGTGCGAGCCGCCTTCGGAGGTCTTAAATAGCAGTATCTCACCTTTGATTGCGCGGGTTGCGTTCATTGCCACCGTGTCCTTGGCCTTCATGGCCTCTTTGATGGCGTCCTGGATGGTTTGTTCGAGTGTCATATGAGTTTCAGTTTATATACATTCGTTTGGTAAGGATTGAACCCGATGGCCTTGTACAGCCTGTTGGCCGCCTCGCGGGCGGGGCGGGAGGTGAGGCACAGCTCGATGGGTGCCAGGCCGCGGGCGTAGTCGATGATATGCTCCACCAGCTGCCGTCCAAGGCCGCGGCCCCGGCAGGCGCTGCTCACCACAACGTCCTCTATCCAGCCTTTGCGCCCCAGGGGGTGCTCTGTGACGCAGAGGGTGGCGCATCCAAAGATACGCCCACCTTCCTCGGCGGCAAACACGTGGGCGCCCGCCACCGCCGCCTGTAGCATCTCCGGAGTCACAATCTTCTCCGGATCCAGCTCCTTCATGAGCCCCAGCAGGTCTTCTATGTTCTCGCTGCTAAGCGACTGCAGTTCAATTATTTTCATTTCCTTTTGAGCCAGTGTTCTTTTAGCCATTCACGTACGTGGCCGTGTGGTCCCGTGAATCTCTGCCAATTTACTGAAAAATCAGTATCTTTGCAAATATGTTTGACGTAACACTTATTTCCGATATTCGGGACGGGGCGGTCCGGAGGGCATCGTTCCAAACCTGCGGGGCGGTGTGCTCCACGCAGATAGACATTGAGCTGGACGGGGACATCGTCAAAAATGTCCGATACACCGGCGGATGCCACGGCAATACCCAGGGAATCGGCGCTCTTGTGGTGGGGATGCGTAAGGACGATGTCATCTCCCGCCTCTCCGGTATCGACTGCAAAGGCCGCGGCACCAGCTGCCCTGACCAGCTTTCCCGTGCCCTTAAAATGCTCTAGGACGATGAAAAAGAAGCATCCGTACCAGGTCCGATGGCGCGCGTTCCGCATCTGGCAGAAACTTGGGTTCAACCCCTGGGAAAAGCCGGTGGAGCGGCGCAGAAGCGGCAGGGGAGACTTCTACAAAGGCGCCTTCGACAGCATCCCCTTCCTGAACGATGACGCCAAGCGCACCTTCACCCACCTCCTTTTGAGGCCGGGGTACATGATCCGGGACTATATCCGCGGCGCCCACGAGCGCTACCTGGCCCCGCTGACGGCGCTCATCGTCTTTTACGCGTTCTTCGCGCTGGTATCGTCCCTGCTGCAGCCGGTCCAGCAGAAGGATAGGGAGGACTTTTCCGACATTGTGGTGAGTTCTGATATCGGCGATAACCAAAAAGGGGAGGCTATCCTGCGGAATACCGCGCTGATCCTGCAGAAGGGGTATACGTACCTGAACCTGGATAAGCATCCGGAGGCGGTGAAAACCAGGATGGACAGCGCCATAGCGGCACTGGAGGGAACCCTGCGGAGCCAGGGGATTCCGCTGTTCATCGGGCAGTTCTTCATGCTGTGGCTGGCCATGGGGCTATCTCTTCGGCGGTTCAAGCTGGGGATGTCCGCGTGCGCCGCGGCATCGGCCTACATCCTTTGCCAGTTCAGTTTCTTCATGCTCTTCGCCGTCCTCATGACCTTCGGCGAAAGCACCTCCCTGGGCGTGCTTCTGATGGGTTTGTTGCTGATGATTGACTTCCGGGAGTGGCTGGGCGTCTCCTGGAAGCAGAGTTTCAAGCTCACCGTCCTCCTAGGCCTCTGGTACGCCCTCCTCTTCGGCCTTGTCCTCGTGCTCGTCGCCGGCATTGTGGTGCTAATTGCCTGGCTACAGGGAGCGTAGCCGGCCCCTCTTACGTCATTGCCGGCCCCTATTACGTCATTGCCGGCCCCGACCGGCAATCTTATACAGCACGCCGTCACCTTCGGATGGCCCCTATCGTCACCTTCGGACTCCTTTCGGTCATTCCGGACCTGATCTTCTTTGTCATTCCGGACCTGATCCGGAATCTTTAACAGCACGTCGTCATTGCCTGCCCCTCTTACGTCATTGCCGGCCCCGACCGGCAATCTTATACAGCACTCTTCACCTTTGTACGGCCCCTATCGTCACCTTCGGACTTGTTCCGGAGGTCTCACTGCGGCTGATGTCCCACATTTTGGACCATCAGCTGCGTTTTTGGGCATTTTTGCGGCTGATGTCCCATATTTTGGACCATCAGCTGCGTTTTTGGGCAATTCCGGACCTGATCTTCTTTGTCATTCCGGGCTTGACCCGGAATCTTTAACAGCCCGTCGTCATTGCCGGCCCCGACCGGCAATCTTATACAGCACGCCGTCACCTTCAGACGGCCCATATCGTCACCTTCGGACTTGTTCCGGAGGTCTCACTGCGGCTAATGTCCCATGTTTTGGACCATCAGCTGCATTATGGGGCGTTTTTGCGGTTGATGTCCCACATTTTGGACCATCAGCTGCGTTTTGGGGCTTTTTTGCGGCTGATGTCCCACATTTTGGACCATCAGCTGCATTTTGGGGCGTTTTTGCGGTTGATGTCCCACTTTTTGGACCATCAGCTGCATTTTGGGGCATTTTTGCGGCTGATGTCCCACTTTTTGGACCATCAGCTGCATGGGAATTAGATGCTGTCAATCAGTTTGGCGGCTTGGGAGTATTGGAGGCCGCAGACACGGGCGATTTGATTTGGATCGGCACTGAAACGGAAGCGGATTTGTTTCAGGAGCTCTTTCTGTTCATCTAGCGAGAGTTCAGTGAAAGTGTTCTTCTGGAAGAGGCTGCGACAAAGGTCCGGGAGGAGGGAGAGGATGGATTGATCCTTGAATGCGGGTAGGTTTTCATTGATCTCCAGACGTTTTTTGGCTTTTGAAGAACTGTTGAGGAAGTAATTCAAACGGTTAGGATTTCGGAAAAGTGTTTCAACAGAGGATACGTCTACATAGTTTTGAGGAAGTATGTAGCCGTCAGTACTAAGAATCCAGTTTGCGGGTAGTTCTTCTATACTTGTATGTAACAATCTGCAGATGGCACGCATGCGCATGTCACCAATCCGTTTTCCTTTGAGCTCGGTCGTATTAAATAGAACATTTCCTGTTCCCCACGGATACTGTGAAGGGCTTGCGCAGATATTCGCAGCTACGCAGTTCATGTGGACATATGCTATGGCTCTTTCAACGCCTTCATTGTCATATGGAATCATTCTAACGTCAACTTCGTTGCGCCTGAGTAATTCAACGATTCCATACTTGTAGTTATAATAAATTGAGTAACGGCGCTTGAACTCGTTGATGAAGTCTACGACTGCGTCCTGTACACCTTTGAGCACAAAGTGAACGTGGTTGGACATTAGGATGAATGCCAACACTTTGACCTCTGGTCTTTGCGCTGCAAGGATTGCAATATAATTCATGGCCACTTTGAAATCTTCTTCGTCCCGGAACCACAGGCCACTTTCAAGATGTTCCGTCGAGAGCAAATAAATCCTTTTCATATCTATTCTCCGGCACTTTTGCCCCGGCTCTACAAATATAATAATTAGTTGAAGAGCCTGCAACTTTTTTTGAATTTTTGTAGAAAATGACTATATTTGCTCTATATCACCATGTTAAAGCACGACAGAACCATCATTCATGTGGAGGTCAAGGACACCCATGAACACTTCTACTTTGGATCGGCGGCAGCAATGTACGAAGATTCTAGAGTAAAGAACCTATTGAAAATCAAGTACCAGACATTCCGCACCAAGAGGGTGTCATTAGACCGTCCGTTTGAGAACGAATACCTAATTGTTCGCAAAGGCAATCTGAACACCATCAATCACAGTTTGGTGTAATTAGGACTAAGAATGGGTAATAAACTACTCGATTGCATGTTGCAGCACGCGGACACTGCACAGGTGGCGGGGCTGGTGCGGTTTTTCAAAACCGGGCCGGGCCAGTATGGGGAGGGAGATAAGTTTCTGGGAATCAAGGTCCCTGTAACACGCGCAGTAGTCAAGGAATGCTGGCGGGATACGGGCTGGGAAGATCTGGAAGAATGCATTTCCAGCGAGTACCACGAGGTCCGGTTGGCGGCACTGCTCACGCTTGTGGAGATCTTTAAGCACGCTGGACGGAGATCCCCGATCAGGTCGGGGATGACGGAAGAAGAGTGCATCAACTTCTACCTTTCCCATACGGACCGCATAAACAACTGGGACTTAGTGGATTTGAGTTGCTATCCGTTGCTGGGAGAGTGGTTCCTTGACAAGGACAGGACGCTGCTGTATGACTTGGCGCGGAGCGGCAAGACCATGTGGGAGCAGCGGATTGGCATTGTGAGCACCTTGACATACATCCGTCACGGGCAGCTGCAGGATACGTTTGACATAGCGGACATACTGCTTCACCATCCGCATGACCTCATCCACAAGGCAGTAGGGTGGATGCTGAGGGAAGCGGGAAAGCGTGACAAGGCGGCATTAGTGGCATATCTGAATGAGATTCCCGGAACAAGTCCGAGAATGACGAGGGCCTCCCAGATGCCCCGCACCATGCTCCGCTATGCAATTGAAAAATTCCCGGAAGAGGAAAGAAAATACTATCTGAACAAATGATCATAAGACCCGAAGAACCCAAAGATTACCGTGAGGTGGAGGAACTTACACGTGAGGCATTCTGGAATGTGTACCGCCCCGGATGCGTGGAGCATTATGTGCTTAATCAGTATAGGAACAGTCCGGATTTCGTGAAGGAACTGGACTTTGTGATGGAGGAGGAGGGCAGGATAATTGGCCATGTGATGTTCTCGAAGGCGGAATTAGAGATTCCCGGGACAAGCCCGAGAATGACGGAAGGTGAAACAAGCCCGAGAATGACGGAAGGTGAGACAAGAATCAGCAGTTGGACCTTCGGGCCCATAAGCATTCATCCGGATTACAAGCGGAAGGGGTACGGGCTCAAGCTGCTGAGCTATGCGCTGGAACAGGCGCGTAAGATAGGCGTCGGTTTCCTTTGTATGGAGGGAAATATAGACTTCTACAAGCACGTCGGATTCAAACTGGCGTGCACATACAACATCAATTACCACGGCGAGCCGGAAGGCGCGGAGGTGCCGTACTTCCTGGCACAGGAGCTCATTCCGGGATGGCTGGCGCAACGCGGACTCGGCCCAGGAGGAAATTCCGCAACCTACTGTCCTCCAAAATGTTACTTCGTGGCCTACGATAATCCGGACGCCTTCGAAGCCTACGAAGCCACCTTCCCGCCAAAAGAGAAACTCCGCCTCCCCGGGCAGCTCGGAATATGAGAAACGCAATTGGATATATACTTGGATTCCTGATGTTTGTGGTGGGGATTCCGGCGCTTATGTGGTGGGTGAGCGGAACACCGGCTCTGACACCCATCCCACTAATAAGAGCCATCCTCGCCGTCCTCTTAATGCTCGGCGGTCTGGAACTGGCCGTGTGGACCATCGTCTACATGAAAAAACGCGGCAAGGGTAACCCTATGGACGCCTTCGGGCACGAGGTGGCGCCTCGTACGCAGAACCTGATGACGGACGGTCCCTA
>JAEEGL011425925.1_pt1 | contig 11019 bp, 16 predicted proteins | sample 9134231 | NCBI WGS metagenome assembly JAEEGL01 (sample SAMN16246548, study PRJNA631951) | gut metagenome | biome: gut microbiome; feature: rumen; material: fiber-attached | host: Bos | place: Iran: Karaj | collected 2018-10
AGCCAAAGAATGCAAAGAGATAACATATGGAATCTGCTATAAATGTGGCAAGTGCGGACGGAAGTTCAACGAGTACGGAATAATGATAGATGATGGCGGTACTACACCAAGAAAGGTTGATGAAGAATGAGCATAATTTTGAAAGGGATTGATATGCCAAAAGAAAAAGACGAAGCACTATTGCTTTTAATCCTCGGTGATGGCACAGTAGCAGAAAAAATAGGCTCGGATAGATACGAGGAGATGACTGACACACAAGCCATACAAATTCCCAAACCACACGGAAGGATTATAGATGAGAGCGAATGGGTATCGCATAAGGTATTAGAGCCTATGGGGAACGGACAATACGAAGAAGTTGAAGTCGTGTATAAGGGCGACATTTACAACGCCCCAACGATATTAGAAGCGGAGGAGTAAAATGGAGATAACGGCAATTATTTGCTTGACATTGATAATCCTGGCATTGATAGGAGATAAATGATGGATGAGATAAAGGAATTGGCTGAACGGATCAGACGGAATCCGGAAAGATACAAAGATAAAAACGTCATCATCGGTTTGGGTGACGATACAAAAGCAGAATTATTATTTATGTGCGGAACTCCGGAAACATTGGCAAAGATGTTGGGAGCTTTCATAGAAGACTTGACCGATAAAGCAAAGGAGAGATATTTGAATTGAACCACACGATCACTTTGACAACTACAGAAGCATTGTTGGTGATAGGGGCATTGGAAGTAATGCGTTCTGAAGCCTCTCACGAAGCCACAGAGCGACTTTTATCCAACTTTAGGGTAAGAGTGTATTCAGACCTTAAAACGGCTGAAAACGAAAAATGGAAATCAATGGACGATGATTTATAAGGAGGGATATGATGCCTAAAGGCGTTTACGAAAGATCCGAAGAAAGAAAAAGACAAAGTCTTGAGGGTATACAGAAGTCACCTATAACCCAGGGACAAAAGGCAATGATGGAACCCGATCCTTATGTTCCGTCAAGAGTTGACTTCGTTATGAAGCTCAATGAGTTAGGGGCGCAGCCGATGGACCGGAAAAATGAAAAGGAAATGAATCAGCGGTTTGAAGACTACCTAAAACTCTGTATGGCTTATCAGATACAACCTTCTAATATGGCTTGCTACCTCGCTCTCGGTATCTCTAAACAGACTATGAGCGAGTGGGAAAATGGGGTGAAGGGAACGACTTTCCAATCGGACTTCGCTCAAAAAGTTAAGAAAACTATCAGCGCATTCCGTGAAATAGCAGCAAATGAGGGCAAAATCAACACAGTTTGGGCGATTTTTATGGGAAAAAACTACGATGGACTGAAAGATCAGCAAGACGTAGTGGTGACACCGAACGTAATCGGTCAGACGGACGATGCCACGACTTTGGCGGAGAAATACAGAGAAAATCTGCCGGAGCTTACCGACTAATGGTTTACATAATACAGACGAAAATAGGGGTCAAAGTCCCAAAAAACGGACTTTGAAGAGGAAAAGTATCAAAATTTCCCGAGCCAAGACTTTTTTGAGGGCAAAAAATGGTTTACATAATACGGAACGACTCTGATCTACGACTTTCTGAAACGACTTTTGCTTGCGACTTTCCGTTACGACCTTTGCGACTATGAGCTGCGACTTTGACCACGACTTTTTTGAAAAATTTTTCAAACGACTCTGCGACTATTACGACTATTGGATCGCCTGGAAGCTGAAAAATACCGGTATCAGATCCGAATAAAATCAGTATAAAAATCCGGCGTTATCTGATCCGGAACCGGCGGAACGTATAGCAAGCCGGAACGTATAAAGCACGCTAAACAATAGCACGATACAAGGCAAAAAACGCCGTTTTTAGCGTGTTTTATATATCAATAGATAAATTATACTATAATAATATAAAAGTCGCTAAAATCGTAAAATAAAAGCCTTGTAAAGCGTACAATATAAAAGTAAAGCACGATACAAGGCTATATATTCATTTTTAAAGCGCTTTTGTGATTATGTTATATATTTATATGGTTATGAGATCCGGCCGGCCCGGAGCGTAAAAAAACGGCCCGCGGAGGGCCGTTTGATTTATTCCGGCATCTTATATAATTCGATTAGTATAAAAACCGGTAATAATAATATAATTGCTATAGCTTTTAAAAGTGTTTTCATTTTTTCACCGTCCTTTTTTTAGTGTACTGTTAATGTTTCGCGTGTGTTATATTTTATATATTTATCCGGATTTGGCGCAGCGTTTACGAGGTCCCAGGCTGCCGGCGTTAATGTTTTAGTATTAGATATTGTTAATTTTGCGGTACCGTCTGAAAACACTAAATTATCATTTACTATTTGGCAGTCGCCTTTTTTGAGATCCGCTTTGATTTCCTCTTTTAATATTTCAAGTTCGCTTTTGAGTGCTTTTATTTGGTTATTAAGTTCGATATATCTATTATAATTTAACATTTTCTAAACCCTCCATTTTCTCATTTTTCAATTCTTTTAAGGTGTATTTGATACTTGCTATTAAGTCGTTGTAATCATCGTAAATTTGATAGTCGCCTGGTGTGTAAAGTTCAATCAATCCGCCGGATTTATATTTAATATAGCCGGAAAATATATCTAAATATATATTTAAAAGTTTACCGTCACTCATTTTTCAAGCCTCCTGGTTAAATACCATTTTTTTGAGTTCGCTATATAAAGGATCATCGGGGCCGTTATAATCGGGCGTGCTATGCAGTAAAAATATAACGTGTTCTTTTGTTGCGCAGGCTTTGCAGTTTTCACAATGCATACTATCATCGAACCCGCACGGGCATATATATGAATTTGGGACCATTGCTTTTAATTCAAGCAATTCAGAACACGGCCCGAAATTGACACGCCCACAAATTAATGACGGTACTATATTAAAATTATGACATTTATTTAATACTTCAATTTCTTGCCAGGGCCTTTTTGTATAGGTATAAAAGAACGTATCCGGACACGCTGCCGATATTTCAAGCCACGCCTTAACGTCTTCTATACTGTCAAAGTCGCCGGAGGCGTGGACCCTAACAATTGATATATGATCCGCTTTTATTTGGGCGATAATTGCACGCTTTTTAAAATCAATATATGATCTTGTAATGAGTGTGTGTAAAGCGTTGCAGTCTTTGACGTTATCCATATTATAACGGCCCGTGCAGGCGTAACAATTCGGGCAGTTACCGGCACACGTTCCTTTAATTTCACCGTACGCCGTGGACCAAATACGAGCGCCGGCAAGCTGCGAATATGTAAAAATACTCTTGCCGGTTTTCCCGTTGCCCGTTTTCAATAAAGGGTTGATAAATTCACCGTTGGGCGCTTTAATTTTTCCGTTCTGATATTCGATATTATACAGCTTGTAAATGTCTTTTTTAGTCATTGTTTTTAATCCTCCATTTTTGCCGGATCGCTGCCGGCCTTGTTTAGTTTGGTGATATGCTTTTAACACGTTTTCGTGTTCGTATATATTAATAACACGTTTTCGTGTCTATGTCAATATGTTTTATTAAATTTTTTACACGTTCCCGTGTTTATTTTTTTGTGTGTGTTTTCTGTTAAGTATTCAGACACGGCGAACGGCTGCCGGATCTCATAAAGCTAAAAAAGCAAGGGGACACGCCCCACGGGACACGCCCACGACACGAACGCCCAGCAGATCCGGAGGAACACACGAACAAGCGTTCTTTTTAGGGGTGTGGGGGAAGAACGTGTGTTCGTCAGACGGGGGTTATCCCCTCAAATTCCCAAAACACAAAAAAGGGTTGACAACCGAATCCGTGTATGTTATTGTATAGAAAACGGAGGTGACGAGAAATGAACGAAAAGAGAATAGTAAGAGAAGCGATGAAGAGCATCGGATGGAGTATGCAGCAGTTAGCGGAGGCGATGGGGTTCAAGACTGTATCGGGCATCAGCAATAGGTTGAACAGCGGTTCCTCGGCTATGAGGGTAGACACCTTTGTAAAGATGCTAAATGCTATGGGATACGAAGTAGAGGTAAAGTCAAAGTCAAGGGACAACAAGAACAAATGGGTAGTTGGCGAAGAGACTGAAGAAGACAAGGTAAAGGCAGAGATAGCGAGTTTAAGTCCGGAAGCGAAGAAACTACTCGGAATCGAGGACTGATATGGTATACGGATATGCGAGGGTAAGTACGATAGGTCAGACGAAAGGGAACTCATTAGAGGACCAGGAGCGTCTGTTAAAGGAAGCGGGAGCGACAAAGATATACAAAGATGCGTGGACCGGCACGAAGATGGACAGACCGTCACTCACGAAGCTGATGAAGGCAATGAAAGATGGCGACACGTTTATGGTAACGAAACTTGACCGTATTGCCCGTTCGGTGAAAGAGGGGATAGAGTTCTTTGACTCCCTTATTAAGAGGGGCATAAAGGTACACATTCTGAACATTGGTGTGATGGACGATACTCCGGCAGGCAAACTGATAAGGAATGTATTCTTGAGTTTTGCGGAGTTTGAGCGAGATATGATAGTGCAGCGCACGGCAGAGGGCAAGATGATAGCTCGTGAAAGGCCCGATTTCAGAGAGGGGCGACCGAAGATAGAAGTTGATCTCACAGATATGTATGACCGCACTCAAAGGGGCGATTTAACGGTCGTGGAGGCGTGCAAAGAACTTGGCATATCGAGGTCAACGTGGTATGATAGGGTAAAGGCTATGCAATAGGGCGTAGTGAATGCGAAGCGGAGCGTAAAGTTCCGCTTTTTTTATTGGGAGGTCAAGTTGAAAATCAGCGAAAAAATAAAAAAAGCCATTCTTAAGAACCCGAATGACATCGAACCGTACAGAGATATGGTTAGTTTTATCGTTTCTTCTGACGATGAAGAACGAGATACCGTGAAATGGTTGCTCCAACAGACATCAAAGATGCTGCGGGGCGTTGGAACGAACGAAGTGGAGAAATTCTATACGGAGTGGCGGAGAGCGTTATTATTAGGTGCGAGATTTGATTTTGACTCGTATTTGCAGTATGTGGAGTTGGATCGTGAGCGTGATAAGAAGTTCTATTTACCCCGCAGAAGGTATTTAAAGCGTATAGTAGACAGTTACCAGGAAGTAGCAGACGGCAAACTTGATCTTCTTACGATTTCAATGCCGAAGCGAAGCGGAAAATCGCAGACCGGAATCAATTTCGTGAATTTTCTTTCGGGTAGAAGGCCGGATCGTTCCACCTTAATGGAAGGAACGGGCGATGACCTGGTCAAATCGTTCTATAACGGATGTTTGGAATATCTTCAGTTACCCACGGAATACAGATTCTACGATGTATTTCCGGAAGCAAAGCTCGTGCAGACTTCAGCTGATTCTAAGATAATAAATCTCCACAGAAGGTCGAGATTCCCCACCATTATGTGCCGTTCAATAGACTCCAGGCAGGTAGGTCTGTCAGAAGCCACCAATCTGTTATATATGGATGACTGCGTAGAGGGGCGAGAGGAAGCGAAGAACCGGCAGAGGTTAGACGACAAATGGGAGATAATATCGGGCGATATTATGGGTCGTGCGATAGAAGGAACGCCGATGGTGTTCTGCGGTACGAGATATTCGATATATGATCCCATCGGTCGTGTTCAGGAGTTCGCCAAAAGCCAAAATTGGCGGTGGAAAGCGTTGGAGATACCTGCATTGGACGAAAATGACGAAAGTAATTACGAATACGAAAAGGAAGGGCAGAAGATATTCACTTCCGAGTATTTCCGTCAGCAGAGGGATCTGTTATCGAGCGAACAATGGGAATCAGAGTTTCAGCAGCAGCCGTTTGAAGCGAAAGGGTTACTGTTCAACAAGGATGATCTTAATTATTTCTACGAACTGCCCACGGATAAGGACCCCGATGTGATAATGGCGGTAGCTGATACTGCGGAAAAGGGTTCTGACTCAACGGCAATGCCCATAGCCTACATATACGGTGATGACGTTTATATCGCTGATGTGGTGTTTGACGATTCCGTGCCGAACGTAACGAAGCCGGAATGCGCCAACAAGATAATTGAGCATAAGGTTTCAAGCGCCACATTTGAGTCAAATAACGCCGGAGAATACTTCGCCCGTGATGTTTATCAGATATGCGAGAAAAACGGCTATAAATTCAATTTACGCACCAAGAGGACGATATCCAACAAGCAGACAAGGATAGAATTAGCCTCTGATGGGATCATAAAGCACTTCTATTTCCTGCATCCGTCCATCGTAAAGAGAAATTCGCAGTACCAGGCGTTTATGAGAGAGGTCACCACCTACACGAGGACCGGCAAAGTACCGCACGATGATGCTCCGGACTCACTTTCCCTATTGGAGAACGAGATCCGCACCCGTACCAGGAGCAAAGTCGAGGTAATGGAGCGGTTTTTCTGATAAAAATACAAGATATTGTGGTATATGTGCATAAAATATACCATATATTGTATTTTGTGCTTGACTTTTTGTTTTATTTGTGATAGGGTTTACCCGACATAGTATGAGACGGAGAAAGGGCGCAGATGAAAAAGAGACCTCGTGTTATGTTTGGAAGATCCGAGATAGTATCGGATGCGAAAGAGATAACCCGTGACAACATCATAGAACAACTCAATGTAGCTCTTGTGACCCACATAAAGAACCAGGGCGAGATACAGTATCTGTATGATTATTACAGAGGCAAGCAGTTCATTCTCGAAAGGGAAAAGAAGGTACGCCCCGAAATAATGAATCTTATAGTGGAGAACAGAGCGAATGAGATAGTGTCCTTTAAGACCGGCTATCTTATGGGCGAACCCGTTCAGTATGTAGGGCGCACCGAATCACCCGAAATAGCGCCCAAGATAAACAGGCTGAACGAGTACGTCTTTGCAGAAGATATGGCCTCCAAGAACAAGGAGTTAGCCGATTGGATGCATATTGGTGGCATAGGCTACAGGATAGTGTTGCCGGATGTGGCTCTGACCCAAAGGGAGAAGGACGAATCTCCTTTTGAGATCTATACGGGAGACCCCCGAACCACATTCGTAGTCAAGACGAACAATCTTGCGAGAGACCCGCTGTTTGCAGTACTGATAAACAACAAGGTCGATGGCACTACAAGGTACTATGTCTACACCAAAACCCGTTACTATGAGATAGAGTCAAACACCATTTGGGTCGATGCCCCTAACCCTTTAGGTGAGATACCCGTCATAGAGTATCCCGCAAACACCGCAAGGTTAGGAGCCTTTGAGATAGTCCTTCCTTTATTGGACGCTCTTAACAGCGTTGACTCGAATGCGCTTGACGATATCGAGCAGACCGTCCAGGCGATCCTTATCTTGAGGAACGTAGACCTGTCATCAGAGGAATACGGAAAACTTCTTGAAGAGGGCGCTTTGAAGGTGACCGATGCAGACCCTACGATGCCCGCAGAAGTCAAGTATATTACCGCCAAATTAGGCGTTAATGAAACGAAGATGGAAGCAGACCGCATCTATGAGTCCATACTGACGATATGCGGTATGCCCAACAGGAATGGTGGTTCATCCACCTCTGACACGGGAGCAGCGGTCATAATGCGTGACGGGTGGAGTTCTGCTGAAGCGAGAGCGAAAGACACAGAAGCGATGTTCAAGAAGTCGGAGAAACAGGCTTTGAAGTTGATGCTGAAGATAATAAAAACAGCAGATGAGCTTGATCTCCGCCTTGCAGACATCGACATCCGCTTCACAAGACGTAATTACGAAAACACCAAAGAGAAGGCAGAAGTGCTTACGATGATGCTGAACAATGAGAAGATATCACCGCTTTTGGCATTCACACATTGCGGAATGTTCAGCGATCCGCAGGTAGCATACAAGATGAGCGAGGAATATGCAAATGGACAGAACGGAAACACTTCTGACGAGAATGATACCGCAGATAGCGAAAATCCTTGAAAAAGGGAATTCGGTGGAGATAAAAGTCAGAAAAGATGACATCATAGCATTAGAAGTGAAACGCAAGATAGCAGCTTCCGAAAAGAAATAAATCCCAATTTCTCTTTCTTTTACCTTTCATATTCAATACGCCCCCTTTGGAAACGAAGGGGGAACGACCGACCGGGGTCAGCGAAATGCTGACCTCTTTTTATATACAATAGCGGTGCGATTCTGCGGAACGCACCTGGGGAAAGCGGATGAGTCTGCTTCCCGTCATTGCCGTTTAGCGTAACGGAAGCGCAACGGGTTTTGATCCCGTATGTGGTAGTTCGATTCTATCAACGGTAGCCAAACAATTCCCCAAGGCCTTTTGGCACACTTTGGGGCAGTCAGAGAAGACGTTAATCGCACAAGTGAGAGAACACCAAACGCACAAATGTCAGAGAAGACGATAAAACGCAAGGAGGAACATATGAAGATAGACGTTAGCACCATTGAAGGCTATTCAGAAATGACAGCCGAGCAGAAGTTGAAAGCACTCGAATCATTCGAGATAGCAGACCCCGATTACACAGGCTATGTGAAAAAAGAGCAGTTAGACAAGGCCACATCCGAGGCAGCGGATTGGAAAAAGAAATACCACTCCAAGTTATCGGAAGACGAACAGGCAGAGATAGCAAGAAAACAGGCGCTTGAAGAGATGCAGACAGAACTTGAGACCTTAAGAAGAGAAAAGTCCGTGTCTTCTTACACCGCTGATTATCTCTCATTAGGCTATGACGAGGCCCTGGCGAAAGAAACTGCCGAGGCGATGGCTGACGGAGACTTCAAGAAGGTGTTCGCTAATCAGAAGAAGTTCAAAACAGAATTTGAAAAAACAATAAGAACCGAGATCCTTGGAGCAACACCGAGACCATCGGGGACAGGCGGAACAAAGAACATCACAAAGGCAGAGTTCCTTAAACTGCCCTATGAAGAACAGATGGCATACATCAAGGATCACCCTAACTATCAATCAGAACTTAAATAGGAGGAAATTATGGCAACATATCTTAACTATCCTTTTGATCCCGAACTGTTTCTGTACAATTGGAAGAATGCAGAAGACCCTGTCAAGACAAGACTGTTCGAGTCATCAGCAGTAGTAAACAACCCCGAGATTCAGAGACTCATTTCCAACGGAAGTGACTTCTATACCATTCCTTTCTACGCAGTACTTGGCGGAACACCCGAGAACTACGATGGAGCAACAAACATCACACTTGATACTCCTACAGGCGTAGCACAGAACGGTATCGTATACGGCAGAGCGCACGGATGGAAGGCACAGGACTTCGTAGTTGACTACAATTCCGGTGCAGATCCTATGACACAGATCGCTTCCCAGGTAGCACACTATTGGAACAAGCAGAGACAGGCAACAATGCTCGGCATCCTCGGTGCAGTATTCGGAATCAGCGGAAACGCAGGTTGGACAGCACATACCACAGATATCTCTTCTGCTTCCACCACAGTAACCGCTGCTAACAAGCTCGGTGCTACTACCGCAGGTGATGCAATCACCGCAGCCGTAGGCGATAATGCAGACAAGTTCGATCTTTGCTTTATGCACTCCGCAGTAGCCAATGGTCTTGCAGGACTTCAGTTACTTGACTTCCTCAAGTACACAGACGAAAACGGCGTACAGAGACCTTTAAGGATCGGCACATACAACGGACTCACCGTTATCGTAGACGATGGATGCCCCGTAACCGCAGCAACACAGAGCGTAGCAGCCAAGTACACCACATACTTCCTTGGTTCCGGTGCTATTCAGTTTGCTCCCGCTCCTGTCAAGAACGCTGCTGAAGTTACAAGAGATGCTCTTACCGCAGGTGGATACGATGCTCTCGTGACAAGAATCAGAGAGACCATTCATCCCAACGGATTCAGCTTCACAAAGCCTGGTTCGGGATACACCGCATCTCCTACAACCGCACAGTTATCTGCATCAGCAAACTGGTCAATCGTAGCAGATCCGAAGAACATCGCTCTTGCAAAGGTAGTATCCAACGCATAAGGAGAGACAATGTACTACATTGACACCAAGAACCGCATTTGGATGGAGTCTGAAAACGGTTTCGTCCAGGTCGGCATCGAAGCGAAGGACAAGGTGACCGTCATCAAGGAACTTGAATCGGTCACAGTAGTGCCTTCGGGAATAAAAGCAAAAAAGATAGACGTGGCCCAGGCAGCCACCCTCGATACCATTGTGGCAAAGTTCCACATTTCCGAGGAAAACCCTATCAAAGTCAAGAAAGCGTCTAAATAAGGAGAGCGGAGATGGACTTATCAGAAAAACTTGAAATGTTGAAGACGATAACAGGCGAGACAGACGAGAATGTGCTGACGGTCTATCTCAACATAGCAGGAGACGTTATCTTGAGGCGGTTATATCCTTTCGGCACAGAAAATATCCAGGTCCCGTCTCCCTACGAGGTGCGTCAAGTGGAGATAGCCGCCTACCTTCTCAATAAGCGTGGAGCTGAAGGAGAGATAAGCCATACGGAGAACGGAATGTCAAGGACGTATGGTGACAGTTATGTTCCTCCTTCATATCTGCGTGGCATTGTACCCATTGCGGAGGTCCCTGTTGAAAACACAGAAGCGTAATCAGACAACGATATACTATGCCAATTACTCCGCTATGGAAGATGTGACGATAACAGACGAGTGGGGCAATGTCCTTAAGACAGGCGAGAAGACTGCGAGTTATACAGAGCCAACGGCTATTGATCTCGTAGTATCGCCTGCCACCGGAGTCATTGCTGATGAGATGTTTGGCGGACTCCAGGATTACGACAGGATCTTGGTAACGGAAAAGGGGTGCGAGATAAACGAGCATTCCATTCTGTGGATAGAAGCTGACGTGACCGCCCCACACGATTACATCGTCAAGAAAGTCGCTCGTTCGCTCAATTTCGTGGCTTATGCGGTGTCAAGAGTGGAGGTGTCCTAATGGAAATCACCATCGACATTGGCAATCTTGACCAGGCATTAAAAGACATAGAAGCCTACAAGAAGCAGTTTGAGTCAAGCGTGACCGAAACCGTAAAACAAGCGAC